>LXNH01000078.1_pt1 | contig 20617 bp, 15 predicted proteins | sample 809111 | NCBI WGS metagenome assembly LXNH01 (sample SAMN04870528, study PRJNA318959) | seawater metagenome | biome: 00002010; material: water; isolation source: marine seawater | place: Greece: Milos, Mediterranean Sea | collected 2013-05-29 | depth 5-7 m
TGCCAGCGGCGTCGCCACCGCCACCAGCGCCACCGCTGCGAACAGGGCCAGTACCGGCCAGCGCCAGGCTCCCAGCCGACCGCGCGCCAGCGGTGCGGGCTTGCCGGTGGTGGTCTCGAAGCCGCGCCCGGCCACCAGCGCGCGCTGGATCGCGTAGGCCGTCAGCGCCAGCGCCACCAGCACCAGCGATAGCAGCGCCGCGCCGGGCAGATCGATGGGCCAGTCGGCCAGGCGCCGTTCGATGGCGGTGGTCATGACGGCGACGCCGGCCTGGGCGCCGAGGGCCGCGGGCACGCCGTATTCCTCGATCGCCAGGGTGAAGGCCAGCAGCAGGCTGGCGCCGATGGCCGGCAAGGCCAGTGGCAGGGTCACGCGCAGGAAAGCGCGCCAGGGGCCGGCGCCGAACACGCGCGCCACCTCGGCCAGCCGGGCGCCGGTGGCGGCCATGCTGCGCGAGACGGCGAAGTACACCACCGGGAAGATCGCCAGGCCCATCGCCAGCGTCACGCCGGCCGGCGAGAACAGCAGCGGCCCGAGGTTGAAGCCGGCCAGTTGTTCCAGGTAGCCGCGCGGTTGCAGCGCCATGGTCCACGATAGCGCCGCGATGTAGGGCGGCAGCAGGAACGGCACCAGGAACAGCAGGTCCCACAACCGCGCCAGCGGCACCTGGAACAGCCCGCGCAGGGCGCCCAGCGGAATGCCGATCGCGGCGCTGACGGCGGCCACGCCCAGGCCCAGCTTGAGCGTGCCGCCCAGCAGGGTCAGCGCGGCCGGCGTGGCCAGGGTGGCGGCCCAGGCGCCGAAGGGGTCGCGCAACGAGCCTTCGGCCAGGTGGGGAAAGACGGCCTGCAGCGCGACGAAGGCCATCGGCAGGGCGACGAGCACGCCCAGGGCGGCCACGGTAATGGCCGCCAGGAGGAAAACACTTTTCATGGTGGGAGAAGGGATGCCGGGCGCGCCGGCATCCCGGCCTGTCAGTGTTGGCCGAACAGGCGCGCGAAACGCGCCAGCACGTCGGCGCGCGAGGCGCCGGGCGCGGTTTCGGGCAGCAGGGTCAGGTCCTTGAACAGCGGCCGCTTGCCGGCCACGTCCTGGCGCGCCGGCATCAGCCAGGCATCGGCGACGGCGCGCTGGCCGTCCTCGGACAGCACGTAGTCGATGAACTGGCGGGCCTGGTCGGGCACCTTGGTGGTCTTGAGGATCATCATCGGGCGCGGCGCGATGGCGGTGCCGCTGGACGGGAAGATCACCTTGATCGATTCGCCTTTCTCGACGCTGGCGTACGAGACGTAGTCGACCGCGCCGAACACCGCGGCCTTGGCGCCTTGCAGCACGGGCGTCAGCGCCTGGGCGTTGGGGCCGGAGATGGTCATGCCGTTGTCGCGCAGCGTCTCGAACAGCTTCCAGGCCGCTTCGCCCTGGGCGCTTTGCAGGCCCAGCAGCAGGTCGAGCGAGGCGCCGGACAGGGCGGGATCGGGCGTGGTGACCTTCTGCTTGAACTGCGGGCCGGTCAGGTCGGCCCAGTCGCGCGGTTCGGGCGTGCCGCTGCGCGTGTTCCAGACGATGCCCAGCGCCGAGATGCCCTGCGCCACATAGGTCGGGGTCTTGAAGCGGGCCGGCACCTGGGCGGCATTGGGGCTGCCGTGGGCCAGCAGCCAGCCGCGCTGGTCCAGGTCCTGGGCGGTGTCCCAGGACGCCGAGATCAGCACGTCGGCACGCGGGTTGGCGGACTCGGCTTCGAGCCGCGCCATGACCTTGCCGGTGGTGGCCTGGAACACATCGACCCTGATGCCGGTCTTGTCGTGAAAGCCAGCGGCCAATCGCTTGATCAGGGCGCCGGGCCCCGCGGTGTAAACGGTCAGCGCCTTGGCCTGGCCGGCGGCCAATCCGAACGAAAGCGTCATAAAGAACGTGGCAAGTAGTTTGGAAAGGGGAGTGTGGAGCATTTTAGGCAGAGTCCTGGGGGTTGGACAGCACGAGGTCGGCGATGCGGCCGTGCGCCATGCGGGCAATGGTGTGCGCCAGGGCATGGGCTTCCTCATGGTCGTGGGTGACATAGACGGCGGTGGTGCCAAGGCGGCGCAGCAACGCGCCGATTTCGACGCAGAGCGATTCGCGCAAGGCGCGGTCCAGGTTGGACAACGGCTCGTCGAACAGCAGCACGCGCGGCCGCGCCACGATGGCGCGGGCCAGCGCGACGCGCTGCTGCTGGCCGCCGGACAGCTCCGACGGCCGGCGCGCGGCGTGCTCGCCCAGGCCGACCAGGACCAGGGCTTCATGCACCCGGCCCGGCCGCTCGCGCCGGGGGACACCGCGCATTTCCAGCGGGAAGGCGACGTTGCCGGCCACGCTCAGGTGCGGCCATAGCGCGTAGTCCTGGAACACCATACCGAGGTCGCGGCGCTCCGGCGGCGCATGGCGCCGCGTATCGCAGACGACGGCATCGCCGAAGGCGATGCTGCCGGCCTGTGGCCGCAGCAGTCCGGCCAGCGACTTGAGCAGGGTGCTCTTGCCGCAGCCCGACGGGCCCAGCAGCGCCAGGACGGTGCCCGCGGGCACGTCCAGGTCGACGCCGTCCAGCACGGTGTGGCCGTTGAAGGCGTGGCGCAGGCCGCACACGGCGATCGCCGTGCCGCGCGCGGTCGATGCCGGCGCGTTCAAAACCGGTGCCGCAGGCCGAGGTTCAGGCCGAACTGGTTCTTGCCCGGTTCGACGTTGGCGCCGTATTTGCCGCCGACCACGCTCTGCGCCGATTTATCGTCGTTGACCGCATAGGCGGCCACGGCGTAGACCGTGGTGCGTTTGGACAGGTCGTATTCGTTGCCCAGCACGAACATGGTGGACTTCTGGCCGGTGCCGGCGGCCTGCGCGGCCGGGCACACGGCATTGTTCATGTCGTCGCAAACCGAGTCATTCAGGTGATACACGGCGAACGACAGGCGGTTGTTCTGCACCGGCCGGTAGGCCACGCCCAGCCAGGTCAGGTTGTTCTTGTAGGTGCGCTGCGTCAGCTTCTGCTCCAGCCAGCGGTAGCCGGCGTAGACCTTGACGTCCTCGAAGTCGTACGACAGGCCGGCCACGATGCGGTCTTCGCGGTTGTCGCTGTTGGCGCCCTTGGCGGGCTTGTCGGCATGCTTGGAGTGATACAGCAGTCCGGCGCTCAGGCCGCCGGACTGGTAGCGCACGCCGCCGCCGAACATGCGGCCCCGCGTCTTGTCGTCGAACGACTGTTCGTTGTTCCAGCCGAAGCTGTAGTAGCCGCCGACGGATACGGGTCCGAACTTGCCGACGTACATCACCGCGTTGTCGGTGCGGTCGGAGAAGGCCGGGTCGGGGCGCTTGATGGAGAAGTTGGCGTTGTCGAACGGGTTGTATTTGCTCATCCAGTCGATCATGAGCGTGTTGTGGCGGCCCAGCGTCAGGCGGCCCAGGCGCTTGCTCGACAGGCCGACGTAGGCCTGGCGGCCGAACAGGCGGCCGCCTTGCAGGGCGCTGCCGTTGCCGGAGTTGAAGCCGTTTTCCAGCACGAATACCGTTGCCAGGCCGTCGCCCAGGTCTTCGGTGCCGCGCAGCCCCCAGCGCGAACCGTTCAGGTTGCCGGCGCTCATGCCCGTCTTGCTGTTGCCGCTGGGACCGTTGCTGAGGTATTGCAGGCCGGTATCGATCAGGCCATAGAGCCGGACCGTACTGGAGGGGGCCGTCGCCGCGAGGGCGGGAGAGAGTGCCGAGACGGACAGGCAGGCGCCAGCCGCCGCGATGCGGAGAGTCGATTTCATGAAAGGAAGTCCTCTTTGGGATTCAATCGGAATCGACACTCTAGGGGCGGGTCGCTACAGCTTCGTGACACGCCCCGATATCCGGCGACCACTCGGCAAGGCGTTGGCGGCGAGCGGCGCGGCCCGCGGCCGACGGACTTTCAGAGATGCAGCTTGGTCGATGACTTCACTTCGTGCATCGACAGGGTGCTGAGCAGTTCCTTCACGCCGGGCAGGGTGCGCAGCCGGTTGCGCACGAACTCGGAATAGGCATCGAAGTCGCGCGCCACGATGTGCAGCAGATAGTCGTGCTGGCCGGTCGTGTTGTGGCAGGCCAGCACTTCGGGCATGGCGGCCACCGCCGCTTCGAAGGCGTGGCAGGTTTTCTCGGTGTGGTTGTCCAGCGAGATGCTGACGAACGCCACCACGCCCATGCCGAGCGCGCGGCGGTCGAGGATGGCCTGGTAGCCGCGGATGACGCCGGAGGTTTCCAGGCGCTTGAGGCGCTTCCAGCAGGGCGAGGCCGACAGCGACACGCGCTCGGCCAGTTCGGCGTTGGAGAGCCGGCCATCTTCTTGAAGGATTTTCATGATTTTCCAATCAATCGCGTCAAGTTGATGTAACAAGGCAGTCCCTTTCATGATTATCTTGATATGAGAAACGATATTTCCCATTATCCATTTTCAAGAGCATAAATGGAAAGAACATTGTGGCCCGGCAGGCCCATACTCGCTGCATCGCCCGGCCGGCGGCGCTATCGTGTCCATACCCGTGATGCCGCCGCCAGCCAGGCCGCCATTCCCCCTTGAGAGGCACGCCATGAGTTATTCCAGCTATCACAAGAAAGACATCTCCGGCCGTCCGCTGCATGCCGAAACGCAGATGATGTCGTACGGCTTCGACCCGTTCCTGTCCGAAGGCGCGGTCAAGCCGCCGGTGTTTCTCACGTCCACCTTCGCCTTCCGTTCGGCCGAGGACGGCGCCGAGTTCTTCGATCTGGTGGCCGGCCGCAAGCCTCTGCCGCAGGGCGAATCGGCCGGGTTGGTGTACAGCCGCTTCAACCATCCCAACCTGGAAATCGTCGAGGACCGGCTGTCGCTGCTGGACGGCTCGGAGGACGCCGCGGTGACCTCCAGCGGCATGTCGGCGATCAGTGCGGTGTTCCTGGCGTTCCTGCGTCCGGGCGACCAGTTGGTGCAGTCGGTGCCCCTGTACGGCGGCACCGAGACCCTGATCGCCAAGATCTTCCCGGAATGGGGCATCGGCTCGCATCCGATCCAGGACGGCCTGTCGGCGCGCAGCATGCGCGATGCGCTCGAAGCGGCCGCGGCCCAGGGGCCGGTGCGGCTGTTCTATGTGGAAACGCCGGCCAATCCGACCAACGCGCTGATCGATTTCCAGGCGGTGCAGGCCGAGCTGGACGCATTCGCCAGCCGCCACGGCTATCGCCCGATCTCGGTGTGCGACAACACGCTGCTGGGGCCCATCTTTCAGAAGCCGGCCGCGCACGGCGTGGACCTGTGCGTGTATTCGCTGACCAAGTACGTGGGCGGACACAGCGACCTGGTGGCCGGCGCGGTCACCGGCTCCAAGGACCTGATCAAGAAGGTGCGCGCCATCCGCAGCGCCTTCGGTTCGCAGTTGGACCCGCATTCGTGCTGGATGATCACGCGCTCGATGGAAACCGTGGTGTTGCGCATGAAGCAGGCCGCGCGCAGCGCCACCCGGGTGGCGCAATGGCTGGCGGGCAACCCGCACGAAAAAGTGCGCATCTATCATCCGGAAATCATCGCCGACGAGGCGTACCAGGCGGTCTACAAACGTCAGTGCACCGGACCGGGCTCGACCTTCGCTTTCGTGCTGGATGGCGGTCGCGCCAAGGCGTTCCGTTGCATCAATGCCCTGCGGCTGTTCAAGTCGGCGGTCAGCTTGGGCGGCACCGAGTCGCTGGTGTGCCACCCGGCCTCGACCACGCATTCCGGCGTGCCGGCGGCCGAGCGCGATGCGGCCGGCGTGTCCGAGGGGCTGATCCGCATTTCCATCGGCCTGGAGCATGAGGAAGACCTGATCGCCGACATGGACCAGGCGTTCCGCAGCCTGGCGTGAGCCCCGCGCGGGTCGATCCGCGCCGGGTCATCCCGCGGGGGCGCGCAGCGCCGCGCGCACCCCGTCGGGCGTGAACGGCGCCTGGTAAAAACGCCGGCCGGTGGCGTCGAACAGGGCGTTGGCGAGGGCCGCCGGCCCCGGGATCGCGGCAGACTCGCCCGCGCCCATGGGCGCCTGGTCCTGGCGGGGCATCAGCAGTACGTCGATGGGCGGCAGGTCCTTGAAGCCCATGATGGGGTAGCCGCCCCATTCGCGGCTGGCCACGCCGGCCGCGTCGAACCGCACGCGTTCGATCAGGCAGCGGCTGAGGGTCTGGTTGACGTTGCCATGGATCTGGTGGCGCACGCCGTCCGGGTTGACGATCATGCCGGTATCCTGGCCCACCACCACACGGGCGACGGCGATACGGCCGCTGGCGGGGTCCACGCTCAGGTCGACGACCCAGGCCGCCCAGGCGGCGCCGAAGCCGGGGAACTTGCTGTGCACATAGCGCGCGTAGGCCACCCCGCGTCCGTGCAGGCGGCCGTCGGCGCCGGGCGCGCCGCGGCTGCCGGGCGGCCGCCCGTGCCAGCCGGCGCGCGCCGCCGTGGCTTCCAGCAGCGCGACGGCGCGCGCATCGTCCAGGTGCGCCAGCCGGAACGCGACCGGGTCGGCGCCAGCCGCCTCGGCCAGCTCGTCGATCATGCAGTCATGGGCGTAGGAACTGGGCAGCGCCGAGACGCCGCGCAGCCACGAGGCGCGCACCAGCGGCGCGGTGTCGTGGCAGACGATGCGCCGGCTCGGATAGCGGTAGGGCGGCACCGAGGTGCGGTCGCCCATCTCCAGCACGCGCGGCTCGCCGGACACGCCGCCGGTCAGCAGCAGCGCCAGCAGCGGCGCATCGTTGGACGGATAGCGCACTTCGAAATCGTAGGCCAGCAGCTTGCCGTCGGCGTCCAATGCCGCGGCCACGTCCATCAATTGGCCTGTGCCCTTGGGTTCCCATTGGTGTTCCTGGTCGCGCATCAGTTGCACCCGCACCGGCGCGCCCACGGCGGCCGACAGCAGCGCGGCGTCGGCGCAGACGTCGTCGGCGCAGTTGCGGCCGTAGCAGCCGGCGGCTTCCATGCGGATGATGTCGATGCGGTCTTCGCCCAGCTTGAGCAGGCGGTCGAGGTCGGCGCGCAGCATGTGCGGATTCTGGGTGCCGGCCCAGACCGTGAGGCGGCCGTCGCGGTGGTCGGCCACCGCGCACGACGGTCCGATCGACGCGTGCATCTGGTAGGGCCAGACATAAGTGCGGCGCAGGTGTACCGGGGCGGCGGCACAGGCGGCCTCGACGTCGCCTTCCTCCAGCAGCAGGCGGCGGCGCGCGGGGTGGGCGCGCAGGGCGGCGGCCAGATCGTCGAGCACCGGCGCCGGCGGCACCGGCTTCCAGCGCACCTTCAGCGCGCGCATGGCGGCTTCGGCCTGTTCCTCGCGGTCGGCCACCACGCCGATGAAATCGCCTTGCACCACGACCTGCACCCGGCCCGGCAGATGCGCGACGGAGTCGGCGTCGACGTCGATCAGACAGCGGCCGATGAAGTCGCCAGCGTCGCGGCCGGGGTGCGGCGGGCGCACCACGCGGCCATGGCGCATGCCGGGCACGCGCACGTCATGCACGAAGCTCAGTTCGCCGGTGGCCTTGGCGGGAATGTCCACGCGCGCCACGGCGCGGCCCACCACGGTGTAGTCGCCCGAAGGCTTGAGCCGGACCTGGCCGTCGTCGGCGGCAAGGTCCAACCGGGTGTGCTGACCGCCGATCAATTGGCCGTAGTGCAAGGCGCGCGTGTCCGACTCGTCGGCGGGGTGGACGACGCCGTCGCGCAAGCGCAGCGCATCCGCCGCCAGGCCCCATCGCCGGGCCGCACACGCCAGCAGGTGTTCGCGCGCCTGGGCCGCGGCGCGGCGCAGCGGTGCGGCCGAGATCTGGATGCTGGCGCTGGCGATGGTGGGGCCCTGGTTGGGCGTGGCGTTGGTGTGGCCCAGCACCATTTCCAGCCGCGCCATCGGCACGTGCAGTTCCTCGGCCACGATCTGCGCCAGCGCGGTGCGGATGCCGGTGCCCAGGTCGACGTGGCCGTTGAAGGCCAGCGCGCGCCAGCCGTCCGGGGCGGCGTCGTCGGCCAACACCGCCACGAAGATCTCCGGCGTGTCCTGGACGTAATCCGAGACCACGCCCGGCTGCCCGGGCGCCGGGCGCGGCGGCGCGGTCGGCGCGCGCACGACCAGCAACGCGCCAGGGTGGGTCAGCAGCGCGTCGTGCTGCGCGCGGGGATGGGGCAGGTTCATGGGCGAAGGCGATCGGGCCGATCAGGGATTATGCCGCCAGCGCGCCGATGTCGGCCAGGGCTTGCTCCAGCGGCATGACGGCGGCGTACTTCTGCGCCATGTCGAACAGGTTGGCCTCGTGCGGCCCGAGCGCGCGGTCGCCGCAGCAGTCGGACACCACCAGCGGCCGCAGGCCGGCCTGCATGGCGTCGACCACGCTGGCGCGCACGCAGCCGCTGGTGACGCACCCGGCCACCACCAGCGTCTGCACGCCGCGCTGCGCCAGCCATGGCGCCAGCATGGTGCCGTAGAACGCAGAGGGCGTGCTTTTGCGCACCACGTATTCCCCGGGCGCGGGCGCCAGCTGCGGCACGATGGCGCTGTTGTGGCTGTCTTCCTTGAGCGTCAGCATGCCGGGCACCTTCAGGCAGAAGATATTGCTGTCGGCGTCGTCGTCCGAAAACACGATGCGGCTGTGCGCCACCGGCCAGCCCTGTTCGCGCGCATGCGCCAGCAGCGCGCGGGTGCGTTCGATGGCCTGTGGGATGTTGCCGCCGCCGAACACGGCCGGGTCGGCGAAGCCGTTGACGAAGTCGATGATCAGCAGGCCGAACGGCGCCTTCAGCGGCAGCGGCGTGCCGAAGCCCTGGCGGGCGTAGGCCGAGATATCCCCGGCGGGAACGGTGGTGGTCATGCCAGCTCCTTGCGGCGGGCGGCATAGGCCAGCCCGGGTTCGTCCTGCACCACGCCGTCGATGACGGCGGCCTGGTCATCGAGCATCACCGTGCAATGGCGCATCGGGATGTCGATATGGCAGGCGGTGGTGCGCTGGCCGCCGGCCTCGTTGTTCGGCCCCATGGACCAGAGGAAATTGCCTTCGAAGGCGCGCGCGTCCATGCCGATGTGGGTTTCCTTGCCGTAGTGGCCCAGCATCGACCAATGGGCGCGCGGTTGCAGGCCCCAGCCGATGTGCGAGACGGCGTAGGCCTCGGGGTCTTCATACGAGGCCATGTAGTCGCGCAGCACGTCGGACTGCAGGCCGCCCTGGATGCGGGTGACGTAGCCGCGCTCGACGGTCAGGGTGATCGGGTCGGTCACGTAGTCCTTCATCGGCAGCAGGATGTCGCCGCGGTCCAGCACCACCTGGCCGTTGCTGTGGCCCTCGTCGGGCCAGGTCAGCACGAAGCCGCTGGGCCAGTGATCCCAGCGGCCGGGCTCGTCGACGAAGCCGTATTCCGAAATCGCGGGGAAGCTGCCTAGCCGGCATTGCAGGTCGGTGCCGGCCCGCGACGTGATGCGCATCTGGCGCGACTCGCCGATCCGCGCCGCGGCTGCGCGCACGCGCTCGCGGTCGGCTTCGGTCGGCACCAGCCGGCACAGGATCTCGGGCGGCTCGACCGCCAGCAGGATCTTGGTGCCGCCCTGCAGGATTTCGTGCTGCTCGGGCGAGAACAGCAGCGTCATCAGGTCCAGCACCAGGTCGCTGGCCTTGAGGGCGGCGATGGCGGCCGGGTTGCCCGTCAGCGGCGTGGTGCCCAGGTAGGCCAGCGAATCGCGGCTGAGGGATTTTTCGCCATTGACCGGCGGCAGGTCGAGGCGGTTGACGCGCGCGCCCATGTCGCCGGCGGCGGCGATAGCGCAGCGCAGGGTCTGCGGATGGGTGTCGGCGCCGGTAAGCACGGTCACGGTCTGGCCGGCTTCGAGGCGGGAAAGCGTGAGCACCTGTTTCCAGGCGCGGATCAGGTCGATGTCGCTGACGGGCATGGCGGACTCCTGGTGAAGAATGGGGGGATTCAGCCGCGCGGTTCGAGGAAGTCGCCTAGCGCCTGGTGGAAGCCGGCCTCGTTGTCCCACGGAATCATGTGGCCGGCGGCCGGCACGCGTCGGTGCAGCGTGTCGGGCGCCAGGCCTTGCCACTCGGCCACGTCCTCGTCGCCGACCACGCCGCCGTTCTCGGCGGTCATCAGCAGTTGCGGCACGCGCACGCGCGGCAGGTCGGCGTGGATGTCGTCGCGGCCGAAGTCCTCGAAGCTGCGCACGATGGCCGGCTCGTGGCAGGTGTGCAGCCATTGCGCGCGCAGGCGGCGCTGTTCCTCGGTCCAGGTCGGGCAGAACGCGCGCATGGCTTCGGCGTCCATGCCATGCGTGGCCTGGCGGATCGAATCCACATACCAGGCCAGCTTGGCGGGGTAGGGGCGGCGGCCCGGGCCGGAGACGGGCGGATCGACGATGACCAGCCGCGTCAGGCCGGCCGGCTGGCTGCGCGCCGCGCGCACCGCGATGCGCCCGCCCATGGAATGGCCCATCAGCGCATAGCGTTGCAGGCCGAGCGCCTGCGCCAGGGCCAGCACGTCGGCGGCCTGTGCATCCAGGCCGTAGTCCAGCCCGGGATCGGCGCTGGACAGGCCGCGGCCGCGCACGTCCAGCACATAGGTGTCGTAGCGCTGGCCCAGGCGTTCGGCCACGAAGCCCCAGGTCACGGCCGGGCTGGTGATGCCGGGAATCAGGATGAGCGCATCGCGTTCGGCGCGCGCGCCATCCGCGCCGCCATAGCGCAGATAGTGCTGGCGGATGCCGTTGGCGTGGACGTTGGCGCCGTACAGGAAGGTGCTGGAAGGAATGCTCATGCCGTGCTCCGGGTGGGTAGATGCCAGGACGGGATCCGGTGGCCTTCGCCGCCGCCACGCAAGCGGCGGATCGAGCGTGATGACGCGAAGCGCGGATCCATCTTAGGGTTTCCGATAAATTAAAAAAACAGTGTAGACGCTCTATTCTTGCAAACAGCGAGGTGAATCGCAAAGCCGATGTTCATAGTGGTTTTTACCTATATGTGTTTAAAAATGCACTGTTTTGGACATCTTTGTGCTGTTTTGGATCCACGGTGGTGCCGATTGCCCATCGGGAAAAAATAGAGTGTATGCATAGAAAAGTAGGAGAGCCTCTTGTCTAAATCCCCCCGCATCGCCGTGATCGGCGCCGGCCTCGGTGGCGCCGCCACCGCCTCGCTGCTGTTGCAGGAAGGCTTCGACGTGCGCGTCTACGAGCAAGCGCCGAGTTTCTCGCGCCTGGGCGCCGGCATCCACGTCGGCCCCAACGTCATGAAGATCCTGCGCCGCATCGGCATCGAGGACGCGCTCAACGCCCAGGGGTCGCACCCCGACTTCTGGTACAGCCGCCATGGCCTGACCGGCGACGTGCTGGCGCAGATTCCCCTGGGCGACTACGCCGTCAAGACCTATGGCGCGTCGTACCTGACGGTGCACCGCGGCGACTTCCACGCGCTGCTGATCGAGGCGCTGCCCGAGCGCGTGATGGCCTACTCCAAGCATCTGGTCGGCGTGACCGACCGCGGCCATGACGTCGAGATGCGCTTTGCCGACGGCAGCGTCGAACATGCCGATATCGTGATCGGCGCCGATGGCGTGAATTCCTGCATCCGCGAGGAACTGCTGGGACCGGAGCCCCCCAAGTACGCCGGCTACCTGGCCCACCGCGCGGTGTTCCCGACCCCCGAGGTCAAGGCCGGCATGCTGCCGTTCGACGCCTGCGTGAAGTGGTGGACCGATGACCGCCACATGATGACGTACTTCGTCACCAGCAAGGCCGACGAGCTTTACTACGTGACCGGCGTGCCGGTCGAGCAGTGGGACCTGAACGACCGCTGGCTGCCCAGCAGCAAGGACGAGATGCGCGAGGCCTTCCAGGGCTGGCATCCGACGGTGCAGGCACTGATCGACGCCACCGTCGAGGTCACCAAGTGGTCCCTGCTGGAGCGCGATCCGCTGCCGCTGTGGAGCCGTGGCCGCCTGGTGCTGTTGGGCGACGCCTGCCACCCGATGAAGCCGCACATGGCGCAAGGCGCGGCCATGGCCATCGAGGACGGCGCGATGCTGGTGCGTTGCTTCAAGGAAGTCGGGGCGCATAATCACGCACTGGCTTTCGCGCTGTACGAGGCCAATCGCGCCGAGCGCGCCAGCAAGGTGCAGCGCATTTCGCACGACAACACCTGGTTGCGGACCAACGAAGACCCCGCCTGGTGTTTCGGCTACGACGTGTTCAGCGAGCCGCTGGTCGAACCGAAAGCCAAGGCGGCCTGACGCGTTCGCGCCTTCATCCCCGGACCTTTCGCCACCCACACCATGGAACACGCCGCCACGCCCACGCCCGCCACCGATGCGATCGACTTGATGGTCAATGGACGCGCCGCGCGGGTGGCGGCGCCGCCGGCCACGTCGTTGTTGCTGGTGTTGCGCAACGACCTGGAACTCAACGGCCCCAAGTACGGTTGCGGCCTGGGCGAATGCGGCGCCTGCACGGTGCTGATCGACGGCGTGGCGGCGCGTTCCTGTGTGATTCCGGTGCGGGCGGCGCAGGGACGCGAGGTCACCACCCTCGAAGGACTGGGCACGCGTGAGCGGCCCGGGCCGACCCAGCGCGCCTTCATCGAGTGCCAGGCGGCCCAGTGCGGCTATTGCCTGAACGGCATGATCATGACGGTCGAGGCCCTGCTGCGCCGCGATCCCGCGCCCACGGAGCAGGCCGTGCGCAGCGAGTTGCATCACAACCTGTGCCGCTGTGGCACGCACGTGGAAATCATGCAGGCGGCGCTGCGCGCGGCGCAGCTGCGCCAGGATGCGGCGACGCGTCCGCGCCAGCCGCAAGGAGCCGGCGCATGAGCGCGTGCTTGCCCGAGACCGCGACGCACGCCGTCGAACCGCCGTCCGAGCTGTTGCATGGGCTGGCGCTGCGCCCGCCCGACGCCGCCTGGGACGGCAGCCGCTACCGCGGCAGCCGGCTCGACAGCGTGCGCCTGGACGACGCGCGCGCGCAGGCCGGCGTGGTGGCGGTCGTGCGGCGCGAGCATTTTGCCGGCGTGGTGGCGGTGACGCCGCTGCACGCGCGGCAGGCCCTGGCCAGCCTGGCGCCGGCGTGGCGCGGCGCTGGACGGCCGGCGTATGCGGGGCCGCCGGCTGCCGTCACGGCACCGGTGGCGGAACGTGAATATCTCTGGCAGCCAGCCGAAGCCGGCGCCAGCGCGCGGGTCGCGGCCTGGTGCCTGGACGGCCGCCTGACGCTGTGGCTGCCGCCGGACGCCAGCGCGCTGCGCGCCCTGATACGGCGCGAGCTGGCGGCCTTGTTCGACTGGCCCGAGCAGGCGGTGGACGTGGTGGCGTGGCCGTCCGGCGCGGCCGCGCGAGCGGCGCATGCGCTCGATCTGCTGGATGCCGCGGCCGACGCGGCGCTGCTGTCCGAAGCGGTGGCGCGGCCGGTGTGCGTGGCCAGCCGCGTGGGGGAGCCGGCCACGCTGGTACTGCGCGAAGCGGATCCCGCGGCGGGGCCGGCGCTGTGTTCGCCGCAGCCCTGGGCCATGCGGCCCAGCCTGGCGCGCCTGTTGGCGCGCTCCGGGCCGGCGCCGGCCAGCAGCCAGGCCACGGTGCTGGGCGAGACCCCGGCGCCGGCGCAAGCGCCATCGCATGCGTTGCTGCACGCCAGCGTCGACGAACTCAATGCGGCCCAGGTCTTCGCGGGCGAGAGCCTGTGGCACGAACGCGCGCTGGCGGCTGGCGAGGATCCGGTCGGCTGGCGTCTGCGCCACCTGGACGACGCGCGCGGCCGCGAGCTGGCGCGCCAGGTGGTCGAGCAGGCCGCCATGGACGCCTCCGTGGCGCCGCGCGACGGTCTGCTGCGCGGCAGCGGTTTTGCCACCGCGCAAGTCCGTTGCCAGGCCGTGGACGGCGCGGAGCACATGGTGTGGAGCGCCTGGGTGGCCGAAGTGGCGATCCAACCCGCCACTGGCAGGATCGAGGTGACGCGGGTGGTCGCAGGCCATGACAGCCAGGACCTGCGGCCGGCGCAGGGCGCCAGCACGCGCCTGGCCATCACCCGCCAGCAGCCCGAGCGCCTGGCCGACGCCCGGCGCCTGATCGCCGGGCCGGCGGCGTTCGACGACTGGCGCGCGGCCGCGCCGCTGGCGCCGGCCGCGACAAGCGATGCGCTGGCCACGCCGGCGCCGACACCGCCCGAGGCGGTGCGCGCCGGCCGCCTGGACCTGGACGGCGTGGCGACATTGCCGGCCGCTGCCGCCATCGCCAATGCCATCGAGGACGCCACCGGGGTGCGGCTGCGCCAGGCGCCGTTCGATGCCGGGCAACTGCGCCTGGCCTTGGCGGACCGGCGCGCGGCGCAACGCGGCGTGCTGCGGCGCGGCTGGGGGTGGCTGGCGGCGGGCGCGGCCGGCCTGGCCGCGCTGGCCACCACGATGTGGCCGCTGAAGCCGGCGCTGCCGCTGACCGCCGGCCCCGATCCGACCTTGTACTCGGCGCAGGCGATCGAGCGCGGCCGCCTGGTGGCCGCGGCGGGCGACTGCGTTGCCTGCCACACGGCGCCGGGCGGCGCCCGCAATGCCGGCGGCCTGGCCTTGGACACGCCGTTCGGCGTCATTTACACCACCAACATCACGCCCGATCCGCAGACCGGCATCGGCCGCTGGTCATTCGCGGCATTCGAGCGCGCCATGCGCCACGGCGTGCACCAGGATGGCCGCCAGCTGTATCCGGCGTTCCCGTACACCGCCTACGCCAAGCTCAGCGACGCGGACATGCAGGCCTTGTATGGCTACCTCATGTCGCAGCCGGCGGTGGCGGCCACGCCGCCGCGCACCGAGCTGGGTTTCCCGTTCAACCTGCGGCCGCTGCTGGCTGGCTGGAACCTGTTGTTCCATGATCCCAAGCCGTTCACCCCGGATCCGTCGCGGGATGCCGCCTGGAACCGCGGCGCGTACCTGGTGGAAGGCGTGGGGCATTGCGCCGCCTGCCATTCGCCGCGCAACGCGCTGGGCGCGGAGAAGGGCGGCCTTGCCTACCTGGCCGGCGGCCAGGCCGAAGGCTGGAACGCGCCGGCCCTGAACCGGCTGGCCAGCGGCGAGCGCGCGTGGTCGGGCGAGGAACTCTACCACTATCTGCGCACCGGCTATTCGCCGCGCCACGGCGTGGCCGCCGGCCCCATGGCGCCGGTGATCCACGGCCTGGCCGAACTGCCGGACAGCGACCTGCGCGCCATCGTCACCTACTTGACGGCACTGCCGGGGCAGGTCCGGCCGGCGACGCCGCCAGCGCCCGCGACCGGCGCGGCCATCGCGGCGGCGTCGTCCCGCGCGGCCGCCAGCGCCGACGCGGACAGCGCGTCCATCGCCGTCGATGCCGAGACGACGCGCACGCTGCGCCGCGCCAGCGGCGAGCGCATCTACCAGAGCGCCTGTGCCGTCTGCCATGAACCGGGCAGCGGTCCCACCCTGTTCGGCGCCAAGCCGTTGCTGGCCCAGAACACCAATCTGCATGCCGCATCGCCCGACAACCTGGTCCAGGTGATCCTGCATGGCATCCAGGCGCCGGCCGACGACGCCCTGGGCTACATGCCGGGGTTCGGCGACAGCCTGGATGACAGGCAGATCGGCGATTTGATCGACTATTTGCGCGCGCGCTTCGCGCCGGAGGAAAAGGCTTGGCCAGTTGATACGACGACCATAGGCAGGCTGCGCCAGCACGCGCCGCCACAGTAAGGGGAAAACGAGGCAGCGGACCGGCCCATGACGGGACCGACCGCGTCTCGCAATACAACATCGCGCGCATCGGTTTGCCCTCGGCGCGCGGCACACAAAGGGAATCACGCATATGTCAGCTTCATTCATCACGGTGGAACAGGGCATCAGGACCGCCGGCGTCGGCAAGTTCCAGTACCGGCTGTTCATGATCTTCGGGCTGGTCTGGCTGGCCGACGCCATGCAGGTACTGTCGATCGGCTTCAGCGCGCCCTCCATCGCTCGCACCTTCGGCATTCCGGTGCCCGAGGCCTTGCAGACCGGCACCGCGTTCTTCGTCGGCATGCTGATCGGCGCTTTTTTCTTCGGCCGGCTGGCCGACCGCATCGGCCGCCGGCCGGTGCTGATGATGGCGGTGGTCATCGACGCCTGCGCCGGCGTGGCCTCGGCCTTCGCGCCCGACTTCGCCTGGCTGCTGCTGCTGCGCTTTGTCACCGGCATCGGTGTCGGCGGCACGCTGCCGGTGGACTACACCATGATGGCCGAGTTCCTGCCGAGCGAACGCCGCGGCCGCTGGCTGGTGCTGCTGGAATCGTTCTGGGCCCTGGGCACGATCTGCCTGGCGCTGCTGGCCCTGGCGGCGCTGTCGTGGGGCGATGACGCCTGGCGCGTGATCTTCTTCGTCACGGGCCTGCCGGCGCTGATCGGCGTGGTGCTGCGCTTCTACATTCCCGAGTCGCCGATGTACCTGAACCGCAACGGCAAGTCAGGCCAGGCGCGCAAGGTGCTCGAACGCGTGGCCCGCGTCAATGGCCGGCCCGCCGATATCCCCGAGCTCAAGCCCGAGCTGCACGAGCGCAAGCCGTTGTCGGCGCTGTTCTCGGCCAGCCTGCGCCGCCGCAGCGTGGCGCTGTGCCTGGCCTGGGCGTTGATCTCGATCGCCTATTACGGGGTCTTTGTCTACCTGCCGATCAAGCTCAGCAGCCAGGGCTTTGCCTTCATGCGCGGCCAGGAATTCCTGGTGCTGCTGGCGCTGGTGCAGTTGCCGGGCTTCGCGCTGTCCGCCTATGGCGTGGAACGCTGGGGCCGCAAGCCGACGCTGGTGGGTTTCCTGATCCTGAGCGCGGTGGGTTGCATGCTGTACAGCTTCGGCACCTCCAGCTTCCTGGTGGTGGGTTCCACGCTGCTGATGAGCTTCGCGCTGCTGGGCACCTGGGGCGCGCTGTACGCCTTCACGCCCGAGGTCTATCCGACCGACCTGCGCGCCAGCGGCATGGGCCTGGCCGGCGCCGTGGCGCGCTTTGGCGGGCTGTTCGCGCCGGCCATCATCGCGCCCATCATGGCCACGCATTTCACGCTGGCGCTGGCGGTGCTGGCGAGCATGCTGGTGGCGGCGGCCTTCGCCATCCGCGCGGTCGACGTCGAATCGCGCAATCGCGCGCTGGATTGATCCGCCCGAGCGGGCGGCACGAGGCCGGGCGGACGCGCGCCGCCCGGGCGCCTCATGCGGCGTCGTCGCCCTCGATCATCTTGCGCAGCAGGAAGTCCAGCGCCAGGCGCTCGGCGGGATTGAGCCGGCCGTAGGTGCTTTCGGTGATCTGTTGGGCGAAGGGTTCCATCTTGCGCACCAGTTCCTGGCCCACCGGGGTGAGGCTGATCACGACCTTGCGGCGATCGTGCGGGTCGTGATCGACCCGCACCAGCTCGCGCTGCCTGAGCCGGTCGACCACGCCACGCACCGTGGCCTGGTCGATGACGGTGGCCTTGACGATGTCCGCCAGCGAACTGCCCTGGTTGTCACGCACCGAGCACAGCACGACGAACTGCGCGGCGGTCAGCTGCGAGTCGGGGATGTATTGCTGGAACAGGGCGGTATGCCGTTGGTACACCCGCCGCAGCAGGTGCCCGATCTGGTCGGAGAACAAGTAGCTGTCCTTGTCGGGGGCGGACGTGTTTTTCACATTTCGCATAAGCCTATCCGAAGCGGTGCCCAGGGCATGATGATCTATCTCAATGGCAATGTCCGGAAGTTTACGGGGCTTGCCGCCTTTGTGCCGGGCGCGACCGGCTTTTTCGCGGCGCGGCAGGCGCGCGGCGCCATCAGCGCGCCGCGGCCACGCGGCCATTGCCGCGCAGGCGGTTCAGCAGCACTAGCGCGGCGGTGCCCAGCAGCAGGAGAGCGGCTGTCGCGATGACCACGGCATAACCCGCGTCGAAGGCATCGCGGGCCAATTGCGCCAGCGACGCGCCGCGCTCGCCGGACAGGCGCTCGGCCAGCAACAGCGCCTGGTCCAGGCTGTCGCGCGCCGCCGCCGGCACCCCGGCGGGCGCGTCCAGCGTATGCGCATAGACGCCCGACAGGATCGACCCCATCAGCGTCACGCCCAGCGCGCCGCCCAGTTCGTACGACACTTCCTCGATCGACGCCGCCATGCCGGCGCGTTCCGGCGTGGCGCTTTGCATGATGGTGCTGGAGGCAGCCGTCATGGTGGCCCCAATGCCCAGCCCCAGCACGCACAGGCTGGCCATCTGCGCCGCCAGCGCGCCGCCGTAGCTGAACAGGTAGCCGCCCATGCCCAGGCCGGACACCAGCAGCGAGACAAACAGCAGGCGCGCGCTGCCCGCCTTCGGCAGCAACCAGCCGGCCAGCGGGCCGGCGATGAACGCGGCCAGCGGCAGCGGCAGGATATACAGCGCGGCTTGGAGCGGCGACATGCCCAGCACCAGTTGCAGACGCTGGCTCAATACCAGTTCCAGGCCCAGCAGGGCGGCCGCCGCGAACAGGGCCGAGGCCACCGCCGAACTGAAGCCGCGATTGCGGAAAATGGCGAAGTCGATCAAGGGATAGGGGCGCGCGCGCTGGCGCCGGGCGAAGATGGCCAGCATCGCGGCGCCGCCGGCGCAGGCCAGCGTGGCGTCCAGCCAGGATGGCTGGGCGCGGCCCAGTTCCTTGAGCGCATAGGCGGTCAGGATCAGGCCGGCCATCACCTGCAGCGAGCCGATCAGGTCCCAGGGGCGCTGGTGCTCGGGCTTGCTGGCGGGGATGTAGCGGCGTGCCAGCGGCAGCGCGACGAGCACGATGGGCAGGTTGATCAGGAACACCGAGCCCCACCAGAAGTGTTCCAGCAGGATGCCGCCGATGACCGGCCCCAGCGCCGCGCCGCCCGAGGCCACCGAGGCCCACACGCCGATGGCGATGGCGCGCTCGCGCTCGTCGGCGAAGGTCAGGCGCAGGATCGACAGCGTGGCCGGCATCATCATGGCCGCGCCCACCGCCAGCACCGCGCGCGCCGCGATCAGCGCCGCCGGATTGGGCGCATAGGCGGCCGCCAGCGAGGCCGCGCCGAACACGGCCAGGCCCATCATGAACAGGCGCTTGTGGCCCAGGCGGTCGCCCAGCGTGCCCATGCCCAGCAGCAGGCCGGACACCACCAGGGCGTAGATGTTGACGATCCAGAGCTTGGACGAGGCGGTCACGCCCAGATCGTGCGTGAGGCGGGGCAAGGCGGTGTAAAGCACTGTCATGTCCACCACGATCAACAACAGGGCGCTGGAAACAATGGCCAGCACCCGCCAGCGGCCGGGGACGGCCGGGGCGAGGGCGTATGCAGGATTGGGCTGCGTCATAGGTCTGCTCCGATGGGGGAGCCATTTTCTATCTGCCAATCGAAATAAAAAAGTTGGAATGAATCTATAAAATAGATACATTGAACACCCCCATCGGGAGCATCGATGAACTGGACCCTGGATCAACTCAGGCACTTCGTGGCCGCGGCCGACGCCGGCTCGTTTTCGGCGGCGGCGCGCCACTTGGGCCGGGTGCAGTCGGCCGTCAGTACCTCGCTGGGCCTGCTGGAAGCCGACCTGGGCGTGGAGCTGTTCGACCGTTCGCGCCGCAACGCCACGCTGACGCGCGCCGGCGCAGTGCTGCTGCAAGAGGCGCGCGAGTTGCTGCGGCAGGCGGCGGCGCTGGAACAGCGCGCACGGTCGTTCGCGGCCGGCCAGGATGCGCACCTGAGCGTGGCCCTGGATGAGGCCTTGCCCGACCGGGTGCTGGGCGTGCTGGTCAAGGAGGTCTCGGCGCGCTTTCCGGCGCTGGAACTGACCCAGCTGAACGGCACGGCCACCGAAGTCGCGGAGTATGTCTCGCAAGGCCGCGCCAGCGTGGCCTTCCACTTCGACCGCGGCGATCCGGGTGCGGCGTTCGCCCATCGCTACCTTGGCGACGTGGGCCAGGGCATTTTCGTGGCGCGCGACCACCCGCTGGCCGCCTTGCCCGAGGTCACGCGCAATGACCTGGCGCGCCATCGCCAACTGGTGATGCGGATGGAGGGGGTGGAAGATGTGGTGATGAGTCCGTCGGCCTGGCGTTCAGACAGCTTCTACAGCATCGCGGCGATGGTGGCCGACGGGCTGGGGTGGGCGATCCTGCCGCTGAACATCGCCGAGTACGAGGGCTACCGCAAGGATCTGGCCAACGTGCCCTGCGCCGGCCTGTCGCTGCCGCCGCTGCCGGTGCGCACGCTATGGCTGCAGGGCCGCACGCCGACGGCCACCGAGCGCTGGATCCAGGAGCGTATGGAGCAATTGCTGCATCCGGGGGCGTGAGCCGGCGGCCGGTCCGCGCGCCCGCCGGACGGGCCGCGCGGACGGGGCGGCATCAGGCTTTCTTGCGGTACACCAGCACCGGAATGGTGGAGTGCGCCAGCACCTTCTGCGTCTGGCTGCCCAGCACCACGGCGGCCATGCCGCGGCGCCCGTGCGAGGCCATGGCGATCAAGTCGCAGTGGCGTTCGCGGGCGGTGTCGATGATGGCCTGGTACGGGTCTTCATGGGTGGCGCGCAGGGTTTCGCAGGGTACCCCGGCCTCCCGCGCCTGGGTGGCGGCCGCGCTCAGCAGGCGTTCGGCCTGGGCGCGGATCTGGTC
>LXNH01000079.1_pt1 | contig 20611 bp, 23 predicted proteins | sample 809111 | NCBI WGS metagenome assembly LXNH01 (sample SAMN04870528, study PRJNA318959) | seawater metagenome | biome: 00002010; material: water; isolation source: marine seawater | place: Greece: Milos, Mediterranean Sea | collected 2013-05-29 | depth 5-7 m
GGGGGTCAGATCTTACAGTTTGTGAGTGCAGACACTGGGAAAAGAGTCAATTTGAGTTCGTTTGCAGCATCAATCCCGACAGATAGAGCACAACATCAATCTAAAAATGGGGTTTGGTATGTAAAAGAATCCACTTTACCAACCCACTCTTTGGATGAGGTTAAAGCAGGATTCTTAGCCAACGATCAACTGTTGATCAAAACCCAACAAAATGATGAGAGTGGGCATAAAATTGTGCTCAATCGAGAGGATTCTATCAACAAAATCTCACAGGCCGTATATGTAGTTGAAGGGGCCAACCTCATTCGCAATGAATACGGAAGTCCACTATTTGGGAACTTCTTTTTCTTCATCACTGGCTTTCACGGCTTTCACGTTTTCACAGGAGTTTTAATCAACCTTATTATTTTCTTCAACGTAATCATTGGAACCTATGAAAAAAGAGGGCACTATGAAATGGTTGAAAAAGTGGGTTTGTATTGGCACTTTGTTGACCTTGTTTGGGTATTTGTATTTACATTCTTTTATTTGGTATAGTCATGGCAGCAGAACATAAATTATCAATCTTTCGCGGTTATTTAACCTTCAAATCCATTACCCAAAAAATTTGGGGGGTTTTGATTTTCTTATCCATAGTCACTCTTATCGAGGTCGTTCTTGGTATTTTAAAGCCACAAGTGCTGATGAACACATTCCTAGGAATGAAGCTTCTCAATTGGATTTTTATCATACTCACAATCATCAAAGCATACTATATCGCTTGGGACTTTATGCACCTGAGAGATGAAAGACGAAACTTTACCAGCTCGATAGTTTTACCACTTCTGATTCTTATCCCATATCTTGTTTTTATACTATTGATCGAGGCGGATTACATCTATGATGTGATGACAGACGGATTTGTTTCCTGGAATTTTTAAGACTATCACGTGAAAAAGTACATCGTACTTAGCGTGTTGTTTGTCCTTCCACTAGTGGTTTATCTTTTTTTTGCATCTGGTGTAAATAACTTTGCAAAACTCCCAATCGTAACAAACACAGTTGTTGATGTTGCCGAGTTTTCTGATGAGCAATTCAAAGATAAAATCACCATACTTGGGTTTTTGGGAACTGATGTTTCCCAAAAGAAGGGGAATGCTCTAAATCTCAATCAAAAAATCTACAAGCGTTTCCATGGTTTTGAAGACTTTCAATTTTTGATGGTTCAACCACAAGGCACCGAAGAGAAATGCCAGCAACTGGTCGATGAGCTGTCGCGAAGCACTCAAGTGGATACTACAGGATGGAAATTCGTATTTCTAGACCCTGTCCAAATTCAATTGGTCTTCGATCGGCTCAATACCCCCTTATCATTGGATGAAACCTTAGGTTCGCCTTATGTGTTTATCATTGACAAAGGGGTAGCGCTAAGAGGTAGGGACGATAATGATAATGTTGGATATGATGCACGATCTGTAGCTGATATTCATAACAACATGGTAGATGATGTCAAAGTTATTTTGGCAGAATATCGTTTGGCGCTCAAGAAATACAACGCAGATCGAAAAATATAGGCTTGAAAAAGAACGCATACATTGGTATATCTTTTATCGTTTTGGTGTTTGGGATTCTATTTGTACCCAAAATCGTCAATCGTATTCAACAGCAGGATTGGGTGTCATCCAATCGCTTAAGTGCCTCTCAAAATGAATTGGTGTATATCAATCTAAATGGAGAAAATAAAAAAGTCCCAGACTTTGTTCTGACCAATCAAGACAGTTTATTCATCTCCAATGAAGATTATCTTGGCAAGGTTTATCTTGTCGAATTCTTTTTTACAAGCTGCCCTACCATTTGTCCTCGGATGAATGTTAATATGAAAAAAATCGAGGCTGTTTTTGGTGATCGAGAAGATTTTGGAATCGCATCGATAACAATTGATCCTGAAACCGATACCCCTTCGCAACTCAAAACCTATGCAGAAGCATACGAAGTATTTAGTCCCAATTGGCATTTTCTCACAGGTGATCAAGACTATATTTATGAGCTTGCCAATCGAGGGTTTAATATCTTTGCAGGGATTAATCCCGATGTCGCAGGTGGCTTTGAACATCAAGGATATTTTGCTTTGGTAGACCAGCAAGGCTTTATACGATCTCGTACCGATAGTGCTGGTAACCCAATAGTTTACTATCTTGGCATCGATGAAGAAGATGTCGATCAACAAGGCACAGAAATGCTGTTGGAAGACATCCCAAAATTGCTAGTAAATGAATAAGAAAAAACTGTATAATCGACTTATTATCGTCACCTCAATTGCAATTCCTGTTATTGTTGCGATCTTATTTCGTGTTCGAATACCAAATGTAGAGCCTCTCGACCAGCTTCCCCCAATTTATGCTGGAATCAATGCACTCACAGCTGTGTTTTTGTTGATTGCCCTGGTTGCAATCAAACAGGGAAAACGCAAATTGCACGAGAGCTTGATGAAGATTAATATCTTGTTTTCACTTGCCTTTTTGGTGATGTATATCGCCTATCATATGACATCCGACCCAACGCCTTATGGAATGGTTGATGGAGTGTTTGTAGCAAGTCAAACGTCCAAAACCATCTATCTAGTGATATTGGTATCACATATTATTTTGTCCATTGTATTAATTCCCTTGGTACTATTGGCCTATTCAAAAACAGTATTGGTGGATTTTGTTGCGCACAAGAAAATAGCACGTATAGCCTTTCCCATTTGGCTGTATGTGACTGTTACAGGTGTTGTTGTATTTCTGATGATTGCACCCTATTACACATGAAATCAATAAAAATCTTACTGGTTTGTAGCTTTTTGATTGGCAGTCAATTTCTCACTGCACAATGCTCGATGTGTAGGGCAGTACTCGAATCTGGAGCAGATGCAAAAATGGCAGAGCAATTAAACGATGGAATCGTCTATTTGATGATGATGCCATACCTACTCGTGGGCACGATTGGATTTATTGTTTATCGAAAGTTCTACAAAAAATAATACATTTGCTAAGTGATTTTTGATGGTCACTAACGAGTGTCGTTGGGGGTACTCAAATGATGCTGATGTAAAAAAATCATTACTTTGTAATGCATATTACCTCACAAAGCCATATAACCCAACCAAATTGTAATAATCTGCTTATGATCGAGCTAAAAGACATCCACAAGTCGTATAACCTTGACTCCAATCCATTGCACGTATTAAAAGGAATCAACTTGTCAGTTGAAGAAGGAGAGATGGTGGCAATTATGGGCGCATCAGGGTCAGGGAAATCTACAATGCTTAATATTTTGGGGATGCTAGATGAGTCAGATGCTGGTACTTATACCCTCGACAACAACCCAATCGTGAAGTTAAACGAGACAAAAGCAGCGCAATACAGAAACAAGTTTTTGGGTTTTGTATTCCAATCGTTTAATTTGATTTCTTACAAAACCGCACTTGAAAACGTTTCTCTACCTCTTTATTATCAGGGATTGCCAAGAAAAGAGCGTCAGATAAAAGCAAAAGAGCAATTGACAAAAGTTGGCTTGGGTGAACGCACACATCACATTCCAAGCGAGCTTTCGGGTGGTGAAAAACAAAGGGTTGCCATTGCTCGTGCTTTGGTCACCAATCCAATGGTACTTCTTGCCGATGAACCAACAGGAGCACTCGATACCAAAACCTCCTATGAACTTATGGCATTGTTGCAAGAAATCAATGAACAAGGCAAAACGATTGTCGTGATTACTCACGAATCGGACATTGCCGATATGTGTAAACGAATTGTGTATTTACGTGATGGTGTGATTGTTGAGGACAAAAAAATCAAACAGAAAAAAGCGAAAGACTATGTGGAATAGGGATCGTTGGCGGGAGATTTTTGAAACCCTTCGTAAAAACAAATTGAGAGCTTCTCTTTCTGGATTTACGATTGCTTTGGGAATATTCATTTTTGTCACACTCTATGGCTTTGGCAATGGACTGAAAAATGCATTTCAAGAGTTTTTTCTAGATGATGCGACCAACACCCTGTGGATCTACCCTGCCCAAACGACCAAACCCTACAAGGGATTTAAATCACGTCGGAATATCGAATTTAAAAACGATGATCTTGAAGATATACAAACCGATTTCAGTTTGTTTGTCGAAGGAATCACACCTCGAATTTCGAGAGGTGCCGAGGTCAGTTATAACACAGAGAGTAACTCATATACTGTTCGAGCAGTAGGGCCTGTTCATCAATCGATAGAAAAATCTTTGGTGTATGCTGGTCGCTACATCAACCAAATTGATGTCGAACAATACAGCAAGCATGCAGTGATTGGTCGTCTTGTAGCGAAAGATTTATTTAAATCTGAGGATCCAATGGGTAAGTTTGTCATCATCAACGACGTTGCTTTCAAAGTCGTTGGTTTATTCTATGACGAGGGTGGAGATAATGAGGAGAGGATGGTTTATATCCCTTACACAACCCAACAGCGGTTGTTGGGAGGAACAGACCGAATAGACCAAATTGTGTTGACGTTTCGTCCCGAAATTGGTTACAATGGCGCACTGCAACTCGAGGCAAATGTCAAAAGGTATTTAAAACGAAAACACTTTATTGACCCAGAAGACCCAGCTGGAATTTACGTTCGAAATGTGGCAAGTGACCTCAAACAAAATCAAGACTTTGCCTCTGTATTGCAATATATTGTAACCTTTGTGGGTATGGGAACACTGATTGCAGGGATCATAGGCATCAGCAATATCATGGTTTATGTCGTTCGTGAGCGAACCAAAGAACTAGGGATTCGCAAAGCCATTGGTGCAACCCCCAAATCGATTATTGGTATGATCTTGCATGAGTCAATTTTCATCACTACAGTTGCTGGCTACCTTGGTTTGTTTGCTGGCGTAGGCACACTAGCGATGATAGGAGACAAGCTGGAAGATTTTTTTATTTATAACCCACAAATTCACCTTGGCACAGCCATTTTTGCAACTTTTCTTTTGATAGGTTTTGGGGCAATTGCTGGCTATGTACCTGCCAAGCGTGCCGCTCGTATAAAACCCATCGTAGCACTAAGAGACGAATAATGTTTAAAATTCTATTTGACCGAGACACATGGCAGGAGATTTTTGGATCGATCCAAAAAAATCGCCTTCGCACCATTGTCACCATTGTTGGTGTGTTGTGGGGGATTTTTATTTACATCACCCTTTCAGGTGCTGCCAAAGGTCTTGACAATGGTTTCGATCGACAGTTTGAAAACGTTGCGATCAATAGCATGTTTTTATGGGCGCAAAACACAAGTAAGCCTTATGGAGGCTTCAAAACAGGTCGAAGCCTACAACTGAAAATAGAAGACGCGCAGTATTTGTATAATCGAGTACCTGAATTACAATATATCGCCCCTCGAAATGCAAGGGGCATTTTTGGGAGTGCTGCTCCAAGTGTCGTTCGAAAGAATAAAGGGGGAGACTATTCTATCTATGGTGATTATCCAATTTTCACCAAGATTGCCACAAAATTTATTTATGACGGAGGCCGCTTTATCAATCAAGCCGATATTGATCAAGAACGTAAGGTTTGTGTGATTGGCGAGCGCACACAGTCTGAATTGTTTGAGGATAATGAAAACCCAATTGGGGATTATATTCGAATCAGTGGTGTATTTTTTCAAGTGATTGGTGTTCATAAATATATCCCTGGTGGTGGATTTGAGAGTGATTCAGATATTTTTATACCATTCACCACTTTCCGAAAGTTATATAACACTGGCGATCGAGTGAACTGGTTTGCTCTTGCTGCCTATGACGATGCTGATATCCTCGCTGTGGAGGAGAAAGTGAAGGTAGCCATGCGATCTAAATACAATGTACATCCAGAAGATGAACGTGCTTTTGGGTCTTTTAATCTAGGGGAAATTTTCAATCGAGTCATTGGCTTTTCAAAAGGGATGAACCTATTGTCTTTGATTGTTGGTATTGCGACAATATTTGCAGGTATTATAGGCATCGGAAATATCCTGTTAATTTCTGTTCGGGAGCGAACAAAAGAACTCGGCATTCGCAGGGCTCTTGGTGCAACGCCAAAGGAAGTGCGAAGCCAAATCATTCTAGAGTCTGTTTTTTTAAGCTTAACTTCTGGAATCATAGGCATTGTTTTGGGATCCTTTGTGCTAGCAATTATCAATGCTCTAACTGCTAGCAATACAACCTTTCCCTACACCAACCCAACTGTCCCATTATCATACATCGCTGCTGCTTTGATTTTGATGATAACACTTGGCACACTCATTGGTCTTATCCCAGCACAACGAGCAGTGAGTATTAAACCAATTGATGCATTACGAGAAGAATAACAATAATATATTTTACAATGAATAAATACTTAAAATATCTACTTATCGCAGCCGGTATCGGAGGAATCCTCTTTGCCACTGCCTATTTTATTAGAACCAACGCAACCTCATCAATCGTGTATGAAACAGAGACCTTGTTCACGACAAGTATTCTAGAAACGACTTTGGTCACAGGTAAAATTATCCCACAAGATGAAGTTGAAATTAAGCCACAAATCCCAGGAATTATTCAAATGATTGCTGTTGAGGAAGGCGATCTAGTCAATACTGGTGACCTCTTGGCACGACTCAAGGTTGTTCCCAACGAGCAAACACTAAACAGTGCAAAAGGCCGAGTTGAAAATGCAAAACTGATCTTGACCAATGCAGAAAAAGATTTTGCTAGAAATCAGCAATTGTATGAAAAGGGAATTCTTTCGGAACGGGATTTTAACGCTGCCGAACTGAGTTATAACCAAGCCAAACAAGAACTGGTGAATGTGGAAAATGATTTACAGATTATTCGTGAAGGGTCCACTGGGGGTGATAGCTCAGCCAACACCAATATCCGAGCGACGGTTTCAGGAACAGTTCTTGAAGTTCCTGTCGAGGAGGGAGATCAAGTGATCGAGTCAAACAGCTTTAATGCAGGAACAACAATTGCCTCAATCGCAGACCTCGGTAAAATGATTTTTGAAGGAAAAGTCGATGAATCTGAAGTTGCTAAAATTAGTGTAGGCACAAATTTGAACGTTAGTTTGGGAGCTGTTCCTGACGAAGAGTTTGAAGCAAATTTGCGATTTATCGCACCCAAAGGAACTGAGGAGCAAGGAACAGTTCAGTTTAAAATCGAAGCAGATGTGTTTTTACCCAATGACTTAACAGTCAGAGCGGGCTACAGTGCCAACGCGTCTTTGGTCTTGCAGCAAAAAGATAGTGTACCTGCGATTCGAGAAGCATTACTTCAATTTGACAGCAAGACACAAGAACCCTATGTGGAGGTACAAACAGCAGAACAAACCTTTGAGCGTCGAGAGCTAACACTTGGGATCTCTGACGGCATCAACGTTGAAGTCGTTGAGGGACTAGACGAGAGTGATCTTATAAAGGTTTGGAATAAAACAGAAGAACCAGACAAAGTAGATGAAAATGAAGAGTAAAACCATTTCCAAATTATTCCGAATGATCGTTTTGCTATTTGTCTTGCTTTTAGGAACAGCATCGATTCAGGCGCAAGCCGAACCATGGACCCTTAAAAGGGCAGTAGAACACGCTCTTGAAAACAACATTCAAATCCGTCAGGCTTACCTGTCTACTTTGGATGCCAAAGCAGCAAAAAGTGAAGCAATCGGTGGGTTTTTACCCAGTGTGAATATCAATGCAAATCACTCATGGAATATTGGCTTGAACCAAAACATTACGACAGGGCTATTGGAAGATGTAACCACACAATTTACCAATGCATCTGTCAGCGTTGGTGTTGATCTATACAGAGGTGGTCAAAACATGCTTCAGCTTGTTCGTTCCAACCTTGCCCTGCTGGCGAGTCAATACCAAATTGAAGACATGAAAGAAGATGTGGCATTGTATGTCGCAAACGGATATTTACAAGCAGTATTTAATCGTGAAGCTGTCAGTATAGAAACTGCACAACTCGAACTCACCAGAGCCGAATATCAGCGCACAAAAGAACAAGTGCAAGCAGGAGTTTTGCCCGAGGGCGATCTTTTTGAGATGGAAGCGATTTTGGCTTCTCAAGAACAACAATTGGTGATTGCTGAAAATCAATATACCATGGCAAAATTGTCATTGGCACAGCTACTTCTGGTACAAGACTATGAAAATTTTGAGATTGCCGAAGAGGATTTCCCGATTGATGGACAAGAAATACTTGTGCAACGGCCAAAAGATTTGGTTGCTAAAGCACTTGACTATCGAAACGACATCAAATTGGCACTTACAAATATTGATATTGCTAAAACCGATCTGCGTCTTGCGAAGTCAGTTTCCAAACCAGGGCTGACTGGCTTTTATTCTTATAGTTCTAGAATTTCATATGCCGATCGACTAGAGCCAACCAATACTTTTGACTTGGTTGAAATCGGTGTTGTCGAACCAACAGGAGAGTCAGTAGTTCGCCCCGTTTATAATCAGAGAGTTGTGGGAGCATTACCAATCGAAGAGCAATTAAAACTCAACGATGGGCATAATTTTGGATTAAGTCTCAATATTCCTATCCTAAATGGATTTAGTTTAAAAAATAATATAGAAAGATCAAAAGTCAATGTAGAGCGATCAGAGTTTCAGTATAAACAGCAGGTTTTGGACTTGGAAAACAGTATCAATCAGGCGTACAATGATTGCACTGGCGCACAACAGGCATTTGATGCTGCTCAAAAAACGCTAGTCGCTCGAGAAAAAGCATACACTTATGCGCAAAGTCGTTTTGAAGCAGGGACATCAACTGCTTTTGAGTTTAGTCAAGCCAAGCTACAATACGAATCTGCACAGTCTGACTGGTTGCGCGCCAAATACGATCTTATTTTTAAAATCAAGATATTGGAGTTGTATTTTGGAATTCCCATTGAAGACTTGTAATCGGTAGCAGTTTGTTTCCTATTTTTGAGCATGCCTTCGCATTTGCTCTGTATTGAAACCACCACGACCCAATGTTCGGTAGCGCTTTGCGCACAGGGTGAGGTCATCGGTTTGGCTCAATCCAACCATGAGAATTACCAGCACTCCCAACTTCTACATACCTATATCGATACTGTTTTATCTGAAAACAACTGCAAACCCTCCGATCTGACTGCCATTGCACTGAGTTCAGGGCCAGGGTCATACACAGGCCTTCGCATAGGGGCTGCTGCTGCCAAAGGATTATGCTACGCCAATGATATACCTCTCATTGCAATTCCAACCTTAGACATTCTTGCTCGTGAAATCAACCCAAAAGAAGGGTACATTGTTGCCACTCTTGATGCGAGGAGAGATGAGGTGTATTGTGCAATTTACACACACGACTACAAGGTTATAGAACCAGCGACTCCGCATGTGTTAACACCTAGAAGTTTTTGCGAATGGACGGAAAAAGGACCAGTCTACTTTGTTGGCACTGGGCTAGAAAAGTGTGAGGAAATTCTAGATCATAACAAGCACTTCATTTTCCCTAAACAACCATCTTTCCCAAGTGCTGCAAAGATGGTTGAGCAAGGTTTTTTTGCTCTAGAAAATAAGATTTTCGAAGATGTCGCCTATTTTGAGGTAGACTACTTAAAAGCTTTTCAAATCACTCCCAAAAAAAAGAATGCCTTGGGTCAGCAACCCTAGCCGTTGATTGCTGTTACAGCCTCAACCTTTCCAGGCAACATGTCACGTAGCAATTGTTCGATGCCATTTTTTAGTGTAAAAGTAGAGGAAGGACAACCACTGCATGCACCTTGTAGGATGACTTGCACTGCCTTACTCTCTTCATCGTAGGAGTCAAATACGATGTTCCCCCCATCTGATGCAACGGCTGGTTTTATGTGTTGATCAATAATTTGTATAATTTCCTTTGCAGTGCCTTCGTGAACAATCTGTTGGGACTTTTCTTTTGGTGATGCAACTTCACTTACAATGACTTTGTTGGAGGAAATATAATCACGAAGATATTCACGTAATTCTTGAACTATATCATCCCATTCAGCAATGTCGTATTTGGTGATGGAGATAAAATTTTCATCCATAAAAACCTCTTTGATATAGGCTTTGTGAAACAGCTCAGTTGCCAAAGGAGAGTTTTTTGCTTCTTCAATATTTTTTGCTTCGTAGATTTCACCCACAATACGCTTGCTACAAACAAACTTCATGGCAGCAGGATTTGGCGTACTTTCTGCATAAACAGTAATCGCTTCTTTTTGATTTGCTTGCATTTTGACTTTTCCACCCTGATTGAGATATTCTGCAAGCTGCGTTGCGACTTCATCTTGCACATCCGACCACTCAAGTATATCGAAACGCTCAACTTCTATCCAATTTTCAGTCAAGCGAACATGCTTTACAAAAGGTAAATAAAACAGTTGTTGAATCAATGGGAAACCACCTGCGTCATCAACATTCGCAAAGTCGATTTCATCATCACCCAATGGCTGATTACTCACAAGACGAATTCTGGCGGGGTTGTTTGTAGCTGCAATTGTAAATTGGAACATAGCCTAATTTTTTACAAAAATACACAAACAGTATCATCCAACCTTTTGATTTTGTACATTTAAACATGATTCTAAAAACAATACGTGGCAAAACACCGTCCTATGGTGAGAATTGTTTTTTTACAGACACTTCGGTAGTCGTTGGCGATGTGGTTATGGGTCGTGACTGCTCTGTGTGGTATCATGCCATTGTTCGAGGGGATGTCAATAGCATTCAAATTGGCGATCAAGTCAATATTCAGGATGGGGCTGTGATCCATGCCACCTATCAAAAATTTTCGACAACTATTGGAAATCGCGTTTCAATTGGGCATAATGCAATTGTTCACGGATGCACAATTCATGACAATGTTCTTATTGGAATGGGTGCTATTGTCATGGATGGTTGTGTGGTTGAATCCAACAGTATTATTGCTGCTGGCGCAGTCGTAACACAAGGAACGCATGTGCCTTCGGGAACAATTTTTGCTGGGGTACCAGCAAAAAAGAAAAAAGATATATCTGTTGAACTCACTGAGGGTGAAATTGAACGAATTGCCAAAAACTACATCATGTATGCAGATTGGTTTAGGGAATAGAAAGTGCTTTGATCTCTTCTGACAAAACAAATTGACGCATTGTTTGTGAATCCCCTGTGCAAAAGTAGGCTGTGCTGCCTTTATCTTCCGATATAGATTGCATCTTCCTTTTTTCTAAAACGCGCTCCACTTGTTTGGCAACAGAACCATTACAGTCAACGATTTGAATATTTTTTGGTAGAATTTTTTTCAAAACAGGGGTTAAAAAAGGGTAGTGTGTGCATCCCAATACCAAGTGGTCGATCCCTTGTTCGATCATTGGCTGGAGATAAGTTTGCAATAGGTTTTTTATTTCATCACTATTGATTTTTCCCTCTTCAATCATTTTAACAAGATGTTTTCCTTCTTTTTCTACGATGGTAATGCCTTGTCCATAGACCGAGGAGGTTTGATGAAAAAGCTTACTGCTCAATGTTCCTTTGGTCGCCAGGACGCCAACAACACCTGTTTTGGTTTGAAGCGCAGCAGGCTTTATGGCTGGTTCAATCCCGACAAAGGGGATGGGGTGGGTTTGTCGTAGTGCATCAATGGCATTGGTTGTTGCTGTATTGCATGCTACAACAATGAGTTTTGATGACTTCTTGATCAGCCAATTTGTCAACTTCTCGCTCCTGTCAAGAATGTCAGCGGCAGTTAGTGCTCCGTATGGCGCAAATGCGTTGTCTGAGATATAGATAAAGTCTTCGTGTGGAAGTAAAGACTGAAGTTCACTGAGAAGCGATAAGCCACCCATACCCGAATCAAAAACACCTATTGGATGTTTATCCATAGTGTAAAAATAAAAAACTGCCCTTACAAAGGGCAGTTTTATATATAATAAAGCGTTTTATTTAGAAGCCAAGTTCTGTTTTGACTTCTGCCATAAGATCTTTTCCTTTTGCCATCAATACAGATGACCCTTGACTTGAATCCATGACATAATCAAATCCTTGAGCAGTAGCTACTTTTTCGACAGCAGCACGTGCTTTTTCGATTAGTGGACGTAGCAAATCAGCTTGTTTTTGCTGTACATCTTGCAATGCAGTTTGACGAAACTGTTGGATATTTTGCTCCATACCTTGCAGCTCTTGCTGACGCTTTTGGTTGGTCAGGTCAGTCTGATTTTCAGCATCTGCCGAATAATTTTGCATTTTTGTTTGGAGCTCTTTTAAGGATGCTTCAATCTCGTTTGTATAATCTTTTTCGAGTTTTTGAATTTCTTCTTGTGCTGCAATCACTTCTGGCATTTCACTCACTAGTTTTTGAAAGTCGATGTGTGTGACTTTAGATTGTGCTTGCGCAGTAAAACTCATGAATACAATGCAAATGGCTGTTATGTAATGTGTAAATTTAATTTTCATTTCTGTTGAGGTTTAATTTTTCTGCTGCTGACTTGCTTTCGCTTTTCGAATAGAGTCCATTTCTTTTTTTCGTTTTTCTATGGCCTTTTGACGGGCAGCATTTTGCTCTTGTTTACGAGATTCAACGAGTTCCTCTCTTGCTTTTTTCTTGTCTTTTTGATTGATGTATTTTACAACAAGGTTGCTAATATCGTATTTTTTTTCCGAATGGAAGACCAAAATTTCAGCACTTCTGTCAAATACATAATCCAGTTTTCGATTTTCAGCTATTTCTTTAACAGCTTCTAAAATTTTGTCTTGTATGGGCTGTGTAAAAACAACCTTTTGCGCCAACCAATCTCCTTGTGGCCCAAAACGCTTTTGCTGATAGTTGTTGAGTTCCTCTTGTTCAAATTCAATATCTTCTTCTCTTTCTTCAATCAACTCTTCTGTGAGTAAAGGGCGTTCTAAATCTAATTTTTTCTGAAGCTCATCAATCTTACTCTGTTTGTTGCTGATTTCTTCTTTCCAAAAGGTGATTTTATCTTCCAAAGCAGCATTGGCATCCTTGTAGTCATTGAGGTTTTCCAACACCCGATCCATGTCCATAAACCCAATTCGAACTCTGTTTTGAGCTACAACCAGTGAGGCAAAGCCCAATAAAAACCCAAGAAATATGATTTTTTTCAAAATAAATTAAAATTGCTGTCCAATGATAAAATGTGTTTCCCAACCGTGGGGAGTCAATTCACCTTGCACATCATTGTCAAATCCATAACCAAAATCGATTCCAAGTAAACCAAAGGCAGGCATAAAAATTCGAATACCAAAACCAGCGGACCTTTTCATATCAAACGGATTATATTCCTTAAAATTGTTATAAGAATTACCTGCTTCAAGAAAACTCAATGCAAAAATAGAGGCCGATGGCTTGAGTGTTATCGGGTATCTCAATTCCAATGAAAACTTATTGTAAATCACTGCCCCATCACGATCGGAAAGAGATTGGTTTTCATATCCTCGCATTGCGACAGTTTCACGACCATCTAGGGCATATTGAGATAAACCATCGCCACCAAGATAAAAACGCTCAAAAGGAATAATACCACGATCTGTGTTGTATGCACCTAAGTAACCAAACTCAGAATGCGTTTTTAGCACCAACTTATCAATAATATTGGTGTACCAAGAACCAGAAAATTTAAGTTTATAATACTCTAACCATTTAAATCTCTCTTGATCAATTTTTGCAACATCTGGGGTGCCGTCTGCATTCTGATAAGCAGGCTGATCGCCAAGCTTTGCGTAATCGATTTTGTTGACCAAAGAAAAGGGGAACGAAAGTTTTGCACTGATCGAAAATTGAGAGCCACCAAGTGGAAAGATAGGGTTGGTGTAGGTATTGTTTCGCGATAGCGCAATGGAGTAATAAAGGTTATTTGACACCCCATCTCCGAATGTAAACAAACCAGTGTAATAGTTGTTCAAATCATAATATTGATATCCAATTGATTGTGAAAGGGTGAAGTAATCATCTGGCACTTGTAGTCGTTTGGCCAGACCAACATTCACACCTCGAATTTTAAAATATTGGCTTTTATCTGCTCGACCTGTAAAGTAGTTGTATCGATATTGGGTAGTTTGTGAAACTGAGGTTGAAAACTGTACTGGTTGTTGTCCACCAAGCCAAGGTTCAGAAAACGAAAAACTATAGGTTTCATAAAAGCGACTTTTTTGCAATCGTAAGGATAATCGTTGTCCATCACCCATTGGGACTGGTTTGTAGGCCTCTCGATTCCAAATGTTTCGCATCGAAAAATTACTGAAACTCAATCCAAGAGTGCCGATAAAACCACCACCTCCATATCCACCTTGAAGTTCGATTTGGCTTGCGCCCTTTTCAACTAAACCATATTCAATATCAACAGTACCTGCATTCGGGTCAACATTTTTAAAATCAGGCGAAATTTGCTCTGGATCAAAAAAGCCAAGTTGGCCCAATTCGCGTACAGACCGAACAACAAGATCCTTGCTGTACAACGCACCAGGTTTGGTACGAATTTCTCTGTAAATTATATGGTCATTGGTACGATCGTTGCCCACAACAGTGATTCGATTAAAATAGGCTGGTTTGCCTTCAATGATTCGAATTTCAAAGTTGATGGTGTCATTAACGGCACTGATTTCAACAGGGTTAACCGATGAAAACAAATAGCCATTATTCTGATAAAGGTTTGTCAGATCTTCTCCATCGGGTTTGGTAGGGTCTGCAATGCGTTTGCGAAGCAATACGCCGTTGTAAGTATCACCTTTGTCAACTCCCAATAGGCGTCCAAGAACTTCATCTGAATACACACTGTTCCCCAAAAAATTGATATCTCCGAAGTAGTACTTATTTCCTTCAACGACTTTGACGTTGATATCGATTTTATCATCACCAGCAATTATGGTATCAGCAACGACCCTTGCATCACGATGCCCTTTTTCTTTGTAATAATCGATAAGAGTGGTCAAATCCTCATTGTAGTCATCTTCAATAAATTTTGACTTTTTCCAAAATCTCCCAAAAAATTTAGTCTTAGTATTTTTAAATTTCTTGCGAAGCTTTCGATCGTTAAACTTATCGTTCCCCTCAAAACTGATAGACTTGATTTTGACACGATCGCCTCGATCGATAAATATCAATAACTTTTTAGAGTTGGTGCCGACAGTGTCTTTTTTACTTTGGATCGTGACTTTTGTATTCAAAAATCCATCTTTTCGATACTTATTGATAATGTAGTTTTCGGTTGTTTCCAAAAAACTTTCACTGATTTTCAACCCCTTTTTCAATCCAGTATCATCAATGAGACTTTGTATTTTGTTCTTTTTTACTCCAGTAATGGTAAAGTCTGAAAGGGTAGGAAGCTCTTGGATAAAAATTTCTATATCAGCTGTATCACCTTCAATACGTGTGAGGTAAAAGTTGATATCACTAAAGAGTTCTAGCTTCCAAAGCTTATTGATCACAGCACTGATGTCATCTCCAGGAATTCGAATTTGTTGCCCCTCACGAAGACCAGTATAGGCAATGACTGTTTGTGGGCTAAAGCTCTTAATTCCAGTAACTTCAATCTTACCAAGCGTGTATAGTTTTCCTTGATCAAAAGATGTGGATTCTTGTGCCAATGTGGTTGTACACACAGACAGAAACAAAAAAATAAGGGGGGTGATATTATCCAGTAATTTGCTCACTCGTTTTTCCAAATCGGCGTTCTCTTTTTTGATAATCTGCAATTGCTTTATGGAGTGAAGTCTCATTAAAATCGGGCCAAAGCTCATCAGTAAAATACAATTCTGCATAAGCAATTTGCCACAACAAAAAATTACTAATTCGGACTTCACCACTTGTGCGAATCAACAGATCGACATCTGGTAAATTTTGCGTGTAAAGATGCTTATTTATTATGTTATCATCAACATTTTCAACTGAAATTATATTATTTTTAACTTTATGACTGATTTCCTGAACTGCTCTAAGGATTTCTTGACGAGCACCATAGCTCAATGCGAGCGTCAGTACAAGCCCTGTATTTTCTTTGGTTTCATCTAAAACTTCTTGCAATTCTTGCTGAACATTGGTGGGCATCATGTCAGTATGTCCGATAGCATTCAATCGGATATTGTTTTTCATCATCAACCCAAGTTCGTTTTTTAGTGCATCGACAAGTAACTTCATCAGGGTCTTGATTTCGTGTTTTGGGCGATTCCAGTTTTCTGTTGAAAAGGCATACAGTGTTAGGTTGTTGATGCCCAATCTTGCAGTTGCTTCTACAACTTTGCGAACCGATTTTGCGCCTTGTCGGTGTCCAAATACACGTGGTTGATTGCGACGCTTTGCCCAACGACCATTCCCATCCATGATGATGGCAATGTGCCGCGGTAATCTTTCGATATCAATATCAATTGCTGTCATAAAAGACCTTCTATAAACCAGCCACGACCAAAGGAGTAGGTGAGTGAAAAACCAGTAAAGACCACCCAATCGCTACTTACATTACTTGCAAAAGCTGGCTGTTGATCAATTTCGTCCACAAATGTAGGAAAACTTCCATCGAGATTATCACTAAAGGTATAAAGTGCTTTGATTTCAAATCCTAGTACAAAACTCATACCCAAACGTGTTTTGATTCCTACTCCCATGGGAATTGCAAGTGAAAAATCATTGGCTTGATAGCTCGCAGTTTGCTCGTTTGTGGCATAATATAAGTCTCTGAATTTTAAGTAGCTCAAACCAGCAAACATATAAGGCGACCAGGAGGTTTGAAAATCCGACAGATCCATTTTAAAATAATTGACCTCCAAAATGGCTGATGTGTGAGTGATTGAATTTGTAAAGTTGTAAGCACGCTCTTTTCTCAAGGGCTCTGCCGACAATGAGTCTGTTCCTTTTATTACACTTAAGCCAAGTTCAAAACGCAAAGCCAATCGCGGTGAAAAATTACTTTTATAGAGCAGGGTGGCAGATGGGGTTTTAAATGATGGACTAATAAAGTCTGTTTTACCAATCTCTCCAATGTAGTTCGTCCCGCCAATGAATAACCCTGCTTCACGATATTGCGCATGACACAACATCAGGGGGGCAAGTAAACATAAATAAAAGACTCTCAACACTGTGCAAAGATTACATATGCTAAACGATTCAAGATTTGCATTTATTGCTCAATTGCGTTGGTCCTTACCCCAATGAAGTTTGTTGCGAAGGGTTTTGAAATAACTGTCGTCATGGAGACGTGCCAATTGCAGTGGAAATGCTGCCTTTTGAATTCGTATTGGGTGCCCTGTTGGGATGGTATGAATGCGAGAGTCTAACGACAGTAAATGTGCATCTTCACGACTGCTAACACTGAGTTCTACAACATCATCTTCTGAAATGACTAGTGGACGTGCGTTTAGATTGTGAGGAGCAATTGGCGTGAGAACCAGCGATTTGCTATTTGGGTCGATGATTGGCCCGCCATTGCTCAAAGAATAACCAGTTGAGCCTGTAGGCGTAGAAACAATAAAACCATCTGCCCAGTATGAGTTGAGCGATTCACCATTGATTTTGGTATGAACAGTGATCATTGAAGTTGTATTTTTTCGACTGACCCCAACTTCGTTTAGTGCCAATGGGAAAGCTGCAATCTCATCCGATATGCCTTGTACATCGACTGTGAGTAAGCTGCGCTTCTCAACTGTGTATTTTTCATCTAAAAATGCCTGCAATGCAACTTGGATATCATCAGCCTGTAGGGTGGCCAAAAAGCCAAGACGACCGGTATTAATACCAATCACAGGAATTTGTGTGTCACGAATCAATTCTAAACAGCGCAGGAGTGTGCCATCACCTCCGACCGAAAAAAACAGATCGATGTCCTTGCCGAGATCTTTGTTTGAAGTAAAGGATCGCAACGAATCATTTTGAAGCGATTGACATATCGTTTCATGACAACTCACATTGATGTTCATTGACTGTGCAGCCTCTAAAAGGTAACGAACAGTTTGTTGGCAAGCTTCATTTTGAAGGGAGCTGTACACAGCAATTTTCATGGGCGACTACATCGAAAGGTATTTGTCTAAATATGAGGCATGCTCCTGTAATTTATCTTCCAAATCGTCTTCTTTGTGTTTGCTTATAACTTCATAACCAAAACGACGAAGTGTAGGGAGAAGATGCTTGAGGTCTTGTGCATCAACAGTCAGCAGTATATCAATCCATTCCTCATTTTGACGTTCAAGCTGAAGACTTGTGATTTCTACACCACTAGCTTCTAGGAGTTGTGTGAGTTCTGTCAACAAAAAATCGACCTTACTTTTGCGAAGCGAAAGTTTTGAAAGGTTTTGATAAACAGGAATTTCTTGCATAACTATAGCCAAAATAACGAAAAAAGTGGACAAACCGCTCTAATCGATGTATTTTTGCTAAAAAAAAGAAAATGACCAGCTTAAGTGTAAATGTCAATAAGATTGCCACCTTGCGAAATGCTCGTGGAGGTGATATGCCAAACCTGATTCAAACAGCCCAAGATATTGAAGGATTTGGTGCGCAAGGAATTACGATACATCCTCGTCCTGATGAGCGACACATTCGTTATCAAGATGCACACGATCTTAAAAAGGTGGTAAAAACCGAACTCAATATTGAGGGAAACCCTATCCCTAAATTTATTGAACTTGTATTGGCTGTTAAACCCGATCAAGTCACATTTGTTCCCGATGCAGAGGATGCTATTACTTCCAATGCAGGTTGGGACACCATCAAGCATCAATCATTTTTGACAGAAGTCATTCAAGAATGCAAAAACAATGGCGTTCGAACGTCTATTTTTCTCGACCCTGACCCAAAGCAAGTAGATGGTGCCAAAGCAACTGGTACAGATCGCATTGAACTCTACACAGAGGCCTATGCAAGTGGATTTCCCAAAAACCCAGAAACTGCCATTGCACCTTATGTTGAAGCAGCAACACGAGCAAATGAACTCGAAATTGGTCTCAATGCTGGACATGACCTGAATTTGGAAAACATTGCATACTTTCATAAGCATATCCCCAATCTTTTAGAAGTATCTATTGGTCATGCTCTCATTTGTGAATCCTTGTATTTTGGACTCGAAAATGTGATCAATCAATATCGAGCCAAACTCACATGAGCTTGCTTCACAGTCAAATCCTAGGATCAGGAAAGCCTTTGTTGGTTTTGCATGGTTTTTTGGGGATGTCGGACAATTGGCGTACCATGGGCAAGTTGTGGGCAGCGCATTTTGAGGTACACCTAATCGACTTGCGAAATCATGGCAGAAGTTTTCACTGCGATGCATTTTCATATGCCCACATGGCAGAGGATTTAACAGCCTATTGTCAACACCACCAACTCGCAAGTGTTGTCCTGTTAGGTCATTCGATGGGAGGTAAATTGGCAATGCACTTTGCAACCACTGATACAGCGAAAGTCGAAAGGCTCATCATTGCTGATATTGCTCCCAAAGACTATCCACCTCACCACGATCATATTTTGGAGGGTTTGATGGATTTACATACCCACACCCCCAAATCGCGAGGGGATGCTAATCAAAGACTCAGTCGTTTTGTAAGCGATGAGGGTACAAGACTGTTTTTGCTCAAAAATCTTTATCGCAAAGATGATGGCTTTGCATTGCGAGTGAATGTACCAGTGTTGAAAGCTAAGGTAGGAGAAGTCATGACGTCTTCCATTGCGAATTATGATGGACCAACACTGTTTTTGGCAGGTGAGCATTCCGATTATATTCTTCCAGAGGATCATGCCCACATCAATCAGTTTTTCCCCCAATCGCGTATCAAAACCATCCCCAAAGCAGGGCATTGGCTTCATGCTGAAAACCCTGCTGCCTTTGCTGCCGAGGTGGCTGATTTTTTGGAGATTCATTAAGATTAAAAAGACTTTTTTAGGGGTTCTCATATAGTCAATAGGTTTAACATTTTTTTGTAACAATTTATCCCTTTTTGCAAGAAAGTATGCTGAACATCGACTTGATTGGCGAGGTTATTGTGCAGCCTTTTTCTAATCAATACTTTATGTTGTGAAAATAACCCCTATACTACTCACACTATTTATAACCCTTTTGGGATGTGGTGAAGAAACCCAAGATAACGCCATTCATGGAACTTGGAAACTTGTTTCATTTGTGAATGAAAAAACAGATGAAACCCTTTTTCAGAATGATTTTCATAATTCCAGTCAGATTACAATAGATTTCAAATCAGACATGAGGTTTTCTGGAAGTACGACTCGAAATACTTTTCATGGCAATTACTCACTCGAGGACAACAATGAAAAGCTGATATATACAAGCTTCAGTACAACCAAAGTAAATGAATCGGATTGGGGAAACTTGTTTTACGACAAAATAGACACAAGTTATAGCCCAAAAACCAAACATTGGGAAAGCACATATACTATTCAAGATAATCAGTTAAGAATATATTATGTAGAAGATGAACATATGATATTTGAAAAACAGCAATAAAAAGAACAGACCAAAACCCCCAACAAATGAAAATAAAATTCACTCCAACAAAAGCCTTACTGTTACTATATGTTGCCCAATTTTTACGACCAGATGTACCTAAAGATTTAGTTAAGCCTTTGAACCCTTACATTAATGCATGCATTGATATTTCCGATGGGCTAGTTATTGATCTTGAA
>LXNH01000080.1_pt1 | contig 20561 bp, 19 predicted proteins | sample 809111 | NCBI WGS metagenome assembly LXNH01 (sample SAMN04870528, study PRJNA318959) | seawater metagenome | biome: 00002010; material: water; isolation source: marine seawater | place: Greece: Milos, Mediterranean Sea | collected 2013-05-29 | depth 5-7 m
GCTGGATTTCTAGGCGACGGGGCCCGGGGGCGGAAGGACCCGGCCGCGGGCCCGGGGCTATGGTCAATGCCGCCATGTGGCGGCAGACGCCGCGATGGGCCGGTTGGTCGCGCAAAAACTATAGAATACCGGCTGCCGGCGGCAAAACCGGTTGCCGTCCGGCGGCATGCCCGCGAATGCTCGCCAGTCGCGGGCGCTTTCGCATTCATCGCATTACATCGCGTTCCGGCACGCGATACCAGGATATTCCCATCATGCAACGCATCATGCTGCGGGCCAAGCTGCACCGCGTCACGGTCACCGAAGCCGACCTCCACTACGAAGGCTCTTGCGGCATCGACGAAGACCTGCTGGAGGCTGCCGGCATGCGCGAGTTCGAACGTATCGAGCTCTACAACATCAACAACGGCGAGCGCTTCGACACCTACATCATCAAGGCCGCCCGCGGCAGCGGCATCATCTCGCTCAATGGCGCGGCCGCGCGGCGCGCCCAGGTCGGCGACCTGATGATCATCTGCACCTACGGGCCGATGTCCGAAGACGAATCCGCCACCCACAAGCCGCAGGTCGTGCTGGTGGACGACGCCAACCGCGTCAAGGAAATCCGCAAGTTCCCGGCCTGAGGCCGGGCCGCGCGGCGCGTCCAGCGATGCGCCGTCAACCCTGATCCCCCCTGATACGTTTCATCATGAGCTTCCAGGTCATCATCCAACCCAGCAAGCATCAATTCCCGGTCGAGCCGGGCCAGACCGTGCTCGACGGCGCCCTGGCTGCCGGCATCGTGCTGCCCTATAGCTGCCGCAACGGCGCCTGCTCCACCTGCAAGGGCAAAGTGGTGTCAGGGGAGTTCGACGCCGGCCAGTACCCCGCGCAGATCCTGTCGCCCGAGGAACTGGCCGACGGCTACACCCTGTTCTGTCAGGCCCGGCCCGCTTCCGACATGGTGGTCGAATCCACCGAAGTGCGGCTGGCCAGCGATATCCAGATCCGCAAGCTGCCTTCGCGAGTGCAGACGATGGAAAAGGCGGCGCCCGACGTGGTCGTGCTCAAGCTGCAACTGCCCGCGTCGGAGCAGTTCCGCTACTACGCCGGCCAGTACATCGAGATCATCCTCAAGGATGGCCGCCGCCGCAGTTATTCCATGGCCGGCGCGCCGCACACCGGCAGCCCGCTGGAGCTGCACATCCGTCACCTGCCCGGCGGCGTGTTCACCGACCACGTGTTCGGCGCCGGCGACACGCAGATGAAAGAGCGCGAAATCCTGCGCCTGGAGGGCCCGTTCGGGTCGTTCTTCCTGCGCGAAGACAGCGACAAGCCGATCATTCTGCTGGCCAGCGGCACGGGTTTCGCGCCGGTCAAGGCCATCGTCGAGCACATGATCCACAAGAATATCCGGCGGCCGGTCGCGCTGTACTGGGGCGGTCGGCGTCCGCGCGATCTGTACATGGACGCGCTGGCGCAGTCGTGGGCGCGTGACCTGCCGGACTTCCGCTATGTGCCGGTGGTCTCCAACGCGCTCGAGGAAGATGGCTGGAGCGGACGCGACGGTTTCGTCCACGACGCGGTGATGCATGACATCCCCGATATGTCCGGCTATCAGGTCTACGCCTGCGGCGCGCCGCCCATGGTCGATGCCGCGCGGCGCGAATTCAGCGCCCAGCGCGGCCTGCCGGCCGAAGAGTTCTACGCGGACGCGTTCACGTCCGAGGCCGATCTGGCGAAAGCCGCGACTTGATCGATATCAGGCGGCCGCCAATCGAAGGGGAGGGATCCGGCAACGACGGGTTCCTTCCCTTTTTTTGATGACGGCGGGCGTAGGCGAGGGCGGGGCGCCGGGGTAAACTGCGGTGTCATCTGGCAGCGGCTTGCCGCGGGAGGCGGACATCGTGTCCGTGGGCCCAGCGGGTACGCAGGGAGCAATGCGGGCATGAAAGTAGCGGTATTGGGTAGCGGCATCATCGGAATCTCCAGCGCCTGGTGGTTGAGCCAGGCCGGCCACGACGTCGTGGTCATCGACCGCTGCACCGGACCCGCCCAGGAGACCAGCCTCGCCAACGGCGCGCAGATCTCGGTCTCCTACGCCGAGCCCTGGGCCAATCCGCAGGCGCCCCTGAAGCTGCTCAAGTGGATGTTCCAGGACAACGCGCCGCTGCTGTTCCGTCCGCAACTGGACTGGCGTCAATGGATGTGGGGCCTGGCGTTCCTGCGCGAGTGCCTGCCGGGCCGCCTGGCGCCGAACATCCGCGCCATGGTCCGCATGGCCGAATACAGCCGCGCCACCTTGCGCGGCATGCGCGCCGAACTCGGCATCGAATACGACCACCTCGAACGCGGCATCCTGAATTTCTATCGCGATCCCCACGAATTCGAGAATTCCCAGCGCGCCGCCGGCCTGATGCGCGATTTCGGCGTCGAGCGGCGGGTAGTGTCGGCCGACGAGGTGGTCGCCATCGAGCCGGCACTGGCGCCGCATCGCGGCACCATCGTCGGCGGCGACTACACCCCCGAAGACGAAAGCGGCGACGTCCACCTGTTCACGGTGGCGCTGGCCGAACGCTGCGCGCGCGCCGGCGTCGAATTCCGCTACAGCACCCGTGTCACGCGCCTGGTCACGCAGGGCGGTGCGGTGCAGAGCGTGGAGCTGATCGAGCCCGATGGCCGCTACGCCACCCTGGCGGCCGACGCCTACGTCGTGGCGATGGGCAGTTTCAGCCCGTCGCTGCTGCGGCCGCTGGGCATTCCATGCAATGTCTATCCGGCCAAGGGCTACTCGGCCACCTTCCCGGTCCTGAAGCCGGACGGCGCGCCCACGGTCAGCCTGACGGACAGCAGCCACAAAGTGGTGTTCTCGCGCCTGGGCGACCGCCTGCGCATGGCCGGCACCGCGGAGCTGTCGGGCTATTCGCGCGAACTCAATACCGGCCGCTGCGAGGCCATGACGCGGCTGGCCCGCGAACTCTTTCCCGACGCGCTCGACTTCGAACGCGTCAGTTACTGGTCGGGCCTGCGCCCGTCCACCCCCTCGAACGTGCCCATCATCGGCCGCAGCCATATCCCCAATTTGTATGTCAATACCGGACACGGTACTCTCGGCTGGACGATGGGCGTCGGCTCGGGCCGGGCGCTGGCCGATCTGCTGAGCGGACGTCGTCCAGAACCGGAATTCCCTTTTCTTGGTCTATGAACCTATGAAGAAATTGCAATTGGCGGGCGTTGCCCGCGCACTGTTCGCCAGCCGGCGGACATGGGTGTTTGGCGCCGCCATGGCGGTCGCAGGCGCGGTCCACGCGGCACCCGTCGAAATCCAGGTCTGGCACACCCTGCCGGACGCGAACAAGGCCGAGTTCGAGAAGCTGGCCAAGCAGTACAACAAGGAGCAGGACCAGGTCAAAGTGGTCCTGCGCGCCTTCCCGACGCAGGCGCAACTGCAGCAGGAAGCGACCGCCGCGGTCAAGGCCAAGAAGGCCCCCAACCTGGTGCAACTGAACGACAACCATTCGCCGGAAGTCGTGGCCGAGCACAAGGCGATCCTGCCGATGTACGAATTGCTGGCCAAGTATCCGGTCAAGGACCTGAACTGGTTCGTGCCGGCCACCAGCAGCTTCATTCGTGACAGCAAGGGACGCCTGCTGGCCTTCCCCTGGATGGCCGAAATGCCGGTGATGTTCTACAACACCGCCGCCTACAAGAAGGCCGGCCTCGATCCCGACAAGCCTGCCCGCACCTGGACCGGCCTGCAGGGCGAGCTGCTGAAGCTGCGCGATGTGGCCGATCTCGACTGTCCCTACGCTTCGAGCGACCAGGTGGCGATCCACCTGGAAAACCTGGCGCCGGTCAATAACCAGCCCTACACCAGCAACAACAATGGCCTTGACGCCATCACCAAGAAGAGCGCCGCGCCGGCGATGCAGTTCGATACGCTTTACATGCGCCATGTGTCGCTCATGGTCAGCTGGAAGCGTTCGCTGCTGTTCATGGCGCACTCTGCCGACAACACCGCCGACAAGCTTTTCGCCAAGGGCGAATGCGCCGTGCTGACCGGCAATTCGGGGTCGTTCGGACAATTCCTGAATACCAAGTCGCTGTCGTTCGGCGTGGCGCCGTTGCCGTATTACGATCAGGTCACCAAGAACGGCGGCCAGCCGTTCGTCAGCGGTTCGGCGCTGTGGGCGCTTGGCGGCCATCCGCAGGCCGAAGAGAAGGCCACGGCGCAGTTCCTTGCCTGGCTGTCCAAGCCTGTCATTGCGGCCGAGTGGCACCAGCGGACCGGCTATCTGCCGCTGACCGAAGCCGCCTTCCGCGCCTCGGACGTGTCGTTCTACAAGCGCATCCCCGGCGCCCAGGCGGTGGTCGCGTCCATGAGCAACCGTCCGGCGGCCAACAGCCGCGGTTTCCGCATGGCCCACTATGACCGCATCGAGCCGGTGTTCAACCAGCAGCTCAACGATGCGTTCGACGGCAAGACGCCGCCGGTGGCGGCGTTGAACAACGCGGCCAGCCAGGCGCGCAGCATCGCCGCGCAGCGTTAAGGCCAGGCGCATCGGCTGGCGCGATCGCACCGGCCGCTACCCGTCCGCAAGCCCGGTTGCCAGACCGGGCTTTTTGCTGCCCGGAGCCGGTGGGGCAATCCGGTCCATGCGTATATGCCGATCTACCCGCGCGGCGGGCGCGCCGCCACCATGTCGCCGAGGCGGCCCGCTGTCGGATCGCCATGACCCGGGGAGGCGATGCCATGATACGGAAACTTGTTCTGACAGCCGCGTTGGCGGTATTGGCCGGGTGTGCGCCATTGTCCGGCCCGGGGGCGTTTGCCGGTCCGGCTTGGCGCGCGGGCGAGCCGGCCGCGCATGGGTTTCACTTCGGTTGGCGCCTGTCCGGCGATGCCGCGGTGGCGCCCATGCAGGTGTTCGACGATGGCCGCGAGACCTGGCTGCAATTCGCGCCGGGCCAGGCGGTACCAGCCATTTTCGGCGTTGGGCCGGGCGGCGAGCGGGTGCTGCCTTATGCCCGGCGCCCGCCTTACCTGGTGCTGGCGGGCAGTTGGGAGGCCCTGACATTCCGGGGCGGTCGCCTCGCCGCGCGGGCGCGGCGCGTGTCGGACGGCGACGGCCGGACGTTCCCTAAGGTGCAAGCCGCCGACAACCCTCTATAATCAACGATTCGCCTAAATCCTGCTTCATCCACGATGAAATCCTCCGAGATTCGCCAGCAGTTCCTGCAATTTTTCAAGTCCAAGGGACACACCATCGTTCCTTCGTCGTCGCTCGTGCCGGGCAACGATCCGACCCTGCTTTTCACCAATTCGGGCATGGTCCAATTCAAGGACGTCTTCACGGGCAAGGAATCGCGGTCGTACACGCGTGCCACCTCGTCGCAGCGCAGCGTGCGCGCGGGCGGCAAGCACAACGATCTGGAGAACGTGGGCTACACCGCCCGGCATCACACGTTCTTCGAAATGCTGGGCAATTTCAGCTTCGGCGACTACTTCAAGCGTGACGCCATCCAGTACGCCTGGGAACTGCTGACGCAGGTCTACAAGCTGCCGGCCGAGAAGCTCTGGGTCACCGTCTACCAGGAAGACGACGAGGCCTATGACATCTGGGCCAAGGAAGTCGGCGTGCCGGCCGAGCGCATCATCCGCATCGGCGACAACAAGGGCGCGCGCTACGCGTCGGACAACTTCTGGCAGATGGCCGACACCGGTCCCTGCGGCCCGTGCTCGGAAATCTTCTACGACCACGGTCCCGAGATCTGGGGCGGCCCCCCGGGATCGCCCGAGGAAGACGGCGACCGCTATATCGAGATCTGGAACCTGGTGTTCATGCAGTTCGAGCGCGATGCCGCCGGCAACATGACGCGCCTGCCGCGCCCCTGTGTCGATACCGGCATGGGTCTGGAGCGCATCGCGGCCGTGCTGCAGCACGTCCACTCCAACTATGAAATCGACCTGTTCCAGCACCTGATCGCCGCCGCCGCGCGCGAAACCGGCGTCAAGGACCTGGAAAACAATTCGCTCAAGGTCATCGCCGACCACATCCGCGCCTGCTCGTTCCTGATCGTCGACGGCGTCATCCCCAGCAACGAAGGCCGCGGCTACGTGTTGCGCCGCATCGTGCGCCGCGCGCTGCGCCATGGCTACAAGCTGGGCCAGACCAAGCCGTTCTTCCATCGCCTGGTGCCCGACCTGGTCGCCGAGATGGGCGAAGCCTATCCGGAACTCGCCGCCACCGCCGAGCGCGTGGCGCAGGTGCTCAAGCAGGAAGAAGAACGCTTTGGCGAAACGCTGGAGCACGGCATGCGCATCCTCGACGGCGCGCTGGCCAACGTGCCCAAGGGCGGCCAACTGGATGGCACCACGCTGTTCACGCTGTACGACACCTACGGCTTCCCGGTGGACCTGACCGCCGACATCTGCCGCGAACGCGAGGTCGACGTCGACATGGCTGGCTTCGAGGTCGCCATGGAACGCCAGCGCGACCAGGCCCGTGCCGCAGGCAAGTTCAAGATGGCCGAAGGGCTGAGCTACGAAGGCGCGGAAACGCGTTTCGAAGGCTACGAAAAACTCGAGCTCGACAACGTCAAGGTCACCGCCCTGTACGTTGACGGCACCCAGGTGCAGCAGGTTCAGGCCGGCCAGAGCGCCGTGGTGGTGCTGGACGCCACCCCGTTCTACGCCGAGTCCGGCGGCCAGGTCGGCGATACCGGCCTGCTCGAAGCCGTCGGCATGCGTTTCGCCGTGGGCGACACCCTGAAGATCCAGTCCGGCGTGTTCGGCCAGCATGGCACGCTCGAAGAGGGCAAGCTGGCGGTGGGCGACACCGTGCTGGCGCGCGTGGACGCGGTGCGCCGCGCCCGCACCGTGCGTAACCACTCGGCCACCCATCTGATGCACAAGGCGCTGCGCCAGGTACTGGGCGCGCACGTGCAGCAGCGCGGCTCGCTGGTCGACCCCGACAAGACCCGGTTCGACTTCGCCCAGGACGCGCCCCTGACCGCCGAGCAGATCGCCCGCGTGGAGGCCATCGTCAACGCCGAGATTCTCGCCAACCAGCCCACCGTGGCCCAGGTCATGGCCTATGACGACGCCGTCAAGGGCGGCGCCATGGCGCTGTTCGGCGAGAAGTACGGCGACACCGTGCGCGTGCTCGACATTGGCTTCTCGCGCGAATTGTGCGGCGGCACCCATGTCAGCCGCACCGGCGACATCGGCCTGTTCAAGATCGTGTCCGAAGGCGGCGTGGCCGCCGGCGTGCGCCGTATCGAGGCCATCACGGGCGACAACGCCCTGGCCTGGGTGCAGAACCAGAGCGCCTTGCTGACCCAGGTGGCCGGCATGCTGCGCAGCACGCCCGCCGACCTGCCGGCCCGCATCGCGCAGGTGCAGGACCAGGTCAAGCAACTCGAAAAAGACCTGGAGCAATCGCGCAGCAAGCTCGCCGCCAGCGCCGGCAACGATCTTGCCAGTTCCGCTGCCGTCGAGCTCAAGGGCATCAAGCTGCTGGCCGCCAGTATTGGCGACGTCGATCCCAAGGCCCTGCGCGGCATGGTCGACAACCTGAAGGATCGCCTCAAGCCCGCCGTGGTGCTGCTGGCCACCGGCTCGGCCGACGGCAAGATCAGCGTCGTCGGCGGCGTCACGGCCGACCTGACCGGCCGTATCAAGGCTGGCGACCTGGTGGGCTTTGTCGCCAGCCAGGTAGGCGGCAAGGGCGGCGGCCGTCCGGACATGGCCATGGGAGGCGGCACCGACCTCGCGGCCTTGCCGGCCGCGATCGCCAGCGTGCAGCAGTGGGTCGATGAGCGCCTCTGACATGGGCGGCGCGGCGCCGTCCTTCGATCAGGAAGTGGATGCCAGCGGGCTGACCTGCCCGCTGCCCATCCTGCGCGCCAAGAAAGCCCTGGCGCAGATGGAAAGCGGGCAGGTGCTGCGTGTCGTTACCACCGACCGCAACGCCATCCGCGATTTCCAGGCGTTTTCGCGGCAGACCGGCAATGTGCTGGTCGCGCAACACGAGGCCGATGGCCGCGGCGTGCATTTCCTGCGCCGCCGCTAGCGCCGCGCTGGCGGCTCGGCCCATGACTCCGGCCGGGCGTGGCACAGGATGACGCATTCCGATTGCTGCAATCGGGTGTATGCTTGGCTCGTACTGGCCAAGGCGGGCTTCGGCCCGCATTTTGTTTTGTAGAATGCCGTATGCGGCGTATATGTCGCGTTTTCGCGCATGAATCGCGCTGCTCTCGCAGGATTCGGCTTGGGCATTTGCCAGCTGGCATGTTTAAGTGCTAGAATTTCCCGTTTTTCACAACTAATTCAAGGGATTACCTATGGTGGTGATTCGCCTGGCCCGCGGTGGGTCCAAGAAGCGTCCGTTCTACAACCTGGTGGCCACCGATTCGCGCAACCGTCGCGACGGCCGCTTCATCGAGCGCGTGGGTTTTTACAACCCCGTCGGCAACGACGGCGCTGAAAATCTGCGCATCTCGCTGGATCGCGTGCAACACTGGACCAGCAACGGCGCCCAGCTGTCGCCGGCCGTCGAGCGTCTGGTCAAGGACTACTCGGCCAAGGTTTCCGCCGCGGCTTGATGCCCGCGTCGCACGCCTGAACCTTGCTAGTTTCCAGCTACGCTGTACGAAACCGATAGCCCGACATGTCTGATGCCGCTACTTCCAACGCGGCGCCTGCGGACTTGATCGAGCTGGGCCGCATCAGTGCGGCCTACGGTGTGAAAGGCTGGGTCAAGGTGCAGCCGCATTCGGCCAATGCCGAAGTGCTGCGCTCAGCTTCTCAATGGTGGTTGACTCGCCCTGTGCCTGAATTGGCGCGGGGCGCTGTCGCGTCTGTGCCTGTCGCATATAAAGTCGTGCAAGCCCGTTCGCAGGGGGCCACCGTGGTGGCGCAACTGGCGGGCATTTCCGATCGCGACCAGGCCGAAGCGTTGCGCGGGTTTTCCGTGCAGGCGCCGCGGGGTTCCTTCCCCGCGCCCGAAGAAGACGAATACTACTGGGTCGATCTCATTGGTTGTTCGCTGTACACCACGGCGGCAGGCGAGGCCACGCTCATCGGCGTGGTCGACGAGGTCTTCGACAACGGCGCCCACGCCGTTTTGAAGGTCTTGCGCCAGAAGGAAGGGGCCAGCGGCCCCGAGACCATTCTCAACGCCAAGGGAAAGCCCGCCGACATGCTCGTTCCGTTCGTGCGCGCGCACATCCAAGCCGTCGATCTGGCCGCGCGCCGCATCGACAGCGACTGGCCCGCGGATCTCTGATGCGCATTGACGTCGTGACGCTCTTTCCCGAGATGTTCGGGGTGGTGCGTGACCTCGGCGTCACCGGCCGGGCCCACGCCCAGGGCCGTTGGGCCCTGCATGCGTGGAATCCGCGCGATTTCACCAGCGATCCCCACCGTACCGTGGATGACCGCCCCTATGGGGGCGGCCCCGGCATGGTGATGATGGCCGCGCCGCTCGAAGCGGCTGTCAATGCCGCCCAGGCGGCGCGCCAGGCGCAGGGCCTGGGGCCGGCGCCGGTGGCCTTGCTCGCACCCGTCGGCAAGCGCTACGACCAGGCTGGCGCCGAGGCGCTGGCCGCCAGCGATGGCCTGATTCTCATCTGTGGTCGCTACGAAGGTGTCGACCAGCGCTTCATCGAGCGTTGCGTCACGCATGAGATTTCCCTCGGCGACTTCGTCCTGTCGGGCGGGGAAATCGCCGCGCTCGCGGTTATTGATGCTGCGGTGCGCCTGCTGCCGGGCGTGCTGAACGATGGCGATTCGGCGCTGCAGGATTCTTTCAACAAGACCTTGTCCGGCTTGTTGGACAGCCCGCATTACACCCGCCCCGAGGTCTACGAAGGCGTATCCGTGCCGGCACCGCTGCTGAGCGGTCATCACGCCAATATCCTGCGTTGGCGCCGCGAGCGCTCGCTGGCGCTGACTGCCGCGCGCCGTCCCGAGTTGATCGAATCCGCCCGCGCCCAGGGTGGGCTGTCATTGGCCGACGAACGTTTCCTGGCGGAATTGGCCGGTGAGCCGCTGCCGCCGTTGCCCGCGAAAAGGCGCCGGAGCGCCAAGCCCAGGACCGCCTGAATCAGGGCGGTCCGCGCGCCATCCCGCGCGCCGCTTCCTCTCTCATTCCCTTTTTGTATTGCGCCATCGCACCCGCGCGCGGCCGGGCGCGGGCATCGCCGTCGGCATCCGGGATTGGCCTTGCGCAAATTCCGGCTGCCGCGGTCGTCCAGCCTGCTGCCCTAGGGATGCTCCTAGGTTGTGGTGTCCCGTCCGGCTCCTTAGTATTGAAAATTATATAAAAATGAAATTTTCACATGAGCCAATCTTCTTTCGTTGCGCGTGACGATGCGTCGCTGTCCAAGCCGGCGCTGGCGGCGGGTCGCCCCGAATCCGCGGTCGACATGTGGCTGGGCCAGCAATTGCGCCAGTTGCGCAAGCAGCATGGCCGCTCGCTGGCGGATGTGGCGCAGGCCTGCGGCATGTCGGTGGGCTTGCTCAGCCAGATCGAGCGCGGCCTGAGTTCGGCTTCGGTCAAGATGCTGCACCAGCTGGCGCGCGAATTCGGTGTTTCGGTCAATACGTTGCTGCGCAATGCCGAACACACCGAAGTCGAGGATGGCGGTCGCGTTGCACGTGCCGGCACGCATCGCTACATCGATCTGCGCGAGAAGGGCATCGTCAAGGAGATGTACACGCCGCCGGCCTGCCGCAGCATGGATCTTTGCCGCGCCACTATCGAGCCAGGCGGCTCCACCGGCAACGAACTGTTCGTGACCGGGCAAGGCGAGCAGATCGGGGTGGTGGTCAAAGGAGCGCTCGAATTATGGGTGGGCGACCGTGTCGTGCTGCTCAACGAGGGGGACAGCTTCTGTTATGCCAGCAGCACGCCGCGTCGCTGGCGCAATCCCGGGTCGCAGGTGACCGAGGTCATCTGGGCCATCTCGAATATCAATCAGACCGCGGGGGATGGGGTGCAACCGCCGTCGTGAACGCGCGGACGGTAGAGCGGCGCGATGACGCAGGGCAATCATCCGCCTTCCGGGCCGGACCCGGGTTTTTTTCGCCAAGATGAGGAAATGTCATGAAATTCAAGACTCTGGTTGTCTCTGTATTCGCAGCGTTGTCCACGGCTACGGCCGCGCAGGCCCAAACGGTATTGAAGGTCGGGTCCACGCCAACCGGCAGTCCGTTCACCTTTCTGGACACCAAGACCAACTCCATCGAGGGGGTGATGGTCGATATCATCAAGGCGGTCGGCAAGGAGGCCGGTTTCGGGGTGCAGATCGAACCCATGGCGTTTTCCGCCCTGATCGGTTCGCTGACCTCCAAGCGCATCGACATCGTCTCGGCCGCCATGTTCATTACGCCCCAGCGCCAGCAGGTGGTGAGTTTTTCCGAGCCGGTCTACCGCTATGGCGAGGGCCTGATGGTGCTCAAGAGCGACAACAAGGAATACAAGTCTTTCGCCGACATGAAAGGCATGACGGTGGGCGTGCAGGTGGGTACTGCCTTCGTCGAGCCGATCCAGAAGAGCGGCATGTTCAAGGAAGTGAAGCTCTATGACAACCCGCCGGACATGATGCGCGACGCCAATGCCGGCCGCATCCAGGGCGGTTTCATGGACTATCCCATTGCCGCCTATATCCTGACTCAGGGCAACTATCCCAACCTGAAGATGGCGCAGTCCTACCAGCCTACCGTCATGGGCAGCCTGGGGCTGGCCACGCGCAAGGACGATACCGCCTTGCTCGAACGCATCAACAAGGCGCTGGCCAAGTTGAAGGCCGATGGCGAAATTGACCGGATCCTCAAGAAATGGGGGCTGGGCGCCAGCTGATGCGTGGCGGCCGGCGCCGCCCGGTTCGGCTGCCGGCAGACTTGTGGGGCGGCGCGTCCGTCCCGGCCGCGCCGTGCGCGGCGGCTTGATGAGTGCGCCTCGCCGCATGCGGGTGGGGCATTTCCCTGTGTCAACCGGTCCTGGCCGGGATGGATGGAGTCATGACGGAATTCTTCAAAGACGCGGCGGAGTACCTGCCGATATTGCTGGAGGGCGCCAAGCTCACCATCCTGGTGACGCTGGGCTCGCTGGTGTTGTCCACCGTGCTGGGGCTGGTGTGGGCACTGATGCGCGTGTCCGGCAACAAGTACCTGTCCAAATTCAGCGCGGGCGTGATCAATCTGCTGCGCGGCATTCCGATCATCGTATTGCTCTTCTACATCTACTTCGTGATGCCGGACATGGGCATCGCGCTGACGGCGCTGCAGGCCGCCATCATCGGCCTGGGCATCGCCTACTCGGCCTACCAGGCCGAGAATTTTCGCGCCGGCATCGAAGCCATCGACCGCGGCCAGATCGAGGCGGCCATGGCGATGGGCATGAGCTGGAGCATGACCATGCGCCGCGTGGTGCTGCCGCAGGCCGTCAAGATCGTGCTGCCGCCCTACGGCAACATCATGATCATGATGCTGAAGGATTCGTCGCAGGCCTCCACCATCACGGTGGCCGAGTTGGCATTGCAGGGCAAGCTGATCGCGGTGTCCACCTTCAAGAATGCCACCGTGTTCTCGCTGGTGGCGCTGATGTACCTGGTGATGTGCGTGCCGCTGATCCTGCTGGTGCGGCATCTGGAAAAAAGGAGTGCCGCCAAATGATCGAACTCAAAGGCGTGCGCAAGAGCTTCGGCTCGCTGGAGGTGCTCAAGGGCATCGACGCCGAGGTCCGCAAAGGCGAGGTGGTATGCGTGATCGGGCCTTCCGGATCGGGCAAATCCACCATTCTGCGTTGCATCAACGGCTTGGAGCGCTACAACGCCGGGCTCATCACCGTGGATGGCGAACGGGTGGATTGCGACGCGCCGTCCATCGTTTCCATCCGCACGCAGGTGGCGATGGTGTTCCAGCGCTTCAATCTCTTTCCCCATCGCACCGCGCTGGAAAATGTGGTGGAAGGGCCGATCTATGTGAAGGGCGAGCCGCGCGCGCGGGCGCTCGAGCACGGCCGCGAACTGCTGGCCAGCGTCGGCCTGGCGGACAAGGCCGATGCGCACCCGCCGCAATTGTCCGGCGGCCAGCAGCAACGCGTGGCCATTGCGCGGGCGCTGGCCATGCAGCCCAAGGCGATCCTGTTCGATGAGCCGACCTCGGCGCTCGATCCGGAATTGGTGGGCGACGTGCTGGGCGTGATGCGCAAACTGGCCGAAGCCGGCATGACCATGGTCGTCGTGACGCACGAGATGAGCTTCGCGCGCGAGGTGGCCGATCGCGTCATGTTCTTCGATGGCGGCGTGATGGTGGAGCAGGGCGCCGCCCGTGAAGTGCTGAATCATCCGCAGCACCCGCGCACGCAGGATTTCCTGCGCCGCGTGCTGCATCCCATGTAAGGAACCATCATGTCGCAGACGCCGTTTCCGCTTGCTCCTTCGCTCTGGGCCGCCACCGCGGCGCCGCCGCCGGACACGCAGCCGCTGGCGCAGTCCGCGCAGGCCGACGTGTTGGTGGTGGGGGGCGGTTACGCCGGCCTGAGCACGGCGCTGCACCTGGCCGAGCAAGGCGTGCGCGTGGCGCTGCTGGAGGCGCGCGAGATCGGCTTTGGCGGTTCCGGGCGCAATGGCGGCCAGGTGATTCCGGGCCTCAAGTACGATCCCGATGCGCTGGTTTCGATGTTTGGCGCCGAGCGCGGCGAACGGCTGGTGCGTTTTGCCGGCGCGACCGCCGACGCGGTTTTCAACCTGATCGAGCGGCATGCGATGGACGTGCCGCACGTGCGCCGTGGCTGGATCCAGGGGGCGCATAACCCGGCGGCGCTGAAGCTGGCGCATGCCCGCGCCGCGCAATGGGCGCGTCACGGCGCCGATGCCCAGCCCCTGGACAAGGCCGAGGTGACGCGCCTGATCGGCACCGACCGCTATCTGGGGGGATGGGTCGACCGGCGCGCGGGCGCGGTGCAGCCGCTGAGCTATGCGCGCGGGCTGGCGCGCGCCGCCTTGAATGCCGGCGCCGTGATCCATACGGATACCCCTGTCACCCGGCTCCAGCGCGAGGGCGGCAAGTGGGTTGCCACCACCGCGGGCGGGGCCCGCGTGACGGCCGAGCGCGTGGTGATGTGCACCAATGCCTACGGCGCCGACCTGCTGCCCGGCCTGAAGCCTTCGATCATCGACGCCAATACCTTCCAGGTGGCCACCCCGCCGTTGCCCGAGCGCGTGCGCGCGGGCATTTTCCCGGAAGGCCACGTCACATCCGACACCCGCAACCTGCTGCTGTATTTCCGTCTCGACCACCAGGGCCGCCTGCTGATGGGCGGGCGCGGGCCGTTCCGCGAGCCCCGCGGCGCGCAGGACTGGGCCCATCTCGAAAGAGTGATGGTGAAGATGTTCCCGCAAGTGGCCGGCACGCCGTTCGAATACCGCTGGTGCGGGCGGGTCGCCATTACCCGCGACTACCTGCCGCACCTGCATGAACCGCAGCCCGGCCTGTTAGTGGATATTGGCTGCCAGGGCCGCGGCGTGGGGTTGCAGACCAGCATGGGGCGCGCGATGGCGCAATACCTGGTCAGCGGCGATCCCAAGGCGTTGCCGGTGCCCTTGTCGCCAATAAAGCCGTTTCCGCTCTATGGCTTGCGCCGGCTGTATGTCAATGCCGTGGTGACGTGGTACCGCATGACCGACGGCGGCGTCTAGTCCGCCACGGCGTGGCGTAAAAAAGCCCCGGACAGGGGCCGGGGCGCCGCGAGGGGGGCCAGGCCGCGGGTTATTGCCCGCCAGGCCTGGCGCGTCTTCAGTTGCCCAGCTTGCCGCGCTGTTCGCGCACCTTCTGCAGCGTCTCGCCGAATTGCGCCAGACGGGCCTTTTCCTGTTCGACCACGGCGGCCGGGGCGCGCTCGACGAAGCTGGCATTGGACAGCTTGCCATTGGCCTTGGCGATCTCGCCTTCGAGGCGCGCGATTTCCTTGTCCAGGCGCACGCGCTCGGCGGCAACGTCGATCTCGACATGCAGCATCAGGCGGCTGGCGCCGACCACCTGCACCGGCGCGCCGGCGTCGGGCAGGACGTCCAGCACGTCGACCTGGCTGAGCTTGGCCAGCGCCGCCAGGTAGGGGGCGTTGCGCGTCAGCGTGGGCGCGTCGCCTTGGGCGCACAGCGGCACCTTCTGCGCCGGCGACAGGTTCATCTCGCCGCGCAGGGCGCGCACCGCTTCGACCTGGGCCTTGAGTTCGGCCACGTCGGCCTCGGCGGCGGTGTCCACGGCGGCCGGGTTGGCTTGCGGGTAAGGCTGCACGCTGACGCTGTCGGCCACGCCTTCCTGGCGTTTGCCGGCCACCACCGAGACCTTCTGCCACAGTTCTTCCGTGATGAACGGAATGATCGGGTGCGCCAGGCGCAGCACGCCTTCCAGCACGCGGATCAGCGTGCGGCGCGTGCCCAGTTGCTGGGCCGGCGTGCCGGTCTGGATCTGCACCTTGGCCAGTTCCAGGTACCAGTCGCAGTATTCGTCCCAGACGTAGCGGTACAACGCGTTGGCGACATTGTCGAAGCGGTAGTCGGCGAAGCCGCGCGCCACCTCGGCTTCCAGCGTCTGCAGCTGGCTGACGATCCAGCGGTCGACGAACGAGGTTTCGCCCGAGTCCGGACCGGTCAGGTCGTGGCCTTCGGTGTTCATCAGCACGAAACGGGTGGCGTTCCAGAGCTTGTTGCAGAAGTTGCGATAGCCCTCGCAGCGCTTCAGATCGAAGTTGATGTTGCGGCCCAGGGTCGCGTAGGCGGCCATGGTGAAGCGCAGCGCATCGGTGCCGAAGGCGGGGATGCCGTCCGGATACTGGCGGCGCGTCGCTTTCTCGATGGCGCCAGCCTGCTTGGGGTTCATCAGGCCGTAGATGCGCTTGGCCACCAGGCCATCCAGGTCGATGCCGTCGATCAGGTCGACCGGATCGAGCGTGTTGCCCTTGGACTTGCTCATCTTCTGGCCGTCGGCGTCGCGGATCAGGCCGTGCACGTAGACGTGCTTGAACGGGATCTGGCCGGTCAGATGCGTGGTCAGCATGACCATGCGCGCGACCCAGAAGAAGATGATGTCGAAACCGGTGACCAGCACGCTGGAGGGCAGGTAGCGTTCCAGGTCGGGCGTCTTGTCGGGCCAGCCGAGCGTGGTGAAAGGCACCAGGCCCGACGAGAACCAGGTGTCCAGCACGTCCGGGTCGCGCGTGAGACCGCCGGTGACGCCGGCGGCGCGGGCCTGCTGGATCGCTTCGGCCTCGTCGTGCGCGACGAACACCTGGCCGTCTTCCGAGTACCAGGCGGGAATCTGGTGGCCCCACCACAGCTGGCGCGAGATACACCAGTCCTGGATGTTGTTGAGCCACTGGTTGTAGATGGTGGTCCAGTTGTCCGGGTAGAACCGGATGCGGCCGTCTGCCACCACGTCCAGCGCCACCTCGGTGATGCTCTTGCCCGGGTTGAGCGTGCCTGCGGGGGCCGGCTTGCTCATGGCGACGAACCATTGGTCGGTCAGCATGGGTTCGAGCACGACGCCGGTGCGGTCGCCCTTGGGCTGCATCATCTTGTGCGGCTCGACCTTGACCAGGTAGCCCTCGGCTTCCAGTTGGGCGACCACGGCCTTGCGGGCCTCATAGCGCTCCATGCCCTGGAACTGCTTGGGGCCGTTCTCGTTGATGTGCGCGTCGAGCGTGAAGATCACGATCAGCGGCAGGTCGTGGCGCATCGCGCAGGCATAGTCGTTGAAGTCGTGCGCGCCGGTGATCTTGACGCAACCGGTGCCGAATTCGGGATCGACGAAGTCATCCGCGATAATGGGGATGTTGCGGTCGCACAGCGGCAGCTCGACTTCCTTGCCGATCAGGTGCTTGTAACGCGGATCGTCGGGGTGTACGCACAGCGCGCCGTCGGCCAGCATGGTTTCGGGGCGGGTGGTGGCGATGGTCATGCCGCGCAGGGTGACCGTCTGGCCGTCCTTGTCGACGATGGTCTGCGGGCCGTCGACGAAGGGGTAGAGGATGTGCCACATGTGGCCGTCGGTCTCTTCCGACTGCACTTCCAGGTCGGACACGGCCGTCAGCAGCTTGGGGTCCCAGTTGACCAGGCGCTTGCCGCGGTAGATCAGGCCCTGTTTGTGCAGGCGCACGAAGGTCTCGACCACGCCGCGCGACATGCGCTCGTCCATGGTGAAGTACTCGCGCGGCCAGTCGGCCGAGGCGCCCAGGCGGCGCACCTGACCGGTGATGGCGTTGCCCGACTTTTCCTTCCATTCCCACACTTTTTCCACGAATTTCTCGCGGCCCAGGTCGTGGCGCGAAACCTTCTGGGCGTCGAGCTGTCTTTCAACCACGATCTGCGTGGCGATACCGGCGTGATCCGTCCCCGGGATGAAGACGGTGTCGTTGCCCAGCATGCGGTGGTAGCGGATCAGGCCATCCATGATGGTCTGGTTGAACGCGTGGCCCATGTGCAGGGTGCCCGTCACGTTGGGCGGCGGGAACTGGATGACGTAGGGCTCAGCGGCGCCTTGGGTTCCCGTCCCTGTTTTTACGTGCGAGCCGGCGGCGAAGTACCCGCGCTTTTCCCACTCGGCGTACCAGCGGGATTCGAGTGCGGCGGGTTCGAAGCTCTTGGAGAGTTCCGGGGTGTCGGTCGCGGCGGGCGCGGCGTTCGGGGGAGCAGCTTGAGTCATTACAGGTTCCGGCAGACAGGGCGCCCGGTCGATGGAAACGGGCAAGCAAACCGCTCATTTTAAGATGTAATGCGGTCGTATCGGCGTGTTAGAATACCGGGTTACTGTAAACCTTTTAGAAGTCCCTGAATTCATTGGGATTTCGCCAAAAGTTCATTGAAAAAACGCTGAGGATTTCAGCACAATGAACCGAGCGAACATTCAATGCGGGATGCCTCCGAAGGGTCGGCAGTGTCGAATCCCCGCCTTGGCACAGGCGGCCGGGACGGCCCGGAAATGCCGCCGCGACGCAGCCGCTGTCGCGGCCCGGCAGGTCCGAGCCGCTTGCGCGCCCATGGCGCGATGCCGTCTGAAGGGTGACACCAACAGACGCAGGCCACGCCAGGCAATCATAGAAACCAGTCAGCAATCCGTTTTTGGAGTTCCCATGTCCGTCCAACGCACCCTCTCGATCATCAAGCCCGACGCCGTTGCCAAGAACGTCATCGGCCAGATCGTCGGCCGTTTCGAACAAGCCGGCCTGAAGGTCATCGCCGCCCGCCTGACGCAACTGTCGCGCACCGACGCCGAGCGTTTCTACGCCGTGCACAAAGAGCGCCCCTTCTTCAAGGATCTGGTCGATTTCATGGTCTCGGGCCCCGTGTTCGTGCAAGTGCTGGAAGGTGAAGACGCCATCCAGAAGAACCGCGACCTGATGGGCGCCACCGATCCCAAGAAGGCCGCCCCGGGCACCATCCGCGCCGACTTCGCCGACAGCATCGACGCCAACGCCGTGCACGGCTCGGACGCGCCGGAAACGGCCGCCGTCGAAGTGGCTTTCTTCTTCCCCGAAATCAACATCCACAGCCGTTGATTTCCCGGAAATCGTTTTAGCGTCATAGCACTACCCAGGTCATGGAAACCGTCGAACGAATCAATCTGCTGGGGCTGGACGGCTCCGCCCTGTCCGAACTCGTCGGGCAGTGGGGCGGCAAGCCGTTTCGCGCCCGCCAGCTGCAGCGCTGGATGCACCAGCGCGGCGCCGATTCGTTCGACGCCATGACCGACCTGGCCCGCGATTTCCGCGGCCAACTGGCATCGCGCTGCGTCATCGAGGCGCTGCCCGTCAACACCGAGCAACGCTCGTCGGACGGCACCCGCAAGTGGCTGTTCGACGTGGGGCAGGGCAACGCCATCGAAACCGTCTTCATCCCCGAAGACGACCGCGGCACCCTGTGCATCTCCAGCCAGGCCGGCTGCGTGGTGAACTGCCGTTTCTGCTCGACCGGGCATCAGGGGTTCAACCGCAACCTCAAGACCAGCGAGATCATCGGCCAGCTGTGGTGGGCCAAGCGCGTGCTGGAAGCCGACATCGGCACCGCGCGCCTGGAAAGCGCCCGCGCCACCGAAGATACCCGGGTCATCAGCAATGTGGTCATGATGGGCATGGGCGAGCCCCTGCTCAACTACGACCAGGTGCTGCCGGCCCTGCGCCTGATGCTCGACGACAACGCCTACGGCCTGTCGCGCCGCCGCGTCACGGTGTCCACATCGGGCGTGGTGCCCATGATGGACCGCCTGTCGCAGGACTGTCCGGTGGCGCTGGCCGTGTCGCTGCATGCGCCCAACGACGCGCTGCGCGACGAGCTGGTGCCGTTGAACAAGAAATACCCGTTGAAGGAGTTGCTGGCCGCGTGCGAACGCTACCTGGCCTTCGCGCCGCGCGACTTCATCACGTTTGAATATTGCATGCTGGACGGTATCAACGATACCGATCAGCATGCCAAGGAACTGATAAACATTGCCCGCCAGATCCGCTGCAAGCTCAATCTGATCCCGTTCAATCCCTTCCCCGCGTCCGGTCTGAAGCGTTCGCCTTCGGCCCGGGTCAAGGTGTTCGCCCAGCGCCTGATGGACGCCGGCATCATCACGACGGTGCGCAAGACCCGGGGGGACGATATCGATGCCGCTTGTGGCCAGTTGGCCGGAGAAGTGCGCGACCGTACCCGGATCACCGAGCGGAACGCCGCGCAGCGCCAGACCATACCAATTAGACAGGTGCATGCATGACGCAGGATATCGCTTCTGCAGTTTCAGAGACACCCGCGAGCGCGGGTGGCTCGGGCAATGTGGGCTCGGCGCTGCGCGCGCTGCGCCAATCCAAGGGCTGGTCGCTCGACGAAGTGTCCAGCCGTATCAAGTTTTCGGCCAAGCAGATCGAGGCCCTCGAAAATGAACAGTGGGCCGATCTTCCCACCGGCGTTTCGCTGCGCGGCCTGATCCGCAACTACGCCCGCATGCTGGGCGCCGATTCGCAGGCCATCGTCGATTCGCTCGACCCCAAGGCCCGGGTCACCGGACCGGTCAAGCTGAGTCCGGGCGCGTTGCATTCGGCGCATTCCATTCCCCAGTCCAGCGCTGACGACGATCGCGCGTCGTCGGCGTCGTGGGGCTGGCTGATCGCCATCGTGCTGGTGCTTGCCGCCGGCGTTGCCTACGCCTTCTGGCAGGGCTGGCTGCCGCAGCAGTGGTTGGCGTTCGACTGGCTTCCCAAGCTGTCCAAGTAAATACCGATTCGACCGATGCAAGAATCCTCTCTGCCTTGCCAGGATGTGCCGCCGCCCGCCGTGGGCGCGGCGCCGCGTCGCGCCACGCGTTCGGTGGCGGTCAAGTGGGGCGACCGAATCGTCCGCATCGGGGGCGACGCGCCGGTGGTGGTGCAGTCCATGACCAACACCGACACCGCCGATGCCATCGCCACGGCGATCCAGGTCAAGGAGCTGGCGTTGGCCGGTTCCGAGATGGTGCGCATCACCGTCAATACGCCCGAGGCGGCCAGGGAGGTCGCGGCGATCCGCGAGCAGCTCGATCGCATGGGGGTGGATGTGCC
>LXNH01000081.1_pt1 | contig 20549 bp, 15 predicted proteins | sample 809111 | NCBI WGS metagenome assembly LXNH01 (sample SAMN04870528, study PRJNA318959) | seawater metagenome | biome: 00002010; material: water; isolation source: marine seawater | place: Greece: Milos, Mediterranean Sea | collected 2013-05-29 | depth 5-7 m
TACGCCCCGGTGCGCTTCAAGACCAACTCGACCCTGCACGAACAGGCCGCCACCCAGGCCGGACTGACCTTCGTGACCCAGGAAGCACTGCTGCGCGAACAGACCTTCCTGCCGCTGAACCCCGGCAGCGCGCAGGGCCGGCTGCGCATCGTCGCCTCGGTCGAGGCCACGCCCGACCTCAAGCGCGACGACATCGTGGTGCTGGACGAACTGCCGATCGCCATCCCGCCCGTGGCCGGCCTGATCACGCAGCGCCCGTCCACGCTGCTGTCGCACGTCAACCTGCTGGCCAAGGGTTGGGGCATTCCCAACGCCTACGTGCGCGACGCCGCCAGCGCCCTGCGCCAGTACGACGGCCAGTGGGTCACGTTGACGGTCAGCGGCAACGACTACCAGGTGCGTCCCACCGACAGGCCCGCCACCCAACCGCCGGCGACGCCGCCCAAGCCGCGCGCGCGGCTGCCCAAGCCGGACCTGACCGTGCGGGCGCTCCAGCCGCTGGATGCCCTGGCCGTGCGCGACAGCCGCCATTGCGGCGTCAAGGCCGCCAACCTGGGCGCGCTGCGGTCGGCCCTGCCGCCGGCCGCCAGCGTGCCGGACGGCTTCTGTATCCCGTTCGCGCAATACGCCGCCTTCATGCAGCGGCTGAACGTGGCGCAACGCCTGGCCGCGCTGGAGCAGCGCCCCGACTTCATCGCCGACGCCGACGTGCGCCGCAAGGAACTGGCGGCGCTGCGCCAGGACATCATGCAGGCCGCGCCCGACGCGGCGCAGGCCCATTCCTGGCGCGCGCTGTGGCAATCGCGCCTGCAAGGCCGCGGCGTATTCGTGCGCAGTTCGTCCAATTCCGAGGACCTGCCCGGCTTCAGCGGCGCCGGGCTGTACACCACGGTGCCCAACGTCACCCAGCCCGAGGCGCTGGCCAAGGCCGTACAGACGGTGTGGGCCTCGGTCTACAACTTCGACGCCTACGAGGCGCGGCGCGCGGCCGGCATCGGCCACGACGCGGTGGTGATGGCGGTGCTGGTGCAACTGGCGGCGCCGTCCGACAGTTCCGGCGTCATGATCACGCGCGACCCGTTCGACGCCAGCCGCCGCCATGTCACCTACCTCTCGGCCAAGCGCGGCCTGGGCATCAAGGTGGTGGAAGGCAAGCGCCAGGCCGAACAGGTGATGTATTCCAGCTGGTCCAAGGCGGTGCAGGTGCTGAGCCGCTCGGCCGAGGACACGCAACTGGTGGCGGACGCCAGCGGCGGCGTGCGCGAGGTGCCGATCGCGCCCGACGCGCGCCAGGTGCTGAACGACGCGCTGGTCGCGCGCCTGGCCGCCGTGGGCCGGCAGGTCAAACAGCGCCTGGGCAAGGTCGACCAGGATATCGAATGGGCGGTGGTCGGCGACCGGATCATCATCCTGCAGGCGCGGCCCTACATCGACGCGCGCCGCTAGCGGACGCACAGGAAAAAGCCGCGGCGGCGGGCAAGACGCCCGCCCACCGCGGCCTCGGATTCGCCGCCCCGGCTCAGACGTGCAGCGCGTGCCCCAGCGCCTTGAGCGCGGCTTCCTGCACCGCTTCGCCCAGGGTCGGGTGGGCATGTATCGTGCCCGCCACATCCTCCAGCGTTGCGCCCATTTCGAGCGACTGGCCGAAGGCCGTCGACAACTCCGACACGCCCCGGCCCACCGCCTGCCAGCCCACGACCAGGTGGTTGTCGCGGCGCGCCACCACCCGCACGAAGCCGTCGGTGGATTCCAGCGTCATGGCGCGGCCGTTGGCGGCGAACGGGAACGACGCCGCCAGGCAGTCCAGCCCGGCCGCCTCGGCCTCGGCCGGCGACAGGCCGGCCACCACCACTTCGGGATCGGTGAAGCACACCGCCGGGATCGCGGCCGGCTGGAAGTGGCGGCGCTTGCCCGCCACCAGCTCGGCCACCATCTCGCCTTGCGCCATGGCGCGGTGCGCCAGCATCGGCTCGCCGGCGATGTCGCCAATGGCCCAGACGTCGCGCATGGAAGTGCGGCACTGGTCATCGATGCGCAGCGCGTTGCCCTTGCGGTCCAGCTGCAGGTTTTCCAGGCCCCAGCCTTGCGTGCGCGGACGCCGGCCAACGGCGATCAGCACCCGGTCGGCGGGCAGCGCGGTTTCGGCGCCGCTGGCGTCCTGGATCCGCACCGCCGTGCCGGCGCCATTGAGCCCCAGCACCTTGCGGCCCAGGTGCAGCTCGACGCCCAGCCGGGCCAGCGCGGCCGCCACCGGCTTGGTGAGCTCGGCGTCGTAGGTCGGCAGGATGCGGTCCTGCGCCTCGACCACGGCCACCTCGGCGCCCAGCTTGCGGTACACCGTCCCCAGCTCCAGGCCGATGTAGCCGCCGCCCACCACCACCAGCTTCTTCGGAATGTCGGCCGGCGACAGCGCCTCGGTCGAGGACACCACCATGCCGCCGAACGGCACCGACGGCAACGGCGTCGGCTCGGAACCGGCCGCCAGCAGCAGATGCTCGCACTGGATGCGCAGGCGGCTGCCGTCGGCGCTTTCGACCTCGGCGGTCTTGCCGTCCAGCAGGCTGGCCCAGCCGTGCACGACCTGCACGCCGTTCTTCTTGAGCAGCGCGCCCACGCCGCCGGTCAGCTTGCCGACAATGCCGTCCTTCCAGGCCACGGTGCGGCCGATGTCGATGGCGGGCGCCGACACCGAGATGCCCAGCGCCGACTGGCCGGCGTAATGGCGCGCCTTGTCGAATTCCTCGGCCGCGTGGATCAGCGCCTTGGACGGGATGCAGCCGATGTTCAGGCAGGTGCCGCCCAGGCGGTCGCCTTCGACCAGGATGGTGGGCACGCCCAGTTGCCCGGCGCGGATCGCGGCCACATAGCCGCCAGGCCCGCCGCCGATCACCAGCAGGGTTGTCGTCTTGGTAGTCTGGCTCATGCTTACTCCACGAAAAGCAGCGCGGGTTGTTCCAGCAGCGCGCGCACGGCCTGGATGAAGCGGGCCGCGTCCATGCCGTCGACCACGCGGTGGTCGAACGAGGACGACAGGTTCATCAGCTTGCGCGCCACCACGGCGCCATTGCGGAAGGCGGGCCGCTCGACGATGCGGTTCACGCCCACGATGCCGACCTCGGGATGGTTGATGACCGGCGTGGTGACGATACCGCCCAGCGGTCCCAGGCTGGTGATGGTGATGGTCGAGCCCGACAATTCATCGCGCCCGGCGCTGCCGGCGCGCACCGCCTGCGCCAGCCGGCCGATCTCGGCCGCCATCGACCACAGGTCGCGGGTTTCGGCGTGGCGCATCACCGGCACCATCAGGCCGCCGTCGCTCTGCGTGGCGATGCCGATGTGCACCGCGCCGTAACGCGTCACCTGGCCGGCCTCGTCGTCATAGCGGGCGTTGATCTGCGGAAAGTCGCGCAGCGCGATCACCATGGCCCGGGCCAAGAGCGGCAGCAGCGTCAGCTTGCCGCGCGACTCGCCGAACTTCGCGTTCAGGCTGACGCGCAGGTCTTCGAGGTCGGTGACGTCGATTTCCTCCACGTAGCTGAAGTGCGGAATGCGGCGCTTGGATTCGGCCATCTTCTGCGCGATCTTGCGGCGCAGGCCGATCACCGGCACCTGCTCCTCGTCGTTGCGCTCGGCGTAGGCCGGGCCGCGCGCGGCCGTGGCCGCGCACTGCCCTTGCAGGTAGGCGTCCAGGTCTTCGTGCAGAACGCGGCCGGCCGGGCCGCTGCCATGCACGAAACGCAGCTCGATGCCCAGGTCCCAGGCGCGCTTGCGCACCGCCGGCGAAGCCAGCGGCTTCTCGCCCGGCTGGCGCGCCGCGGCGGGGGCCTGGCGCGTGGCGGCCGCGGGGCGGGATGGCGCGGATGGCGCAGCGGCGGGCGACTGGAGCGACGCGGCGATCTGGCCGGCGACGCCGCCAGCCGGCGCCTTGTCGGCCTTGGCCGGCACGGGCGCGGCGGCCGGCGCGCTTGCCGCTGGCGCCGGAGCCGGCGCTGCGGCCTGCGGCTTCTGCGGCGCCGCGTCGCCCTTGACGTTGCCCTCGCCCTCGACTTCCAGGCGGATCAGTTCGCCGCCCACGGCCATGACCTGGCCGACTTCGCCGCCCAGCGCGACCACGCGGCCGACCACGGGCGACGGGATCTCGACCGTGGCCTTGTCGGTCATGACGTCGGCCAGCGGCTGGTCCTCGGCGACGGTGTCGCCCACCTTGACGTGCCAGCCCACCAGTTCGACCTCGGCGATGCCTTCGCCGATGTCGGGCATCTTGATGACATGAATACCCATCTCACACCTCCATCGCGCGTTTGAACGCTTCGCCGACCCGGCGCGGGCCGGGGAAGTACGCCCATTCCTGTGCGTGCGGATAGGGAGTGTCCCAGCCGGTCACGCGCTCGACGGGCGCTTCGAGGTGATGAAAACAGTGTTCCTGCACCAGCGCGATCAGTTCCGCGCCAAAGCCGCAGGTGCGCGTGGCTTCGTGCACCACCACGCAGCGGCCGGTCTTCTTGACCGAGTTGACGATGGTTTCCAGGTCCAGGGGCCACAGGCTGCGCAGGTCGATGACCTCGGCGTCGATGCCGGTTTCCTCGGCCGCGGTCAGCGACACGTGCACCGTGGTGCCGTAGGTCAGCACCGTCAGCGCGTTGCCGGGCCGCACGATGGCGGCGGTGTCCAGCGGCACCGTGTAGTAGCCGGTCGGCACCACGCTGCCCGGGCGTCCGGTCCACGGCGTCACGGGACGGTCGTGGTGGCCGTCGAACGGCCCGTTGTACAGCCGCTTGGGCTCCAGGAAGATGACCGGATCGTCGTTCTCGATGGACGCGATCAGCAGGCCCTTGGCGTCGTACGGGTTGGACGGCATCACCGTGCGCAGCCCGCAGACCTGGGTGAACATCGCCTCGGGGCTCTGGCTGTGCGTCTGGCCGCCGTAGATGCCGCCGCCGCAGGGCATGCGGATGGTCATGGGCGCGATGAACTCGCCCACCGAGCGGTAGCGCAGGCGCGCCGCTTCCGACACGATCTGATCGGAGGCCGGGTAGAAGTAATCGGCGAACTGGATCTCGCACACCGGCCGCAGGCCGTAGGCGCCCATGCCCACCGCCACGCCGACGATACCGCCTTCGGAGATCGGCGTGTCGAACACGCGCGAGGTGCCGTATTTGGCCTGCAGGCCCTCGGTGCAGCGGAACACGCCGCCGAAATAGCCCACGTCCTGGCCGAACACCACCACGTTGCCGTCACGCTCCAGCATCACATCCATGGCCGAGCGCAAAGCCTGGATCATGGTCATCGGCGCGGACGCCGGACCCCCATTGTTATCGATAGCCATGACTCACACTCCGAGCTGCTGACGTTGCCGGCGCAGATGCTCCGGCATGTCCTTGTAGACGTCTTCAAAGATGCTGGCGGCGCTGGGGACGTGGCCGTCCACCAGGGTGCCGTAGCTTTCCGCTTCCTTCTGCGCCGCCTGGATCTCGGCGTCGAGCTCGGCGCGCACCGCGTCGTGCTCGGCATCGGACCAGAGGCCTCGCTGGATCAGGTGCTTCTTGAAGCGCTCGATCGGGTCGCCCAGCGGGAAGTGGCTCCAGTCGTCGCCGGGGCGGTACTTGGAGGGGTCGTCGGAGGTGGAGTGCGGGCCCGCGCGGTAGGTCACCCATTCGATCAGGGTAGGGCCGAGGTTGCGGCGGGCGCGCTCGGCGGCCCAGCGCGAGGCGGAATACACCGCCAGGAAATCGTTGCCGTCCACCCGCAGCGAGGCGATGCCGCAGCCCACGCCGCGGCCGGCGAAGGTGGCGCCCTCGCCGCCGGCGATGGCCTGGAAGGTGGAGATGGCCCACTGGTTGTTGACCACGTTCAGGATCACCGGCGCGCGGTACACGTGGGCGAAGGTCAGCGCCGTATGGAAGTCCGCCTCGGCGGTGGCGCCGTCGCCGATCCAGCCGGACGCGATGCGGGTGTCGCCCTTGATGGCCGAGGCCATGCCCCAGCCCACCGCCTGGATGAACTGCGTGGCCAGGTTGCCCGAAATGGTGAAAAAGCCGTTCTCGCGGTCGGAATACATCACCGGCAGCTGGCGCCCCTTGAGCGGGTCGCGCTCGTTGGACATCAGCTGGCACATCATGGTCACCAGCGACACGTCGCGCGCCAGCAGGATGCTCTGCTGGCGGTAGGTCGGGAAACACATGTCGCCCTGCTCCAGCGCCAGCGCATGGGCCGAGCCGATGGCCTCTTCGCCCAGGCTCTGCATGTAGAAGGAGATCTTCTTCTTGCGTTGGGCGGTCAGCATGCGGCCGTCGAAGATGCGCGTCTTGAGCATGGTGCGCATGCCAAGGCGCAACAGCTCGTCGCTGATCTGCGGCGCCCACGGGCCGACCGCGCGGCCGTCATCGTCGATGACCCGCACCAGGCTGTAGGCCAGGCTGCCGGTATCGATCGCGGCGACATCAATGGGGGGTTTGGGCACCTCGCCGGGGGGCGACAGGCGCAGGTAGGAAAAGTCGGTCTTGCAACCCGGACGCCCGGTAGGCTCGGGGACGTGCAACTTCAGCGGCCCGTATTGGCTCATGAATTGTCTCCACGCTTGATCGTGTCATGCGCATTCTTCTTACCAAGACACTGCCCGGGGGGGTGACCTCGGACATTGCCATCGTCGGCCTGTGCAAAGGGATAAACATGCACGGCCGGAAGCCAGAGTAGCACAGGGCGCGGCCCCGATACAGGGGCCGCGCCGGACCTCGCCACCCGCGGTGGTCGAGGGTTTGCGGGCGCGTTCGCGGGGCGTTGCGCCCTGCCGTCCGCCCGAGACTACCAGCGGTAGGTCGCCGTGCCGATCACCCGGCGCGGCTCGCCGTAGAAGCACCCGTAGGTGCAACTGCCAATGTAGGTCTTGTCGGTCAGGTTGGTGGCGTTGAGCGCGAACCGCCATGGCCCGGTCGTGTAGCTGACCATCGCGTCGAACAGCGTGAAGGACGGCACCTCGACCGCCGTGCCATGCGCCATGCCGCGCGTGCTGCCGACGTAACGCACGCCCGCGCCGACCCGCAGCCCCGGCAGGCCGAAAGCGCCGAAACCGTAGTCGCCCCAGACCGAGAACTGGTTGAAGGGCACCGAGTTCAGGCGCTTGCCGACCTCGTCCGGTTGCAGCGGGCTGGCCTTGAGCGTGCGCGCATCAGTGTAGGCGTAGGCGGCGATCAGGTTGGCGTGGCGGCCGACGCGGGTGCGGGCCTCCAGTTCCAGCCCCCGGGTGCGCGCCTGGCCGGCCTGGATTTCATAGCTCGCATCGAACGGGTCGGCCACGTTCACGTTCTTGCGCGTCAGTTGGTACACCGCCGCTGACAGCATGGTGTCCGACCCTGCCGGCTGATAGCGCAGCCCCGCTTCGTACTGCTGGCCGGTGGTGGGCTTGAAGCGGTTGCCCTGGCGGTCCTGGCCGCTGGTCGGCTCGAACGATTCGCTGTAGCTCAGGAACGGCGCCAGGCCATTGTCGGCCAGATAGACCAGGCCAGCGCGACCGGTGAAAGCCTGGCTTTTCTCATTGTCCGCGATCTTTTCGCCGGTGAAGAAATTACGCTCGTTGACCGTGACCCAGTCGTGCCGCCCGCCGAGCAATACGACCCAGTTGTCGGCGATCTTCATCTGGTCCTGCAGGTACACCCCCAGGCGCTTCATGTCGGTTTTCGAGGACGACCAGGGGAACGGCGTGGCCGGTCCCAGGGGGACGCCGTAGACCGGGTCATAGAGATCGATGTTGGTGTTGCTGCGCAGGTAGCGCTCGGTCTCGTGCTTGGGCAGCGAGTAGTCCAGGCCCGCCAGCAGCGTGTGGCGCAGCGGACCGGTCGTGGCGTCGTACTGCAGCGAGGTGTCGGCCACGACCGCCGAAGACCGGTCCCAACGCGGCATCGCGCCGCGATCTGCGGTGTGGCGCTGGTCGGCCTGCAGTTGCCAGATGTCGGTGGAAAAATAGGTGCTGTCCGCGTGGAAATAACGCACGCTGTTGCGCAGCTTGAGCTGGTCCGTGAACGCGTGTTCGAACAGGTAGCCGATCGAATAGCGCTTCATGATGAATTTGTCGAAGCCGGGTTCGCCTGTGAAGCGATTGCGGGGAATCCTGCCGTTGGGATTGGGCAGCACCGTGCCCTGGCCAGGCAAGCCGTAGACGTAGGCCGTGCGGTCTTCCTGGTATTCCGCCAGCAGGGTCAACGAGGTGGCGTCGCTGGGTTGCCACTTGAGGGCCGGGGCCACGTAGGTCCGGTCGTCCGGCACGTGATCGATGAAGGTATCGCTGTCGCGCTTGAGGGCGGTCAGGCGGTACGACCATTTGCCCTCGTCGTCGAGCGCGCCGCCGAAGTCGCCGGAGATCTGCTTGCGGCGGAAGTTGCCCGCCTCGACGTTCAGTTCATGCAGCGGCTCGGTCGTGGGCCGCTTGCTGACCGTGTTGACGACACCGCCCGGCGGCGCCGCGCCGTAGAGCACCGAGGCGGCGCCCTTGAGGAACTCGACCCGTTCCAGCCCGTACAGTTCCTGCCGTCCGTTGTAGATGTTCACGGTGTACAGCGTGCCATCGCGATAGTAGTTGCCCTGGCCGCCGCGAAAGCCGCGCAGGAACAGGCTGTCGGAGGTGCGATCCTGGCCCTCGGCGCGGCTCACGCCCGCCACGTAGCCCAGCGCATCCTGCAGGCTTTGCGCCTTGAGCGTCTCGATCTCCTCGGCGCCAACCACCGTGATCGACTGCGGCGTCTCGATGATGGGCGTGTCGGTCTTGGTGCCGGTGGCGCTGACACGGGCGGCGTAGCCGTGCAGCGGACCGGAGGGCGATTCCGCCGCGCCGGTCACGCGCACCGGCTCCAGCAGGGTCGCCCCGCCCGCCTGCGGCAGGGGCCGTGCGCTGAAAGTGCCATTGGCGGTGATGCGCAATTCCAGGCCGCTGCCCGCCAGCGCCTCTCGCAAAGCCTGCTCGGGGGTGTAGGTGCCGGCGACCGCCGGGGCCTGGCGGCCGGCCACCAGCGCCGGATCGACCGACACCGCGTGGCCGCTCTGGCGCGCGATACGGGTCAGGGTCTCGGCCAGCGGCGCGGCGGGCAGATCGTAGCGTTGCGGCATGGCCGCGCCCGATTGGGCGCCGGTCTGGGCCTGGGCGATACCAGCCGGCGCGGCCAGGGCAATGAGAAACGCGGCCGCCAGCTGCGGCGCGGGACGAACGGGAAACATGGAATCTCCTGCGACAAAGGGGTGCTTCAGGAGGTATGTCCAGCGAGCCCGCCGCAAGCGATCATTTTTTTTGGACGGCATCGGCGCGCAGGTCGATGCTGACGAGCCAGCCGCCCAGCCCGCCGACCTCGATCGGCAGGGTCTGGCGCAGGGATTCCAGAACGCGATCGGTATCGTCCAGCGGGAAGGCGCCCAGCACCCGCAAGCGCGCGGCCTCGGGGGAAATGCGCAGGAAGCCGCGCCGATAGGGCCGCAACGCCGCCACCACCGCGCCCAGCGGCTGGTCGCGCACCACCAGCATGCCATCGTGCCAGGCCGCGGTCTCGGCCAGCGCGGCATCCGGCGCGTCGATCCCGCCGGCGCCGAAGCGCGCGCCCTCGCCCGCCACCAGGACGCGCCGCTGGCCCGCCGCCCGGACTTCGACGCTGTGCTCGATCACACAGGCGACGCTGCCCTGCTCGTCGCGCGCCACGCCGAACACCGTGCCCAGCGCCTGCACGTCGCCATCGGGACTGGCGACGATGAAGGGCCGCGCGGCGTCGGCCGCGACCCGCACGTACACCGCGCCCGCGCGCAGCCGCAGCACGCGGGCGCGGCCGTCGAACGCCAGGTCGACGGCGGAACGCGCGTTCAGGGTGACCTCGCTGCCGTCCGGCAGCGGATAGGTGTGGCGTTCGCCCGTCCCGGTGCGCAGGTCGGCGGCCAGGGTCCGCAATGGCGTCTGGCGGTCGGCCAGCGCGGCCAGCCCGCCGGCCGCCAGCGCCAGCATCAGGGCATTGCGCAGCGCGCGGCGGCGCGAGACAGGCGCCAGCAGCGCCGCGCCCGCGGCCTGGACCGAGGCGCCGTCGCTCAGCGGCGCGAACGTGGTTTTGACGGCGCCGGCAACCATCTCCCAGGCGGCGGCGTGGCGGGAATCGGCCCGGAACCAGGCCTCGAAGCGGGCGCGATCGGCCTCGGCCGCCTCGCCCGACGACAGCAGCACCATCCAGTCGACCGCGGCCTCGATGGCCGCCGGCAGCGCCGGCGCGCTCATGCGGCCAGGCGCGCCGCCACGCACAGCGTGATGGCCTGTTTCATGCTGCGCCTGACGGTGATGGCGGAGACGCCAAGGCGTTCGGCGATCTGCGGATAGGTCAGCTCGTGCAACTGGCTCAGGAGGAAGACCTGGCGAACGCGCGCCGGCAGGCACTGCAAGGCCCGGTCAATCTGCATCAGGGCCTCGACCACCAGCGCGCGCTGCTCTTCACTGGGAACGCAGGCATGCGGCAGGGCCTCGAGGCTGTCGAGATAGGCGCGCTCGAGTTCGCGGCGGCGCCAGAACGTATACAGCGTACGCTGCGCCAGCGTGGTCAGGAACGCGCGAGGTTCGTGGATCGGCTCGGTCGGGCGGCCGGCCAGTACCCGCACAAAGGTGTCGTGCGCCAGGTCGGCGGCATCCTGGCGGCAACCCAGCCGGCGGCGCAGCCATTCCAGCAGCCACGGATGATGGGCCTCGTACAGCTGGGCGGCGGTGTGCGGCGTCGGCTGCGCAGGATGGGACATGGCGGGGAATGGGAGGGCGGGCTAATCAACAATAAGAATTATTGTCATTTATTGATCGCCGCGCAAGCCTGCCCTGTGAAGCCGGACGGCAAGCAACGTCGGCGTGCCTCGGTGGACCACAGCAGGGCGACCTCTATACTTGCGTCATCCGATTCTCCTGGAAACCAACGTGCCTGGATTGACCGCCTCGAAAGGGTTCAGCTGGACCGGCATCGTGTTTGCCGCGCTTTACCTTGCCATCGCCGTCCTCTGCATCGCCGGCGCGCTATCCGCCGACGGCGACGACAAGGGGCGCTTCGTGCTGCTGCAATTGCCATTGGCCTTGCAGCTCGCGCTGCTGCACGAACTGAACCTGGACCGGCTGCTCGGTCAGCTGTCCTGGGTCGGCGGGTACCTGTTGATCGGGCTGCCGACGCTGGCCCTCTTCTATTTCGCGGGCTGGGGCCTGGAGAAACTCGTGCGCGCGGCCTTCCGGCCCATCGGGGCGCAACGGTAAGGCGACGCGCGCCGCAAGAAAAAACCGGCCAGCGGCCGGTTTTCGCATGGCGGACGGCGCCCCCGCCTCAGACCGGACCGGTCCACTCGGTGACGAACTCGCGGTAGTCCGGGCGGTTGGCCGGCGGCACCGCGCACGCCGGCGTGCCGATCGCCAGGAAGCCGAGAAAGCGGTAGTCCAGCGAATCCAGGCCCAGCGCCGCCTGCACGTCCTCGACGTAGGTGCCGATGCCGGTGCTCCAGAACGCGCCATAGCCCAGCATGTGGGCGGCGTTCAGGATGTTCATGGTGGCGCAGCCGGTGGCCAGCAATTGCTCGGTCTCGGGGATCTTGGTGTTGTCGTGGGCGATCTTCTGCGCCACGGCGATGAACAGCGGCACGCCCGCCATCCACTCGCGCACCGACTTCTCCTTTTCCGGCGTCATGCGCGGATCGCCGCTGCGCTTGACGGCTTCCAGCGCCACGTCGGCCAGCTTGCCGATGGCCTCGCCCTGGATCACCACGAAACGCCACGGACGCAGCGCGCCGTGGTCGGGCGCCGACATCGCGGCCTGCAGGATCTGTTCCAGTTCGGCGGGTTTGGGCGCCGGACCCCGCAGGAACTTCATGGAACGGCGCGAGGTGATGGCGTGCAGCGGGGTGATGGTATTGGTCTGGGTCATGGGGGCAAGGCGTGAATGGGATACCGGGATGGGCGGGCTTCCCAAATAGGAAAGAGAAGGGTTCTCATATTACGCCATGGCCGCCGGGGGAACGGCTATCCCCCTGCCCGGCGCATGGCGACTGGCGGATTCAACCCAGGTGGGTATGGCGCTCCGGGCGTTCCTCGACCTGCATTTCCGACAGGCCGTGCAGGATGCCGCAGTCTTCCGCGTCGGGCCGCGCCGATAGGCAGCGCTGGCGCAAGTCGGTCAATTGCGTCTTCAACTGGGTCAGCTCGGCAATGCGTTCATCCACGTGGGAAATGTGCTCGTCGAACAATTCATTGATGGGGCCGCATCCGGCCCGATGATTGTCGGCCAGCGACAGGATGGCGCGGATCTCGTCCTGCGTCATGTCCAGCGCGCGGCAGTTGCGGATCAGCCGCAAGCGCTCCAGGTGGGGCTGGCCATAGCTGCGGTAGTTGTTCAGCCCCCGTTCCGGGGCGGGCAGCAGCCCTTCTTTCTCGTAATACCTGACGGTTTCGACCGTGGTGCCGGCCGCCGTGGCCAATTCGCCGATACGCATCGTGCCTCCCGGACGCATCCGATGGATTTGGGGGTTGACCCTATAGTAACTCCAAGGTGTGAAATGCGCTCAATGGCTTACGAAAAGGCAATGAGAATGTCTTGCGCATCGACCCGACACCCCGAACACCCCACCCGCGACGCCCAGGCCGGTGGCTGCTGCGGCGGCCACCCACCGGCTGCGGTCGGCCAGGACGGCGGCCATGACCATGCCCACGGCGATGATCACAAGCACGGCCACGACCACAACCACGAGCATGATCACGCCGGCACCGCCTGCTGCGGCCATGCTTCCGGCGACATCCGCATGTCCGCGGGTGGCGCGGCCATGCTGCAGGCCGGTCCTGGCCAGTTGCTGGCCCGCCTGCGCATCGGCCAGATGGACTGCCCCACCGAAGAAACGCTGATCCGCAAGAAGCTCGACAGCGTCGACGGCGTGCACGCGCTGGACTTCAACCTGATGCAGCGCATCCTGACGGTCGTGCATGCCGAGGGCGCGCTGGAGCGCATCACGGCGGCCATCACGTCGCTGGGCATGACGCCCGACCCCCTGGCCGAGGATGCGCCGCGCGCGCCGGCCCCGGCCGCCGCGCCCGTGAACTGGTGGGCCATCGGCGGCGCCGGCGTGCTCGCCGGGCTGTCCGAGGCCGCGCACTTCGCCGGCATGCACTGGGGCGTCACCGCCGCGCTGGCGCTGGCCGCCATTTTGGCCTGCGGCATCAGCACTTACCGCAAGGGCTGGATCGCCGTGCGCAACGGCAACCTGAACATCAACGCACTGATGAGCATCGCCGTCACCGGTGCGGTGCTGATCGGCCAGTGGCCGGAAGCGGCCATGGTGATGTTCCTGTTCAACGTGGCCGAATTGATCGAGGCGCGTTCGCTGGACCGCGCCCGCAACGCCATCCGCGGCCTGCTCGACCTGGCGCCCGAAACCGCCACCGTGCGCCAGGCCGATGGCAGCTGGCAGGCGCTGCCGGCGGCGCAATTGCAGGTCGACGACGTGGTCCGCGTGCGGCCAGGCGAGCGCATCGCCGCCGATGGCGTCATCGTCAGCGGCCGCTCGACGGTCGACCAGGCCCCCATCACCGGCGAAAGCCTGCCGGTCGAAAAGGCCGAGGGCGACCCGGTGTACGCGGCCACCGTCAACGCGGCCGGCTCGTTCGACTACCGCGTCACCGCGGCGGCCGGCAACACCACGCTGGCGCGCATCATCCACGCCGTCGAACAGGCCCAGGGCGCGCGCGCCCCGACCCAGCGCTTCATCGACCGCTTCTCGCGCATCTACACGCCCGCCGTGGTCGGCGTGGCCGTGCTGGTGGCGGTGCTGCCGCCGCTGCTGTGGAGCCAGCCCTGGTTCGATGCGATCTACCGCGCGCTGGCGCTGCTGATCATCGCCTGCCCCTGCGCCCTGGTGATCTCCACGCCGGTCAGCATCGTCAGCGGCCTGACGGCGGCCTCGCGCCGCGGCATTCTGGTCAAGGGCGGCGTGTACCTGGAAGAAGGCCGCAACCTGAAGTGGCTGGCGCTGGACAAGACCGGCACCCTGACCCACGGCAAGCCGGTGCAGACCGACCTGCAGGACTGGGACGTCTCCGACCTGACGCGCCAGCCCGCGGCGCTGCTGGCCGCCAGCCTGGCGGGCCGCTCCGACCACCCGGTGTCGCTGGCCGTGGCCAACGCCGCGCGCGATGCCGACCAGACGCTGCTGGAGGTGGACGACTTCACCGCCCTGCCCGGCCGCGGCGTCAGCGGCAGGATCGACGGCACGGTGCTGCAGCTCGGCAACCGCCGCCTGATGCGGGAGCTGGGCGTCTCCAGCCCCAGGCTGGAAGCCCGTTTCGACGAACTGGAACAACAGGGCAAGAGCGCCATCGCGCTCAGCGACGGCCAGCGCGTGCTGGCGCTGGCGGCGGTGGCCGACACGGTCAAGCCCACCAGCGCGGCCGCCATCGCCGACCTGCACGCGCTGGGCGTGCGCACCCTGATGCTGACCGGCGACAACACGCCCACCGCGCAGGCCATCGCGCGTCAGGTCGGCATCGACGAAGCGCGCGGCGACCAACTGCCGGAAGACAAGCTGGCCGCCATCGAAAGCAAGCTGGCGCCCTCGGACATGGTCGGCATGGTCGGCGACGGCATCAACGACGCCCCGGCCCTGGCCCGCGCCGACATCGGCTTCGCCATGGGCGCGGCCGGCACCGGCACCGCCATCGAGACGGCCGACGTGGCGCTGATGGACGACGACCTGCGCAAGATCGGCACCTTCCTGCGCCTGTCGCGCGCCACCCACCGCGTGCTGGTGCAGAACATCGCGCTGGCGCTCGGCATCAAGGTGGTGTTCCTGGCGCTGGCCATGACCGGCCACGCCACGCTATGGATGGCGGTGTTCGCCGACGTCGGCGCCAGTCTGCTGGTGGTGGCCAATGGCTTGCGCCTGCTGCGGGCCGCGCCGCAGGCCGCCTGAACCCGGCGCCATCATGAGAAACGCCCCGCGGGGAACTTCCCCGCGGGGCGTTGCCGTTTGCGCGCCGGCCTGTCGCCATGCCGATGGGCAAGGCCGATGCGGCCTCGCGCGGGCAACGGCGGTGCATCGCGCAGTTGTCAGCCGGTCTGTTCTTCCTGCGGCCAGTCGCGCAGCACCGGCGCGTCCGGCGCGCCCGGTCCGACGTCGCGCAGGTGGTCGTGCTGCAGCAGCGCCATGCGGTAGGCGTCGCGATAAGTGCCGTTGGAAAAGAACTCTTCCTTGAGCAGCCCTTCGATCTGGAAACCACAGCGCTCGTAGACGTGCACGGCGGCGCGGTTGTCCTTGTCCACCACCAGGTAGACCTTGTGCAGGTTCAACACGCGAAAGGCGTAGCCCACCGCGATGCGCGTGGCGGCCTTGGCGTAGCCGCGCCCCTGGTAGCTGGGCGCGATGATGATCTGGAATTCGGCGCGACGGTGGATGTAGTCGATTTCCACCAGTTCCACCAGGCCGGCCGGCTGGCCGGTATCGTGCTCGATGATGAAACGCCGCTCGTTCTGGTCGTGCAGGTGGCGGTCATAGAGGGCGACCAGTTCGTCGTAGGCCTCGTAAGGCTCTTCGAACCAATAACGCATGATGACGTCGTTATTGTTGATCTTGTGCACGAAGTGCAGGTCGCCGCGCTCCAGGGGGCGTATTTTGATATCGGATATTACCGACATAGAAACCTCCGAAAGTGCGCCCATTGTAGCTGTAACCGCCCCGAAGCGCCCGTTACACGGCGGTTTCAAATAAAGAATGGCTTACACATTGGCTCCAGAACAGAAAATGCCTGAAAAAGCGCATGAATGCTGGATTCAAAACGCCAAGCCCTTCCGCATCGGTAACGAAATGCGCCGGCGCCGTGCCTCGCCACGATCCCCCCGCCGGCGCGCGCTCGCCCCGCCCCGGACATGACGCCGTCACGGCGCCGCGAACGCCGGCAGGCGCTGCTCGATGCGCCGTACCACCTCGTTGGCGGCCGATGACAGCGGCCGCCCGAGCCGCAGCAGCACCTGGCACTCGGGCGAACTCAGGATCGGATGCGCGATCGGCAGCGCCACCAATTCACCGCTGGCCAATTCATGGTGCACGCCCAGGTTCGGCATCAGCGTCACCCCGGCGCCGCTGATCGCGTACTGCTTGAGCACGCGCAGCGAGTTGGTGGTCAGGCTGGGCGTGAGATGGATGCGCTCGGTGAATTCGAGCAGATCGACCGCCTGGCGCAAGCCATAAGGCGCGGACATCAGCGCGAACGGATACGGCAGGATGTCGGCGATCGTCAGCGGCGCGCGGCGCCGCGCCAGTGCATGGCCCGGCACCGCCAGCAGGCAGACCGGATGCTTGCGGCTGACGCGGCAGCGCAGGCGCGGATCCACGGGCGGGTTGTAGGCCAGGCCAATGTGCGCCGCATCCGTGGCCACGGCCTCGACCACTTCATTGACCGAACCGACATTGACGCTCAGGTCGATGCACGGATGCTCGATGCAGAATGGCCCGACCACGCGCTCCATCAGGCTGTCGATGAAGCCTTCGCTGATCATCAGGCGGACGTTGCCGCGCCGCATGCCGCGCAATTCCTGCAGGCGCGTGTTCAGGTGTTCCTGCTGGGCGCGGCAGGCGCGGTGATACTCCAGCAGCATGTCGGCGGCCTCGGTCGGCGTCAGGCCGCGCGCGCGGCGCTCGAACAGCGCCACGCCCAGTTCCTTTTCCAGCAATTGAATCTGGCGGCTGATGACCGACGGCGCGGTGCCGAGCTTGTCGGCCGCGCCGCGGATCGAGCCGCAGGCCACCACCTCGTTGAAGTACTTCAGCCGCGCCTGGCTGATTTCCGCCATGGTTTCCCCCTGTGTTTTGTGCTGCTCTTTTCGTTGCCCTGAAAGCAACGATAATTTATCACCCAGGTCATTGTTTCGAACACTGCGTGCTCGCAATATGGACGCCGCGCGGACCCGCCCCGGTTCCGCCGCCACCCCAACCACCGCGGCGGGCGCAGACTCGCCCGCGAGGAGACACGCAATGCCCCATCAGGCCACGCCAGGCGCCGACCCGCGCCTGGCTCCGCTCTACCGCAAGATCACCTGGCGCCTGCTGCCGTTCCTGCTGCTCTGTTATGTGTTCGCCTACCTGGACCGCATCAACATCGGCTTCGCCAAGCTGCAGATGCAGCAGGACATCGGCATCTCGGATGCCGTCTATGGCCTGGGCGCGGGCATCTTCTTTCTCGGCTACGTGATGTTCGAGGTGCCCAGCAACCTGCTGCTGACGCGCATCGGCGCGCGCCGCACCATCAGCCGCATCATGGTGCTGTGGGGCCTGACCTCGGCCTCGATGCTGTTCGTGCAGGGCGAATGGAGCTTCTACGTCCTGCGCTTCATGCTGGGCGTATTCGAGGCCGGTTTCGCCCCCGGCATGATCTTCTACCTGACCTACTGGTACTCGCAGTCGCGCATGGCCGGCGTGATGGCGGTGGTGATGCTGGCCGGCCCCATCGGCGGCATCGTCGGCGGCCCGGTGTCGGCCTGGATCATGACGGCCTTCTCCGGCGCGCACGGCCTGGACGGCTGGCAATGGATGTTCCTGCTGGAAGGCCTGCCGTGTGTGCTGCTGGGCGTCATCGCCTTCCGCTACCTGGACGACAAGCCGGCCGAGGCGCACTGGCTGACCGCCGAGGAAAAGGCGCTGCTGGCCGCCGACCTGGACAGCCGCGGCGCGCACAAGAAACACGCCTTCGCCCAGGTGCTGCGCGATCCGGCCATCTACGGCATGGCGCTGACCTACTTCTGCCTGATCTGCGGCATTTACGCCGTCAGCTTCTGGCTGCCGACGCTGCTCAAGCTGGCGGGGGTCCAGGACACCATGCAGATCGGCCTGTACTCGGCCATCCCTTACCTGGCCGCGGCGGTCTTCATGCTGTGGTTCGCGCGCAGTTCCGACCGCCTGCAGGAACGCCGCTGGCACACGCTGGTGCCCGCGCTGCTGGCCGGCGTGGCACTGTGCATCGCCACCGCGGCGCCCACGCAATTCGCGCTATCCCTGACGGCCATTACCTTGGCCACCGGCTTCATGTGGGCCGCCTACACGGTATTCTGGGCGATTCCGTCGCAGTACCTGCAAGGAGAAGCCGCGGCGGGCGGCATCGCGCTGATCAACAGCATCGGCTTGCTGGGCGGCTTTCTCAGCCCGTCCATCATCGGCTGGGTCAAGCAATCGACCGGCAGCCTGGCCGGCGGCCTGTACGCGATCTCCGCCCTGCTGGTGGCCGGCGCCCTGCTGCTGCTGGTGAATCGTCCTGCCCAATCCGCGCCCGCGCGCGCCTGACGCTCCAAGGAATCGATCATGCATATTCTGGTGGCTGGCTTCCAGCACGAGACCAATACCTTCGCGCCGTCCAAGGCGGCTTATGAGAACTTCGTGCGCGGCGAGGGCTTTCCCGCCATGGTGCGCGGCGAAGACATGCTGGCGCTGCGCGAGGTCAACATCCCCGCCGGCGGCTTCATCAACGCCGCGCTGGCGCAGGGCCACACCGTGCGCACGGTGATCTGGGCCGGCGCCAGCCCCTCGGCCCACGTCACCCGCGACGCCTACGAGCGCATCGCCGGCGAGATCGTCGACGCGGCGCGCGCCGGCGGCTTCGACGCCATCTACCTGGACCTGCACGGCGCCATGGTGGCCGAGCACCTGGACGACGGCGAAGGCGAACTGCTGGCGCGGGTGCGCGCGCTGGTCGGCCCGGCCGTGCCGGTGGTCGGCAGCCTCGATCTGCACGCCAACGTCACCGCGCGGATGCTGCGCGAGGCCGACGGCCTGGCCGCCTTCCGCACCTATCCGCACGTGGACATGGCGGTGACCGGCGAGCACGCCGCGCGCCTGCTGGCCGCGCGCGTGGCGGCCGGCGACCAGTGGGTGCGCGCCGAACGCCGCCTGCCCTTCCTGATCCCGATCAACGGCATGTGCACCATGCTGCAGCCGTCGCAGGGCGTGTATGAAGAACTGGCGCGTCTCGAGCAGACGCCGGGCGTGGCCTCGATCTCGTTCGCGCCGGGCTTTCCAGCGGCCGACTTCCCCGAATGCGGGCCGGTCGTGTGGGCCTACGGCACCGACGCCGCCGCGGTCGAACGCGTGACCGAGGCGCTGTATCAGCGCGTACTGGCACTCGAACCGCAATGGTCGCCCGACTTCCTGACGCCGGCCGACGCCGTCGAGCGCGCCCAGGCGCTGGCGGTGGGCGCCGCGCGCCCCGTAGTCATCGCCGACACCCAGGACAATCCGGGCGCGGGCGGGGACGCCAACACCACCGGCATGCTGCGCGCGCTGGTCGAGGCCGACGCGCAGAACGCCGCGCTGGGCCTGTTCTACGACCCCGATGCAGTGCGCCAGGCCACCGCTGCTGGCGTGGGCAACAAGGTGCGGCTGCGCCTGGGCGGCCAGTCCGGCGTGGCCGGCGACGCGCCGTTCGAAGGCGAATTCCTGGTCGAGACACTGTCGCCCGGCAGGCTGCGTTTCGACGGCCCGATGATGCACGGCATGGAGGTGGACCTGGAGGCGGTGGCCGGCCTGCGGCTGGGCGGCGTGCGGGTGGTGGTCAGCGCCACCAAGTCGCAGATGCTGGACCGCAACCTGTTCCGCGTCGGCGGCGTGCAGCCCGAGGAGATGGCGATCCTGGTGGTGAAAAGCTCGGTGCATTTCCGCGCCGACTTCCAGCCCATCGCGCATGAGGTCCTGGTGGCCAAGGCGCCCGGCCCGATGCAGGCTGATCCCGCCGACCTGCCCTGGACCCGCCTGCAGGCGGGCATGCGCATCAAGCCGCTGGGGCCTGCATTCTCATCCTGACGCAAACGCGCCGGCCACGCGAATGCGTGGCCGGCGCAGGCGCAAAGAAAAGCCGACTGATGCGCCGGCGCCGCTGGCGCGGTGGGTCCAGGTCGCGAACGAACCCGGCTTACTTGAGCTTGCCCTGCGGGCTGACGAAATCCTCCAGCGTCAGCCCTTTTTCCTTGAGGATGGCTTCCAGCAGCGGTTGCAGCTTGCCCAGGCTTTCCTGGACGGTCTCGCGCACCGTGTCCACCACCACCTGGGTGCTGCGCTCGATCTCGATATTGACGCGGTCGCCCACCTGCTTGTCCTCGAACACTGTCATGCGACGGGTCTCGGGAATCAGCCAGACTTCGAACCAGCCGTCGGCGCGGTTCACTTCGGACACGGTCAGGCTGGCGCCATTGATGGCGATGTAGCCCTTGGCGAACACATACTTGCGGAACGCCTCGGGGATGCTGAAGCGCATCAGGCGATTGGTGTCCGACGACTTCACCAGAATCACTTCCGAGGTGAAGTCGACGTGGCCGGACAGCGGATGGCCGCCGATCTCGGCGCCATCCTTGGCGGCGCGCTCGACGTTGGCGCGGTCGCCTTCCTGGTAGTTGCCCAGCGTGGTGATGGCCAGGCTTTGCAGCATGACATCGAAGGTGGCGTGGTTGGGGTCGAGGATTTCGGTGACCGTCAGGCAGACGCCGTCGGTCGAGACGCTGGCGCCGATCGCCAGGTCCTGGCAGAAGCCCTCGGGAAACGCCAGCGTG
>LXNH01000082.1_pt1 | contig 20282 bp, 22 predicted proteins | sample 809111 | NCBI WGS metagenome assembly LXNH01 (sample SAMN04870528, study PRJNA318959) | seawater metagenome | biome: 00002010; material: water; isolation source: marine seawater | place: Greece: Milos, Mediterranean Sea | collected 2013-05-29 | depth 5-7 m
AAGAGGCCCTATCTGCTTTTTATAAAGCCTCAAGGCTGGAAGGAATTATACCTGCATTAGAAACAGCCCATGCTCTTGCTTATCTAGAAAAATTAGGAAGCCTTGATTCATCCAATGATGTGGTGGTAAACATGTCTGGCAGAGGAGATAAAGATCTCTATTCGGTAATGAATAATGATAAAAAATAAGTTCTTAAATTTAGCGGCCAATCAAAAAAAGGCATTTATACCTTATGTGGTTGCTAATTACCCAAACCAAGATGTTTTTACTGAAACTTTGTATACCTTAAAAGATTTAGGAGCAGATTTAATTGAAGTTGGTATCCCATTTTCTGATCCAATTGCTGAAGGCAAGATTATTGAATCCGCTCATCATGAAGTTCTTAATAATAATTTTAATTTAGTAAGCGCATTGGATGTTATTAAAAATTTTAAATCCAATTCTGATATACCTATTGTTTTAATGGGATATACCAATTCATTTATTTCACCAAGCCTTGAAGTATTTATAGAGCGAGCAAAAGACTCACTTATTGATGGATTTTTAATTGTAGATTTACCTTATGTAGAAAAAGATATCTACAAAACATTTCATGATAATGAAATTGAATTTATTCAACTTATAGCTCCAACTACTCCATTAAATGAAATTAAATCATGCATATCAAACAATCCTGCGTTTATATATTTCATCTCTCAAAGAGGAGTCACTGGATCATCAAATATCAATAAAAATGAGGTGTTAGACAATATTCAAGCCATCAGAAATAAAACTAATTTACCGGTTGTCTTAGGCTTTGGATTAAAAGATCCATCACAAATAAATGAATTTAAATCACACGCTGATGGATTTGTAATTGGCAGTGCCGTTGTTGAATTATTAAACCAAGATAATCCTCAAGTAAAATTACGCAAATTCCTGACACCCATCCTTACAGCAATTAAAAATGAATAAAGAAGATTTTTTAAGATACAAGAATTCATCTTATTCACATATACCTGTTTATGAAGAATTTACAGCAGATTTAGTTAGTCCGCTTTACGTTTATTCAAACTTTTACAATCAAGAAAATACTTTTTTATTTGAATCAGCAAAGTCTCATGAAGTAAAAGGCCGTTACTCAATAATGAGCCTTCCATCTCAAAAAAAATATAATTACTTTAAAGATAAGTTAGAGATAGTTAATGATTCACAAACTACAAAACAAAGAATTATTAATGCTTTTGATCATATAGATAAAATTAGTCAATCTTTTTCATCGCCAAAAATAAATAATCTCCCTGCATTTCTTGGAGGTTTGGTTGGTTACTTTAGTTATGAATCATTCCAATTTATAGAGCAAAAAGTTACTTTTCTAGATCAAGACATCCCTTTAATATCTCTAATAGAATGCAATGAATTAATTATTTTTGATAACTTCAAAGGTACATTTTATATTGTCGTAAATACCACCGATAAGTCAGAAATAGGCTGGGAGAAAGCAAAGAAAAGAATTTCCGAAATTAAGCAAGCAGTTTTTTCTCTTCAACCCTCTGTTAATCAAAGCATTTCAATAGATAATAAATCCCTAAAATCTTCTTCTAATGTCGATAAAAAAACCTTTATAAATCAAGTTAAAGATCTAAAAAAACTTATTAACCAGGGGGAAATAATGCAAGCAGTATTATCTAAGGAGATTACCTTTGATGGTGAATTTGATCCCTACACCCTTTATCGTGCTCTTCGATTAATTAATCCATCGCCTTACATGTTTTTCTTAAACTTTAATAAATTCAGGATTATTGGTTCTTCACCAGAAATACTGGTTCAAAAAAATGATGACAAAGTAACAATAAGGCCTATTGCAGGTACACGTAGACGAGGTCTTAATAAATCTGAGGACCTAAAAAATAAAATTGATCTTATAGAGGATGAAAAAGAAAAATCTGAACATATGATGCTAGTTGATTTAGCTAGGAATGATCTTTCGAAAGTATGTGAACAAGGTACTGTTCAAGTAGACGAGATGATGGTGGTTGAGAAGTACTCCCATGTTATGCATATGACATCGAATGTAATTGGAAGATCAAAAACAGATGTTTCCATTATAGATTGTATGAAAGCAGCCTTACCTGCAGGCACTTTAAGTGGAGCTCCAAAAATCCGAGCTATGGAAATTCTTAGTGAAATTGAAAAACGCCCAAGAGGTGTATATGGAGGTGCAGTAGGGTATCTGGGTTTTAATGGTTCACTGGATACAGCTATTGTTATTCGTACTGGTATGCATTTTGATGATCATATAAAAGTAGGTGTTGGAGCAGGAATTGTTTACGATTCAGATCCCGAATCAGAGTGGGAGGAAACCGAATCAAAAGCAAAGGTATTTTATGAGGCGCTGAGATATAAATGAAAATCTGTTTGATTGATAATTACGATTCATTTACTTTTAACGTTCAACATCAGCTATTAATGCTTGATCACGAAGTAGATGTAATACGTAACGATAAGATCTCCATTGATGAGATATCTCAACTGGATTACGATGCTTTTGTTATTGGTCCTGGCCCATCAAACCCTAAAAATGCTGGAATAAGTTTAGAGCTAATAAATTATTTTTATAATAAGAAACCTATTTTGGGTATTTGTTTAGGGCACCAATGCATTGGTGAGGTGTTCGGCGGAAACATTGTCATTGCGAATAAAATAATGCATGGCAAGACCTCAAATCTAAGCCACACAAAATCTTCAATTTTTCAAAATATAAAAGAGCCATACATTGCAATGAGATATCACAGCTTGGTTATCTCTGAAGAATCAGTATCAGATGAGCTAGAGGTTTTAGCCTGGTGTGAGGATGATAATCACAAAACGATAATGGCAGTTAAGCATAAAACTTATCCAGTTGTGGGAATACAGTTTCATCCTGAATCAATATTTACTGAACAAGGCAACAAGTTACTAGATAACTTTTTCACTTTATATGGATAATCTATTAGCAATACTAAACAAACCTGCATCGCGAAGAGCGGAACTAGAGTTTTTATTCAGTCATTTGCTTAGTGAAGATTCATCGGATGAAGAAAAAAAAGAAATTTTATTAAGTTTAAACGAGGTTGGCATTAACTATTATCATCTTTCCGCATTATCAAATGAGATTCTTAAACACTCAAACTTAATTGACTTAGGGCATAACGATTTTATCGATACGTGTGGTACAGGTGGTTCTGGTCAGTCTATTTTTAACTGTTCGACCCTTTCTGCATTTACTGTTGCTTCATGTGGCGGGAAAGTAATCAAACATGGCAATAGATCAATAACAAGCAAATCTGGTAGCGCTGATTTCCTAGAAAGGGCGGGCGTAAATTTAAATGTTGGTAACAGTCAGCTTATCGGCCTATTTCAAAAATTAGGCATTTGCTTTTTATTTGCTCCAAATCAACATCCAAAATTAAAAAATGTTGCTAGAGTTCGTAAAGAACTAGGTGTAAGAACAATATTCAATATCTTGGGACCACTTGTTAACCCTGCCAAACCACAATTCCAATTGCTGGGAACATCCGATTCCTCTAGTAACATAAATATGGCAAATGCTTTGTTAAACAATGGAATACAAAGAGCTATAGTTGCAACCTCTAGTTCAGGAATTGATGAAATAGCTATACATGAACCGACTTCAATAACAGAAATAAGAAATAATGAAATCTTAGAATGGCAGTTTAATCCTAAAGATTACGGCTTTGTAGACTGCTCACTACCAGATATCCAGGTACAATCACTTGAAGAAGCTTACCTATTTGGGGTAGAGGTGCTAAATGGAAAAAGAGGACCAGGACTCGATATGGTATCTCTAAATGCAGGTTTCTGTTTGTATTTATTAGGATTATGTGACGATCTAATCGAATGTTTTGAAATAGCAAAAAAACAATTAATATCTGGCAAAGTCCTTCTTAACTTAAATGTCTACGCTAAAGCAACTCAAGAATGAATCAACTTGATACCATATTTCAATCAAAAAGAGCCCAAGTAGCTGAAGGTAAGAAAACCCAATCCATAGATTTCTTTATTGAAAATTTTAACCAGAAGCGTAACTCTGGAAATTTTTTTAATACCTTGGATAGCAATAGAAACAATTTTAAAATTATTGCTGAAACTAAAAAAGGGTCGCCATCAGCAGGTATTATTAAAGAGCAATATGATCCTCTTTCAATAGCAAAATCCTACGAAGAGAAGGGCTATAAAAATATTTCTGTCTTAACAGAATCTGGATATTTTTATGGGATAAATTCAGATCTCACAATGATTGCCCTAAATACCAGCTTAAAAGTGTTAAGAAAAGACTTTATTTTTGATGAGTGGCAAATATACGAATCAAAATACATTGGAGCTGATTGTATTTTACTTATCGCAGAATACTTATCGGAAGCTCAAATTTCAGCATTTATAAAGCTTGCTAAGTCACTTGATCTAGACGTTTTACTTGAATTTCACGAAGAACAGCAATTGAGCAAGGTGCTTAACCAAGAACTAGACCATGTAGGCATCAACAACCGTAATCTTAAAAACCTTCAAACAGATAATATGCATGCTCTTAGGGTATTTAAAAAATATAGAGATGACTTTCAAAGATTTTCTATAATCGCTGAATCGGGCTTATCTATCTCTAAAGATTTGGAAATTTACCAAAATGAGGGTATAAATAAATTTCTCATTGGAGAAGGAATATTAAAAAGTTTGCTCTAATTTATCTCATATCACAGTTCTTGCTAACTGAACCTGAGCTCTATTTTATCGAGCCGCAAGATAAAGCAATTATCTCAGGTCCTGTAAAAGTTGTTTTTGGATTAAAAGATTTTGGCGTTGCTCCTGCTGGATACAATATTAATAACACCGGCCATCATCACTTGTTGATCAACGTTGATTTTCCTATTGATTTAACTAAACCAATCCCTGCTGATAGCAATCATATTCATTTTGGCAAAGGACAAACTGAAACTATATTGGATCTACCTAAAGGGGAATACAGATTGAGGTTGCTACTTGGAAACTATGTACATATTCCACATAGCAACCCAATTTATTCGGAAGAGATACTAATAACCGTTAATTAATCAATTATATTGATTACTCCATCACCAGCCATTCCAGCATGTAAAGTACAAAAATAGTACATTGTATCAACGTCTAAATTTGTTGGAACAACCCATGTCAGAGTATTTTGGTCGCCACTAACTCCTTCAGTGTAAGTAGTTCCACCACCAAATGTTCCATCTTTAGTTTTACTAAGTCGGAATGGATGACTATTACCAAATGCTGAAGTATCAAATACAACGGTTTGACCACGACGAACTGTAATACTGCCATGTATTTCACCATTCATGTAGTAAGTGTTGCCTTGATTGGTTACGGTGACCTCTGCAGTTTCTGAATAAGTTTCAACTTTGACATTGTCGTAATGTACGCCAGTTGGAGCGTAATTGCCTGCTGTATTCGTGAATCCGGATTGATAAATATGACCAATCATTGCTTCTGTGATTTCAAAATCTAAAGTCAAAGTTTGCCACTCTGTGGTTAGTTCTGTTGTATCAGTCTCTACAAAAAGTAATTCACTAAAATCACTTGAATTTAAAACTTTTATAAAAGCACTACATTCAGCTCCACTTGCTCCATTGTCAGGGTTAGTTGAGCCACAATTATTGGATTCAGGGTGTTTGGCATCAAAGGTCATTCTGTAAGTCCCTACCATAGAAGCTGTAATCAAACCTTCATCAGCTCCAAGTTCTCTAAAGAAATTTGCTTCAACAATTCCTCCGTTGTGTGTGCCATCTTGATAATTGCTGTAGATATTGACGTATTTATTCACTTCCTCTTCGACTAGTGCACTAATATCACCTGCTATTGGAGCTGGTGCTGCAGCATATCCACCAATGTATGAACCATCAGAATTAAACTGATTAACATAGGCATCCCATGGTGCTAAGTTAGCATCATCAGATGAATAAGCTTCAAAATCATCAGAGTATGTAACATTGGTTACTGGTTCTGGTGTTGGTGCTGGCGTTGGTTCCGGCGTTGGCTCAGGAGTAGGCTCAGGAGTAGGCTCAGGAGTTGGTGCTGGCGTTGGTGCTGGTGTAGGAGCAGGCGTCGGAGTTGGGGTATAAGGATCAGAGCCACCGCCACCGCCACCGCCACAAGCAGTTAGTAAAACGAGAGTCAAACCTGTAAATAGTTTTTTAAACATAATAGAGACTAACTAAAGGCATATAAAAATATTTCAACTGTTAATTATCGTTTAGATTTTTTGGTTTCGTCTCTATGCTTTTTAAGATATTTCATAAAGGGCGTTCCACCAGTGCCTCTAACTGTAGAACCTCCAGTACCAAATAGTGTGTTTTTAACATTTTGTTGATGAATGTAATCTGCAGCATATTGCAAATGCTGAGTTCGAAAGCTTGCCATCTCTTCAAGACATTCATTAATTAGGGAATTAATTTTGCTACTTGTAAGTGCAGCATCCACAACTTTAGATTCTTCTTCTACTGTTCGGATGAAATTTCTATGATTGTTTGGCATGTATATTTTCATTTCATCAAGATAATCTCGTAATTCGTCTTTTTCATGACGAACATTAAACAATGCATCAAGGGATGGAATAATGGAGCTCTGTGCACCAGTTTCACCTCTAAATAATTGTGGTTTATCTTGAAAGAAACCATCATAAATTAGACCTTCAGGTAAATCTGGATTATTTTTCCATCCAAATATGTATGGTCTTACTCTGTGATAGTAGATATATGGATCGCATTTCTCAGGCATTAATCTAAAGATTTCATTAACCTTTACCATAGATTTTTTTATCTTTTGTAACTCTTCTGCCAATAAGGTTTCATCGTTCCACAGTTCATCATCTACAATTTTAGCTACACTTGATATTGCTGGACTTGCAGCATCTTCAATGCAAACATGGATTGTCACAAACCAGTCTTCATCGATACCACCTAAAAAATTATTGATTAGAGCTACATTATCTAAGGAAATATCTTCAGATTCATTTATTTTGTTCCAATTGTGTAAGCAATAGGAGGCATAACTCAGAATAGGAGGGCGCTTAAACTTTTCTGAGAGCTTAACCCAAGGTGTACTAATGTTGTGTGGTAAATTTTGGACAGGCTTTAGATCACCCCATACATATGCATGAGCTATAAATGAGAGTTGCGCAAATAGTAATTCTTGCTCCCCTAGAGAGTGATCATCTAAATGTAGATCTAGGGTTTTTATTTTGTCTATAGTGGGTCGTATTTGATTGGTAAGAAGGAGTTTTGGAAGCTCTGCTGCCACATTGCTAATTATATCTGTACTAGTAGTTTTATTTTGAACAACTCTTAAAGGAGTTGCTTCGGGAAGAAATCCTCGTTTTGTTATATATTTTTTTAGCCTGACCATTATTTATTTTAAATTATTTATTCTTTTTTTGCTTCTGTTATTGCAAATGAGAATCATTCTCAATAATATACTAAATGAGAATCATTCTCATTTAAAAATCAGATGAATTTATACAATAAATTGAAAATTATTTTTCTTCTAACAATTATCAATTTTGTTTGTGGTGAAAATGAATCTGCTCTAGAAGAGCTTGTAGTAAAAGGAAAAGTTCTATATCAAGACCAAGTCAGTGCTTTAAAAACTCCAGTTCCGATACTCAATGTCCCTCAAACTGTTTCCATCATTACCGATGAAGAAATCTTAAAAAAAGGTTTTAACAACATTGAAGATATTATTAGATTTGTTCCGGGTGTCACTAGCTCACAAGGTGAAGGGCATAGAGACGCAATTGTCATACGAGGCATTAGATCTACTGCTGATTTCTATCAAGATGCCATACGAGATGATGTTCAGTATTTTCGTTCTTTATACAACGTTGATCAATTAGAAATACTGCGTGGTCCTAACGCTCTGCTTTTTGGTAGAGGTGGTACTGGTGGCATTGTGAATCGTGTGACAAAAAAAGCTGTAACATCAGAAAACTTTACTCGTATGAATTTAGGGTTTAATACTTTTGGAGCGACAGACTTAGCAATAGATAGTAATCATATCTTAAGTATAAACTCTGGATTGCGTATTAACCTACATACCGATCAGCTGGAGAATCACCGTGATTATTTCTTTGGTAATAGGATGGGTATTAACCCTTCACTAACACTAATTATAGATTCTGAGCTAACTCTTAACCTCTCATACGAATACATCAACCATGAAAGATTTATCGATAGAGGGATCCCTACGCTCAATGGTAGACCAGATACAAACTTAAGAGACACTGTATTTGGCAATCCTGATTTTAACTATCACACCGTAGAAGCAGCTATTTATAGAGTACAAGCAAGCTATCAAATGTCAGATACATTTAAGGCAAACTTCAACCTTACAGCAAATAATTTTGACAAAGTTTATCAGAACATTTATCCATCAGATTACGATGGTAATCTGGTATTAATGGACGGATATTTAGATCCAACCAAACGAGACAACCTTATTTTTTCTGGTAATCTTATAAATGAAATAAGTTCTGGTAAGGTTATTCATACACTGTTGTACGGTATTGAATACATTCAAACCACCAATGAAAATTCACGCTTGGATGCATATTGGTCAGCAACACAGGACGATACTGATTTATTTTTTATTGCAACACCTATCGATTTTTCTATTAATGGTGGCGGTATAGATACCTATTTAAGTTACTTGGCTCCTAATAGTAAAACTCATTCAAAAATAACTGTCTCTTCATTTTATTTGCAAGATCAAATAGATCTTAGCGAACGATGGAAGTTTATTGTAGGAGCTCGACTGGATCAATTTGATATTAGTGTTGATGATCTCATCAACAACACCTCAGAGAAAAAAAATGACAATACTATATCTCCTAGAGGAGGATTAATATTTAAGCCACAAGACAATGTATCAATGTACCTAAGTTACAGTGAAAGCTTTTTACCAAGATCAGGAGAACAATATAAAAAATTAAATTCCAGTGCAGCTCGCTTGGATCCCGATGTTTTTGAAAGTAAAGAAATTGGGATAAAGATACTCTTTAATAATCAGTTAAATCTAACAGCTGCTTATTTTAACAGCGAGCAAATTAGAGCAGCTCGGGATAATATTTCTGGTGAAACATTTAACATCAGAGGTCTAAGTGTTGATGGTTATGAACTCGAAGTTAAAGGCGACATTGGACAAAATTTTTCATATGTTATTGCCAGTTACAGCTCATTAAATGGTAAAACTCAAACAGGAGGCACTCCTCGAGAAATCCCTGAATTTACCTTTTCTGCAAATGCCCAATACCAGCTGACAAACAAGTTCAATCTTGGTTTTGGTTATTTATCTCAAGGCGAATCATTAATTATTGATGACAATGAGAATTTAACTTTACCTCAGTATAGCCGTCTAGATTTATCTGGTTCGTACAACATCAGCGATCGGCTTACACTGCGTCTACATCTTGATAATGTGTTCGATGAACTTTATTTTCCACATGCTCACGCCGTGCATCAAGTTAGCGTCGGGGAGCCATTCAACGCTCGAATTGTATTTAGCTATTATTTTTAGACAAATTTTCATGTGCTAATAGCTAAAAATAGATAAACTATTCAAATGAAATTAAATTTTCCTCCAGTCATTTTGTTGCTTTGCTTAATGCTGCAATTCCTATTAATTGGTATTGCTCCAATTGCTATACAACTATCGGTACTTATAGGACTTTTGATGATCTCTTTTTCCATATTTTTAATTATTTATTCCTTCATCGAGCTAAAAAACCATGAAACTACCTATATTCCTGATGGTGAGCCTGAGCAATTAGTAACATCTGGTCCATTTGCCTATTCAAGGAATCCAATCTATCTTGGCATGTTGGGCATATTGCTATCGGTAGGGTTGTTTTCTCAATCGCTATCATCCTTTCTTATACCAGTCTTATTTATTTTCATTATTGAAAATACCTGGATTAAACATGAAGAAGATAAACTAAAATCTTTGTTTGAAAAAGAATGGAATGAATACGTTTTAAAAACCAGAAAATGGCTTTAGTGAAGCTCTTTCTCTAAGATTGATTTCCAAGCATCATACTCAGCTAAGACCTCTTTACTCTTCTCTGAATCAGCTTTAACTTCCCTTGCCTTTGCTTGTGCTAGAACATCTTCTGAACAAAGGCCACTGGCAATGCCAGCCATCATAGCTACACCAAGTGCTGTAGATTCTTTGTTATCAGGTATCAAGACACTGCGATTAATTGTGGTTGCCAAGTGCTTAGTAAACCAATCGTTTTCTACCATGCCACCATCTATTTTTAATTTTTCTACCTGAATATTATCCTTATTTAGGGTGGTAATAATATCCTTAGTTTGAAAACTTATAGAGGCAAGAGCAGCTGTTGTAAGGTCATTTTTATTTGTATCTCTAGTTAAACCATGAAATGATCCACGAATATTTGAGTCCCAATAGGGCGCTCCCAATCCATTGAATGCAGGTATAAAAAAGACCTCATTACTTAATAAAGAATTATTAAGAAAAATTTCTGAATCTTTAGCGGTTTTAAAAAAATTCAATTGATCTCTTAACCATTGCGTAATGGTTCCTGCTGAATAAATACTGCCTTCAAGCGCATAATTAAGTTCTCCATTAAAAGCATAGCCTATAGTAGTTAGCAATCCTGAAGATGATTTAATAGCTTCATTGCCAGTATTTACCATCAAAAAGCATCCAGTACCATATGTGCTTTTAAGATCACCCTTGTTGAGGCAATGTTGGCCAAACAATGCTGCATGTTGATCACCTAAAACGGCCCTAACTTCGATGTTGTTCATAGTCTCCAGGGCACCAAATGATGAATCAGATGGTATTACTTCAGGCAATATTGAAGCTGGAATATCAAATAGCTCAAGAAGATCTTGATCCCATTCACAGGTATGTATATTAAAAAGCATGGTGCGTGAAGCATTTGTAAAATCTGTTTTATGTATTTTGTGATTGGACAGCTTATACATAAGATAAGAATCAACTGTACCAAATAAAAGTTTCCCCTGATTAGCTTTCTCCCGAGCACCTTCAACATTATCAAGAATCCACCTGATTTTTGTTGCTGAAAAGTAAGGATCTAGAATTAGGCCAGTCTTATTTAGTATTTGTTCTTTTAGATCAGGTGAACCAATGCTAGAGCAGTATTGATCTGTTCTTCTATCTTGCCAGACTATGGCGTTATAAATAGCTTTGCCTGTATCTTTATCCCAAACAATAGTCGTTTCTCTTTGATTGGTAATTGCTGCATAGTCAATCTTTGAAGCTTGAAATGTTTTTATTGTGTTAGTAACACTTTCTAACAATTTCTCAGGATCTATTTCTACCCAACCATTTTGTGGGTAGATTAAAGGATATTCTTTTTGTTTTGAGTCTATTACAGATCCATTAGTATCAAAAATTATTGCTCTTGAGCTTGTGGTGCCTTGATCAATTGTTAAAATCATCTTGTATGAGATTAACAAAGATTTTAATTTTTTTCCTAACTTTAAACCTTATCTATAGTTGTGCTTCAACAGAAGATGCTTTGTATGAGACTGAACGGAAAGCAAAAATTGATAAACTTAAAAACGAATGTGATTTCGTATCTGTTGACTATATTGAGGGAGAAGAAATTTATATCTGCAATACCAGTGGCTCTAGAATAAAAAAATCAACCACTCCACCAGTTGAAAATGAAGTAAAAGAAAAAGAGATTCCAGAACAGCCATCAAATGGATAAATACACGATATATAGTAGAAATGTGTGCTCATATTGTGTCGCAGCAAAAAACCTTTTGGCATCTAAAAATCTAGACTTTATTGAAAAAAATATTGATCAATCAACAGATTTTTTTAGCGAGATGCGCCAATTGGCACCCACTATGAGAACTGTCCCCGTCATCTTTAAAAATAATCAACTTTTAGGCGGATATACTGAGTTATTAAATACCTTTAATGACTAACTTTATTTTTTACGATACAGAGACTACCGGTAAGGACCAAAGAGATTTTATCCAAGTCATTCAGGTAGCTTCTATATTAACAAATAACCATCTAGAGCAGCTCAACGATATGGACCTATCTTGTAGACCATTGCCTTGGACTCTTGTTACGGCTGGAGCACTTTTAACCAATAAAAAATACGATACATTTAATAACCCAAACACTCACTACGAAATGACACGTGAATGGTTCGATGTTTGGTCTAAATGGTGCGCACAAGAACCGGCCACCTTTGTAACCTACAATGGTCTTTTTTTTGATGAAGAAATTATTAGACGACAATTTTATTGGAATCTCATCAATCCTTATATAACCAATACCAATGGCAACGCCCGACTGGATTTACTACCAAAAATGTATGTGCTTGGTAAATTTTATGGAGATAAATTTACAATCCCACAGGTCAATAATAAGCCTTCCTACAGATTAGAGCTGCTAGCAACATCACTCGGAATGGATACTGCCAAAGCTCACGATGCACTAGCTGATTGTATTTTCTTACTGGAATTACAAAAATTAATTAAAGAAATAGCGCCAACTTTTTACCAAGAAACCATCTCAAGCTGTAGTAAAACGAACCACAAAGAATGCTTAACCAAAAATATGTTGCATTTAAATGTTACAAGGTTTGGGAATTACTATCCATTTACTGCTTTGTCTTCAAATACATTTGATCACCATGAAATACCTATATTTAATTTAAATTTCAATCCTCAAGATTACATTCATATGAGTTTAGGCGAATTAGAATCAGCTATTTTCAATTCTAAGGATTCTCCTATAAAGTGGGTAAAATTGGGTAAAACACAGTCTACTGTTACCTATAATTCTCTGAAAAATGACGATGTTGACTTGGTCCTGGATGATAATTATTTGATTCGCGCTGAACAGTTAAAAGACAACCAAAATTTTGTAGATAAACTCTTTGAACTCAGAACTGCACAAGAAATGCCACATTACGATAATTCAAGTTATGAACAGCAGCTGTATTCAGGTGGATTTCCAAGCAAGGCAACTTACGATGCTTTCAACAAATTTCATCAAGTCACAACATTAGATGAAAAGTTAAGGATTATTAATCTCCTTCCTGAACAGCGATATAAAGAATTTGCCTGGCGTATTTGCTCTCAGTTTATGCCTGGTGATGTACCTCAAGATTTTATTCAATATTGTCATAATTTAATTGATCAAAGGTTTAATAAAGACGGTCCTTGGCCCGATGCTTCAAAAGAGTTATCCAATGCTAAGGAATTGCTTAATTCTGTTACAGATCAAGCTGAAAAAGCCTGTGTTAAAGAAGTTATTGTTAATATTGAGAAAAATATTAAATAATTGAAACTTTTACTTAACGTTTAAAATTTTTTACCTATACTAAGCGTTGAAAAAATAATGAAACAATTCAAAGGGCTATTTCTATTAATCCCATTCCTATTATTATCTGATATTCAGTTTGATGGTTTAGTCGACAAAGATGAATGGCAAAATGCTGTTAGATACGACATTAATGTTGAAACTAGACCCAGCTATAATACACCAGCAGAACACAAAACCGATGCCTATGTCATGCATGATGAGTTTTATCTTTACGTTGGTTTTAAAGTTTATGGCAATAAAGAATTTATTAGAGCTCAAGTTAGATCACGTGATGGTATTTTCTACACCAATGACCACGTAATATTTGGTTTGGATACCTATGGCGATGGTAGGTATTTTATTGGGTTTGGAGCCAATCCCTATGGCAGTATCTTAGATTATAAAGAAGGTCCGATTGGAGAACCAGAACGCTCGTACAACGTAGAATTTGAAGCTGAAGCACAATTCACAGATTACGGTTATGACGTTGAACTTAAAATACCATTTTCATCGATTAATTACGAAGATACAGACATTAAGCGTTGGAAGATAGCTTTCTATAGAAAGCTTTATAATAAGGGTGTTGAGTCTGGTTACCTTAGTCATAAAGTCATTGCTGGCAAAGGGTGTCTCATATGCCAATCGCCATACTTTTATGAATTAACCGATATTAGTCAGAAATCAAAAAAACGACTCATTCCATCACTAACAGCAAATTCTAGGTCTTTTAGAAATGATTCGGGTGCAATGGTCACAGACACAATAGATCCTGAAATATCATTGAATGGTATATATGAGGTAAACGATAATACTTTTGAGTTCACCATTAATCCAGATTTTTCACAAGTTGAAGCGGATGAAAGTCAGATAAACGTTAATTCCACAACAGCTCTGCGTTATCCTGAACGCAGAATCTTCTTTAACGAGGGCGCAGATTTTCTTAGAACAGATTTAGGTGCAGTATACACAAGATCAATCAATTCACCCGATTATGCGTTAAAAGTATTTAATAGAGGAGATACACACAGCTATTATTTCCTTGATGCAGAAGATCAAAGCACACCTTTAATTGTCCCAGGAAATATGCGTAGTTATTCAGCTTTACTAGGCAAAAGTCATGCCAATATTTTTAGCTATAACTACAACAGAACCAACGGCCAATACCTTTCATTTTTGGCTACAAACAGGGAATACGAAGAGGGGGGCTTTGGTCGAAATTACGTTTCTAGAGGCTTATTTATTCTTGATGATAAGCATGCATTCCGGTTTGAGCTAGCTCAAAGTGATACAGATGAACCTGTGAGTGATTTAATAACAACAACAGCTGAAACAGATAAATATACTTACCGTTTAGATGGCGAATCATTCAGCGGCTATGGTGGGTTAGTTGCATTTTCTCGAAGTACTGAAAATTGGTTTACATACTTTCAACGTGCTACAAAATCACCGGAATTTCGTACGGATTTAGGATTTACCACCGAAAATAATTGGATTAGAGATGATTTGTGGCAAAGGTTTGAGTATAGAGGCACTGGTCTATTACGCTCAGCCAATGCTAGATTAAATGCCAGTGTATCTCACAACTACGACAATCAACTTCTGCAACAAGAGTATGGCATTAACCTTAATCTTAATTTGGCCAACCAAATGGAGTTTAGATTTGGGTATGAAAACAATGTCAAGGTCATGTTTGAAGAATACAATTTTAAAAACTACTCAGATTACAATTTCAATGCAACCTACTCACCATCAGGGAACTTTTATTTTAGGTTAGGCTATTCTGCTGGTGAGGGCATTGCACGAAATATCGATACTCCTTCTATTGGCGATAGAGAAAACTACAATCTAAGCACTCGTTATCAATTCACTGATGAATTCAATGTTCGGCTTCAATATCGATACAACTCACTATCAGATCAAATTACCAAAGAAGATTATTTTGCTGGTTATGTAACTTCGGTCCGTGCTACCTATCAATTCAATAAGGATTCGTTTATTAGAGTTGTGCACGAATACAACGATTTTAATAATGATTCATATACACAAGCTTTGTTTCAATGGCAGCCAGATTCAGCGACAATCTTCTACATAGGCGGCACAATAAATCAAGAGGATATCGAAGGCACATGGGTTAGAGAAGGCTCGCAAATTTACATGAAACTCCAATATTTGTTCAATTTTGATTGAATGTATATTTAAAGTACACTAATGGAATGTCCAAACTAACAAAAGAAATTACACATCTTAATAAAATGCTTGACTCGGTTGGTAGTGACTTAGGTATTGATGATTTTAATCCAACAGAGTTTTCAATTTTCTTCGATATCATTCAAGAGATAGAGGAGAAGGGAAAATGTTCAATGCTTAAAGCAGTAGAAGTTTCAGGCAAGTCCCGTTCAACTGTATACAAAACCATTCGTAAGCTAGTACATAAAAATTTACTTTTGATAGAAAGTTCAACCGAAGACAAACGTTCTTTCCTTCTAAAACCACAGATTTAATTGAAGTTTTTATTAAGAGATAGCATCGTTGCTGGTTTATTTTATTTCACGACATTTTTTTTCTGGGTTACCTTAATTGTTCCTCTTGAACAAGATTTTTTACAAACAACTGGTAGCCTACTTTATTTGCCAGCAGCAGGCAGAATTCTTCCTGTGCTATTTTTTGGTATTAAAACAATTCCAGCACTTTTTCTATCTTCGCTAATTGCTTGGAATTTTTTTTGGCCCTATGAACTCTATGAATTTAGAAATTTAGGTTTATTTATTTCTTATTCTGCCATTTTAGTTGCTTGGGGAATATTTAAATACTTAGATGCTGAGATTTCGTTTGACAGCAAACTTAAGCTTAGTAACTGGCGACATCTAGTTCTTTTTATTTTACTTTGCTCACTACTAAACGGTTTGCTTGATGGCGCTTTCTATTCAACCGATGTAGATATAATCAATCCCCTAATATCACTTAGATTCTTTGTAGGTGATGTCACGGGAACAATATTTATACTGTTATTCTGTATGCTGATAATATCTGCGTTTGATATAAAAAGGAACTAATGTATAAGGTTTTTGAAATCCTCAGTATTACCGTAGCTTTTTATTTATTTTTATTTGTCATTTGGACTGTTTTTATTGTTCCAATTGAGCAATCGGGTGACGCTCTTGCTCTTGGTAGTCTTTTGTTTCTGCCTCATGCTGCAAGAGTGCTGCCCGTAGTGTATTTTGGACCTTGGGCACTGCTGGGAATAATTATTGCTGAATACATTTGCTGGTTTTATATTTGGCCATTTGAAATCTTTGATAGAACTGGAATGGGTGCCCTCATTAGTTCCTCTGCGATAGCAATTACTTGGGGTTTTTTTAAACTACTGGATGCTGAATTAAAACCATTTGGCAATCTACAAAATACAAATTGGAAGCATTTAGTTATTTTTATTATTTTCTCTGCATTGTTTAATGGTCTTGGTAATGGTGCCTATTATCCAGCTTTTGGCGAGCGTGAAGCTGCACCACTGATTAGCATAAGATTTGTAATGGGCGATATTATTGGTTCGCTTGTAGTAATTATTTTTTTAGCTATATTTAGAAAGGTAACCAAAGACTTAATATGATAGAAGTTTGCAACTTATACAAATCCTTTAAAGCTGATACTGGTAAAAAGGGATTTTTTGGCACTGTCAAAGAGCCTTTCTTCGCCGTAAACGATATGTCTTTTACTCTATATAAGGGCCAAGTTTTAAGTATTTTAGGGCCCAATGGTTGTGGTAAAACCACAACCCTCCGTATGATAGCAGGAATGCTAGAGCCGTCTTCAGGTACGGCTATTGTTAACAATATTGATGTTAGGGCTGATAAACATAAAGTAAAATCCAATATTGGCTATATGACCAATAACACATCTTTGTACGATCGATTGACTGTAATTGAAACCATTAAGTTTTTTGCTGAACTTAACCAAATACCAGTAGTAACCTATAAAAAAAGAGCTGAGGAGCTATTCAGTCAACTTGATATGAATGACTATTTAAATAAAAAAATTGCTGATTTGAGTACAGGCATGAAACAAAAAACCTCAATTGTCCGAACTCTAATACATGATCCAGATGTGGTCATATTAGACGAGCCAACTACTGGCGTTGATATCACAGGACAATCAATCATTATGGACCTAGTCAATTCAATTAAACAACAAGGTAAAACCATAATCTTTTCCACGCACCAACTAGGTGAGGTTAAGGACATAGCAGATAAAATTGTTGTTATGGCTAAGGGTAAAAAGTTGTTTGATGGCACCACATCTGAGTATCAAGCAAAAAAACCGAACCATAGTTTCAATGAAATATTCACGGAGATTACTAATGGCTAAGTGGCAAATTCTTGTACTCAAGGAAATTAGACATCTGTTTAGAGATACAAAAACCATTGTACAAACTGTTGTTGTCCCTACTTTCATAACGCCACTGCTAATAGGAGCGATTGTCTGGTATATGGGTTCTGTAGCACAAGAAGAAAGTGTAAAAATCTACGATCTTGGTTATCAAGGCGATACTAATAACGAGCTTTATTTTGAATTATCTAATACAGAACGATTTAACTTAAATCTCTTCGATAGTGAAGATAAGCTAGTGCTGGCAATGGAAAACGATGAAATCGATATAGGCATTACTTTCCCGAATACTCCGAATCAATCTGATATATCTACCAAACAAACTGAAATAAATATTTTTTCTAAAGATCTTGATACTTTTTCACAGGCTAAATCATTATTAATGAACAATGTTTCTACCTACGAAGATCTAATGATCCAAGCACGAATAGATCAATTAGGTATTGACAAGGAATTTCTTGAACCACTTTTGATTAATGAAAACGATTTAACAACAGACAAAGAATTTGCAGGGACCATTATTGGTGCACTCATTGCGTTTTTATTTATTGCTTATATTTTACAGGGCTCAATGTATCCAGCCATTGATTTGGGCGCAGGAGAAAAGGAACGTGGAACTATGGAGACTTTGATTTCTACCAATATTTCCTCACTAGAAATAATTATCGGCAAGATGTTTGCGATAACTGGATCTGCTGTTATTACTGCCATATTTTCAACACTTGGATTTATAGTGCCACTGCTTGTAGTGTTTTTATATTTTGGCGATAACCTACCAGAGGCATTCTTTAATATAGTTGCGGCTATTGTTAACCCAGTGGCTATTTTAGGAATATTTGTCCTCTTAATTCCTCTTAGTATATTTATGGGAGCCTTGTTGCTGGCCATTTCAGTTTATTCAAAGAATCCCAAAGAGGCCGGCTTATTATTGGGAAATGTGATGCTAGTATTTTTTGCCCCGGCTTACTTGCCATTAATCAATCCTGGTTTAGAAATTGATATGATTGGGGCCCTAATCCCTTGTTATAGTTTGGCATTGCATACCAATGCGTTGATTGCTGAAAATATAAATTGGATGCTTTATGGGGTTACTCTTGGATCAACGGTACTTTATTCTTTAGTTGCCATCTACATTACTTACGTCATGTTTGATGATGAACGGATCATCTTTAGATCCTAGAGCTATGCGTGTAATAGAAACACCCATATCACCATTTCTGCAAAATGCGCCAATATTGGCCTGTGAAGATACATCAGAAGCTATTTTGGTTGACCCAGGAGATGAAGTTGAGAAGCTTTTAGATGTAGCAAAAATCAACAATCTTAATATTAAATACATAGTTTTAACGCACGGCCATATAGATCATGCTGGTGGCACTAAAAAAATAGCTCAAATGTTAAATATTGATATTGTTGGACCACATAAAGATGATAAATTCTTATTGGATTCATTAGAACTTCAGGGTCAAATGTATGGTATTGCAGCACAGGTATTTGAACCAAATAGATGGCTAGAACATGGTGAGAAACTAACATTTGGTAATCAGGAACTAGAGATTGCTCACTGTCCAGGACACACACCAGGCCACATTGTGCTAATTAATCATAATTCTAAAATTATCATTGCTGGTGATGTGCTATTTCAAGGTTCTATAGGACGCACTGATTTACCGAGAGGTAACCATCAAGATTTGCTTGATTCAATAAAAAGTAATTTATTAACCCTCGATGATGATTACAAAGTTTATTCTGGTCATGGAGCACCAACCAATATTGGCGTTGAGCGACAAACAAATCCATATCTTGTAAATGCTTAGTGCTAATGTCTATGCAAACATGCGCTTAGTGATAAAAGAAGCGAAAAATAATCTTAAAAACAATCAAATACCAATTGCAGCATTGATAGTTAATACATTAACCAATGAAATAATTGCTAAAGCTGCAAATACTGATTCACCGGTAGGGCATGCTGAATTATTAGCAATCAATCAAGCCCTGGAATTGCATGATACCAACAGATTAAATAATTGCGATATTTATGTATCGATTGAACCTTGTGCAATGTGCGCATATGCAATAAGAAAATGTCACTTAAATACTTTATATTTTGGTGCCGAAGATCAAAAGGGTGGGGGGATAATTAATAGTACACAGGATAATCTGAAACCAATCAATCATGTTTCTCATATTTACGAGAAAGAAACTGCTGATTTATTGTCCTCTTTTTTTCGTGATAAAAGAGAATCAAAGGTATAATTCAAAAAATGTCATACGACCTGATTCTAAAAAATGGAACTGTCTTTTTTCCTGATAAAAGGGAAATTACCGATGTTGCTGTAAAAAATGAAAAAATTGTTGGATTTGGTTCATTCGATTCAGCTGACCGAATTATTGACTGTTCCAACTTATTTATTTTCCCAGGCTTAATAGATACACAATGTCATTTTAGAGAGCCAGGTGGCGAACATAAAGAAACATTAGAAACTGGTACTAAATCTGCAGCACTAGGG
>LXNH01000083.1_pt1 | contig 20240 bp, 18 predicted proteins | sample 809111 | NCBI WGS metagenome assembly LXNH01 (sample SAMN04870528, study PRJNA318959) | seawater metagenome | biome: 00002010; material: water; isolation source: marine seawater | place: Greece: Milos, Mediterranean Sea | collected 2013-05-29 | depth 5-7 m
AGCGCGATCGCCGCCAGCGACATCTCGGCGTTGTGCTGGTACAGCCACAGCCGGAAACCCTCCGGCAGCAGCTCGGGCATGCCGAAGTACCAGAACAGCACCTGCACCAGCAGCGGCACGTTGCGGTGGTATTCCACATAGGCGTCCACCAGCCAGCGGCACGGCGCCAGGTTGGTGGCGCGCACCACCACCAGCGTCACCGCGATGGTGAACGCCATCACCCAGGACACCAGGAACAGTTGCAGCGTCACCGCCATGCCGCTGGCCAGCAGCTGGTATTGCGAAGCGTCAAGTAAGCTCATCGCGCGGGCACCGGCGCTCAGCCCGCGATGGGGCCGATCTTGAAGCTGCGTTCGAGCTTGTACGGCGTCTGCGGGCCGAACCACTTGTCGAACAGCCGCGCGGCCGCGCCCGAGCTTTCGGCCTCATCCAGCGCCTGGTTCACGACCTTCAGCATGCCCGGCTCCGACTTGCGCACGCCCAGGCCCCACGGCTCATTGAACACCGACTTCGGAATCACGCTGACCGGCGCCGTCGGCGGGCTTTGCAGCACCAGCCGCACCAGCACCAATTCCGAGGCGAATTGCGCGTCCACTTTCTTCTGTTGCAGCGCCAGGTACGTGGCCGAACTGTCGCCGTAGCCAATCACCTGCGACTTGTCCAGAATGCGCTTGATCTCGCGCTCCGAACTGGAACCCTTGGTGGCGCCGATGCGGTGGCCGTTCAGCGATTCAATCGTGTCCAGCCCCGAATCCTTGCGCACCAGCAGCTTCTGCGGGCTGACATAGTAGGCGTGGCTGAAGGCGATCTGCTGGGCGCGGTCCGGCGAATAGCCCAGGTTGGCCGCCAGGATATCGACACGGCCCTCGTTCAGCTCCGGCACGCGCGCCGCCACCGACAGCAGCTTGTAGCTGATCTTCACGCCCAGCTTGTCGGCCACCAGCTTGCACACATCGACGTCATAGCCCACCAGCTGGCGCGTCGCCGCGTCCTGGAAACTGAACGGCTGCGACGTGCCCAACGTGCCGCAGATCAATTCGCCGCGGGCCTTGATGTCCGCGACCTGATCGGCGTGCGCGCCCGCGCCCAGCGACAGCGCAGCCACGCCCAGGCAGACGGCCAGGAAAGATTGGCTTTTCATGGTGATTCCCCTTGTGTTGTGGTTTGAACGAAAAACAGAACCGGCCCGCTCACGGGCGGGCCGGGGAACAACTAAGCAAGCTTGGCGCAGGCCGCGCGAATCGCCGCGCACCCCTGCCGGATATCGTCCAGCGAGGCCGCGAACGACAGGCGGAACGTGCCCGGCGCGCCATAGGCATGGCCGTCGATCACCGCCACCCCGGCCTCGCGCAGCAGGTAATGCGTCAGGTCGGTATCGCTGCGGATCTCGTCGCCGGCCGGCGTGCGCTTGCCCAGCAGCCCCGAGCAGTCCGGAAACACGTAGAACGCGCCCTGCGGCACCACGATCTCCAGCCCCGGCGTGCCGGACAGCTCTGCCACCGCCAGATCGCGGCGCTCGCGGAACACCCGCGCGAACTCCGTCACGCAGTCCTGCGGCCCCGACAGCGCCTCCAGCGCCGCCGCCTGGCTCACCGACGACGCGCCCGACGTGCTCTGCGACTGCAGAATCGCCATGGCCTGGATCAGCTCGTCCGGACCCGCGCCATACCCGATGCGCCAGCCCGTCATGGCATAGGCCTTGGACACGCCATTGACTACCAACGTGCGCGCCGCCAGCGCCGGCGCCACCTGCAACGGATGCACCGTCGGCGCGTCGGTGAAATTCAGGCGCGCATAGATATCGTCCGTCATCAGCCAGACGTGCGGATGGCGTTCCAGCACCGCAGTCAGCCCGCGCAGCTCGTCGGCAGTGTAGACCGAGCCGGTCGGATTGCTGGGCGCGTTCATCATCAGCCACTTGGTGCGCGGCGTGATGGCGCGCTCCAGCGCCTCGGGCGTCAGCTTGTAATCCGTGGCCGGCGTGGTCGGCACCGCCACCGGCACGCCGCCGTTGACCAGCACCATGTCCGGATACGACACCCAGAACGGCGCCGGAATCAGCACCTCGTCGCCGTCATTCAGCGTCGCCGCCAGCCCGTTGAAGATCACCTGCTTGGCGCCCGTGCTGACAATGATGCGCGCCACCGGGTAATCGATGCCGGTCGCTTCCAGCAGATGCGCCCGCGCCGCCTTGCGCAGCGCCACCGTGCCCTGGGCCGGCGGATACTTGGTCTCGCCCCGGTTCATCGCCGCCGTGGCCGCCTGGCGGATATGCTCCGGCGTCGAGAAATCCGGCTCGCCGATCGTCAGGTCGATGATGCGCCGGCCCTGCTCGCGCAGCTCGGCAATGATGGCGCGCGCCGCCACGCTGGGCGACAGCTTGATGCGCTTGATGCGGTCGGCGACGATGCTGGTGGCTTGCGATGACTGGGTTTGCGCCTGGGTCGGGGTTTGCGTCGGGGTCTGGTTCACTTCACGACTCCCGTCTTCTCGGCCAGCGTCTTCTCCAGCCAGGGCTTGGTGTAAGTACCGGCGCGCAGCTTCTCCTTGGCCACCGCCTCGTCGGCTTCCTTCTTGGTCGCCAGCGCCAGCACGGCCGCGGCATGCTCGGCGGGAATCACCACCACGCCGTCGGCATCGCCGACCACCACGTCGCCCGGGTTGACCACCTGGCCGCCCACCGACACCGGCACATTGATCTCGCCCGGGCCGTCCTTGTACGGCCCCTTGTGCGACACCGCGCGCGCAAAGCAGCCGAACTGCCCCTGCGCGAACACATCCAGGTCACGCACCGCGCCGTCGATCACGAACCCGGCGATGCCGCGCCCCTGCGCGTCCATCATCATCAATTCGCCCACCAGCGCATTGCTGGTATCGCCAGCGCCATCGACCACGATCACATCGCCCGCGCCACCCAGCGAAATCGCCTTGTGGATCATCAGGTTATCGCCCGGCCGAGTCTTCACGGTCAGCGCCAGGCCAACCGTGCGCTGGTTGCCGGCGTGCAGCGGACGCAGCCCGCTGACGCCGTACAGGCGGTTCATGCAATCGCTGATCTGGGCCGAGCCAATGGCGGCGAAACCGGCCAGCACGTCAGCGGCGACGGCCGGCGCGGTCCGGGGAAGAATGCGGTATCCGATGGGATTCATAGCGAGGAATTTTCTTGAAAGCGTGAACGGCAATAAGCGAACACGCATTACAAGGCCTCGCGGGGCGATCCTCAAAACGATATAAATTCCCGGTTATGTAGGAATTATTTTCGTGGATGTTATTGGAGTGAGGGAGGAGCGTTGTGGGTGGGGGTGGGGGCTGCCCTTTCATCCTCGGCTTGCAGGGCCTGGTCGAGCATGGCTTCGGTCAGGCTGCCCAGGTGCTCGCAGAGGCTTTCGACGCCGCCCATCAGGGCGGTGATTGCCCAGGGGTCCAGGGGTGGGGAGCCGGTCGCGTCGGGTTCGGACGCGCTGTTGCCGACCATGCGGGCGATGGTCTGGATGGCGTAGCGGGTGCGGTCTAGTTGGTGGAGGTGGGATAGGGAGACGCGGCCGGATTCGCGGTCGGTGTCGATTTTCCAGGGGTTTTGGGTGAGGGGGTGCAGCATGGGGCTGCCTCCTATAGCGAGTGGAGAACCCGCCTCCCCGCTTCCAAACGGGGCGGGCGGGCACAAGACAGGGTTGGAAGACCGGAGCTATAGGACCCGGCGTGCGCAAGCGCACCCCCGTCCAGGCCCGCCCATAGGGACGTGCGTGGACGCTGGACATGAAAATGCCGCCTGAGCGGCGGCTGTCCCGCCTATAGCTTACCCGGCTTCCATTCCGGGACTACCGTTGGTGCGGTAGTGGGGGGAGTATACGGGAGGTGCTGTGGCTGATGACGGATGGACGGATAATTTGGCCACGGTGTGGGCGCGCGTGAGGCGCCACATTAAATGACAGCATCCGTATGACCACGCCCCAACGTGGTCAACTTTCAGCTGAATACTGTCTCAGTACAAGCCAGCCGCCCGGAGAACTGATAGATCCACAACATAGCCAGCCTAGGCTATGAGTAAACGCTCTTGTAGAAGTGGAACCCTTCCTTACTGCAACGCGCGACGTCCCCACCATGATCGCGGGCGAATTCCTCGTTCTCAATGAACACATCGTAATAGCCCTTATGTATCTCCAAAACAATGTTCCCAGCTTGATTGCTGGTGAGTATTTCCAGGTTGCGCCGCCTCCACTGATCGTAGTCAATGTATTTGCTCGGGGAGCATCCGAGTACAGTCAACCTTGGCTGATAGAAGTCGAGGAAGTCGTATGAACGGTCAGAATGGCGTCCGTGATGCGGCGCAAGCATGAAGGAGCACTGTCCCTTCGACTTGGCATGGTTGCGCATGACGTATTCCCAAGAGGCGTCGTGCGCATCACCAGGGAAGATCATGCGGTTGCCACCGCTCAAGTATTCGATGACGTATGACGCTTCATTGACGTCGTCGTTTTCATCGGGATCGCACAGCAAGTCCTTGCTTGGAGCTAGGATGAATAGACCATCCCCCGCGCTGCCTTCTGCCTCACTTTTATTTGCGTATGCGAAGCTATCACCTGCGATTCGCTTCGCTGCGCGGACTCCAGCAGCCCGCTTAGCAATTATCTTCTCGTACAAATCCCAATCTTCTTTTTTGAATCGGAAGAACCCGTCGAAATCCGGCGCTGCCCTACGCGCACCGGAATCCCAAAAATTTAGAAACCCGACCTTTTGCTGAAGAGCAGCCAAGCCGTCCATGTGGTCCATATCAGGATGGCTGAGTATGAACCGGAACAAGCGCCCAATCCCGTATGTTTGGATGTAGTTGATTGGATTCGATGGCCGCTCACACATGCGGTAGTTGCCTAGCCGGGATACCTCCGTGATCATCGTACTAGCCCGGGCCTCGAGGGCCGCAGCTTGCTGCCGCACTTCCAGATTGCCCCCGCAAATGTCGATTCCTGTAACGCGACCGGAGTTGTGCTGAATCAGCGTGCAGTCTCCGGGAGAGACGTTGATGATGTGTACACGAGCCATTTCTTCTAATTATTCCTATCAGAAGGGAATCTAGTCGGCTTCCCTGATCGATCACGCAGCGGTCGAGGCCGCTTTCTTAGCGCGCTTTGTTGGCAGTCGCGACATCGCCTCGAACAGGCGATCAGCGTATACATCACCCGCGCGTCGAACCGCCTTGGCATTGAAGTGGAAGAGCCACGCCCACAGGAGCGCCGCTGAGATGGCAACTGTCAGCCCGCCCGGGAGGCCTGGATCCGCAAGACGAGCGGGATGCCACGCGTATGGTTCCACTGTCAGCACGCCCGCAGCGATCAGTCCATAGGCAATGCCGGCGATGCTGGTTATGACACCTGGCACCCTCATACCAAGGCAGTTTCGGTGAAACCCATATGAGATGTTCTCTTTCAGTAATAGCGCCTTGTCGTTACGCGTATCCTCCCTCACCTTGACTGCCACCCCTGCGTACATCTGATCGGCCTTTGCAGGCTCAATCGCTTCCTCCTCGGCAGTCGGAATGGGAATACCCAGCTTGGACTCCGCCAGACGGTGATAGCGTTCCTTGGTAACTGAGTCGTAGCGAGTGTCACGATGTCGCAGTGATATGGTCGTGGGAAGCCCTCCCCAACGCTTGACAAGCTTCTCTTCGACGTCCTTGCCTCGCATACGAGCGACACTGGCCAGTGTATAGATGGCTCCGCAACCGCCCAGCACACCAAGCACGGCAGTAAGTATCGCGTGTCGGGGCCCATAGACGCTGACAAGTGGTACAAGAATAGGAAGAACCACTAAAAGGCCAGGCATCACACGTGCTTTGCGCTCGTATGGATCCCTGACCAGATCAATCATCCCCATCATTTTGGCTCTCATATCGAAATTTCAGTGCTGAATCTGCATCTGCAAAATTGAGTAGTCACCATCGCCCACAATCATTTGGAGCACGGGCAGGCCGTCTTCGGCCATGCTTTGTGCCAAGATCGTGATCTGATTGATGTCGGTGTGGCTGGGTCTCGCACTATGGCCTTTGGGATGGCTATGCCACTCGCCAACGTAGACAACCACACCTCCGGTACGCCTGGCAGCGTCCTCGACAGCTTCGAGGCAGCCGACTGAGCCTCTAATAAAGCTGTTCGGGGTCGAGATGCTGTCGGGAGGAGCAGGAAGGGCCTGGACGATCACGATCATGTTTTGATTGAAGTCGTGATAGCCCAGGAGAATGCCGCCAGTCTCATTTGGCAAACAAGCAGTTCTCATTGCTCGCAATTGCACTATCAGTTGAGCGTCGATGCTTACTTGGTACGAGCCGATGCGCTTGATTTCTTCCGCGCCTGTGGCGATCTCATGCACCGTCATATCTCCAGCGGGGTGTCTCTGCCAAATCAAGATCCTGGGGGCTGGGTATTTAAGGCAGGTCGGAATCTGCTCAGCCAAGTTCGCAGCGTGGAGAGACACCTTGGCGTACGACAACACCAGTGATATATCGCGACAGCTCGCACCACTCCACAGCTTACGAGGAACATTTCCGTACAGGCTTGACCCCCACTCTTCTGTCAGCAGAGCTCTGTAGTATTGGCTTTCCAGGGATCGCAGTCGTAGGGCGCGATCAGCGCTCTCCACCAACAGCACAGACGCCGCTCCGTCTGGAGTGACGAACGCCGAGGCGAGTCGAGGCAAGCCGTCAATAAAGCTGGAGGATCTTGGGAAATCGAGATCCGTGGATACGTCGATGACAACCTCGGACTCACCAAAGAGCCCTTTCGCCCGATCGACCGTCAGCGGATTTATGTCTTCCACAATGGGCGTCACTTGCGCGCCATGGGGTACCGCACCATTTAGTAAACCAGCAACGACATCGGCCTTCGGGATACCGCAGTTCAAGTCGTACGCGATGTGGCGTGTAAGATTGTGGGGACGAATGTGATCCTTATCGATCACGGTCCACTCTCCCCAGCCCTGTCTGGACCAGAGATGCAGGATCGCACTGCCCAGGGAGCCCGCGCCAACTATCGTCCCTTTGGGTCCTTCATCAGCAACGCCAGAGAAATCGCGCAGAGTATCGCGTGACGGACTACGCAAGACCTCAAACGGAAAGATGTGATGCACTCGCCACTTTTTCTCTAACGCGGGATCTGGATCCACGCCAGTTGCTCTGAACAACGATCCATTGAACTCAATACAGGCGTCTAGTTGCAGAGCAAGATCAAATACATCGACATCGAGCATATATGCCCGTAGGTCGTGAGCGGATGGTTGCTCGCCCTCAGCTCGAGATATGGGGGTCGTCAGCAGCAAGGAAGCTAAGCGTCGCTGCTTAGGCCTAGGCATGCCCTTGCCCTCTGGAACGAGTTCACTTAGTGCATGTCGCAGAGGGGTAACTAGGTCTGCGCCTCTAGCTTGCAGAAGATCGGCAAGCATTCCAAGCGAAGCCGGAGTTAACTCAACGACGCCGTGAACGATCGGAGGCAACGTGATTGCTAGGTTGAACAAGCTAGCTGCGGCATCGGCGCTAGCAGGCACCAAGGCAAACGTCTGAGCCCCACCTTTGCGCTCGGCTAGCTTATGCAGCGAGTATCTACCACTCGCTTCTTCGGGCGTCGTGGGGAAGTCCGGAGATACGATGAGCTCGAACTTCGTGACAAAGAAGAGTTGCTCCACCGGCTGATCAGCAGGATGAAGCGATTCCCGCGCACTCTGGATCAGCCACCACTCGATCCGTCGAAGGAAGTTCTGGGGAGTCCAGGTGCGACGGATCGCCCTTTCATCTTCGTTGTATAGGCAAAGGCTCCGCGGCTCCCCCGGGAACGTCTGATTCATGTGCATCAGGGCAGGGAAATCCTTTCTGAGTACACGAACATCCAGACGTGCATCGAGCTGCTCAGACTCGACGATCGCCAAGCGCTCTACATAACGAATGCCCGGCACATTGCGATTGGGAACGTCATCGCATCGAACATCAACGACTAGACACTCGTTTCGCTCGGGCGCCCCCGCTGGACTTGCCATCGCCTTCAGTAAAGTAAAGTTGGACATAGCTCGGACAACCGGGACGAGTTTCGCCAATCGCGGCAAACTAATCTCTGACGGGTCTACATCCTGTAGAGCGCTTAACTCGTAAAAATCAGCCACGAGTGCATCCAGCCCTGGGCGCCGCCGAGGCGATGATGGCGGGAGCCCCAAGGGTCGCAGCTCTGAGCATCGCCACGCCCTGATTAGTTACTTCGAAAGAGATCGGCTGGGGCTTGGATGCGTTAGGCTCTTCCATGGTCACCAGGAAGCGCCTACCGCCTACCGCATCCAAGTACCGCTGATACGCTTTACGCGCCTGAATGTGCGGTGGCTGTTTCTCCGAATACATGGAGCGCTCATCGGGAACTGGTTTGCTGCAACTGACGATATAAGCACCGGCATTGCCAAGCTTCAGCAGATCCTCCACCAGCGGCTTCGGCGTGGTTTCCTTCTCCCCTTTCTCATCGCTCAGCGACTTGTAGCTGCAATGATGAGGGATATTGAACAGATCCCACCGCAGCCGGTCTTCGTTGCCGTGATAGCGTGTGATACGTACTATCTTCTCCAAGTCTTCCCAATCCGCATCACCTACCTCAAGATAGTCCAGGCGGCCGCCATCCCCTACGTCAAATCGCACATTGAATACAAGGGCTGCACTATTACGGATGATGTCTTCGGTAGCACAGTGCTCGATGAACGGAGAGTGACAGAAAAACTCGACCTGATCATTGGACAGCGAAAAGCCCGGAACGAGGGTCCCCGCGTCCACAAACAGATGGTCTCGAGCGCTAGGAGCTTCACCCCGGGCTTCCAACAGGGGCACGAGCCAGTCCATCAACTCCTGCGGCTGCGAAAACACCAAAATGCCCTCTCCTTCCAAGAGGCGATAGCGCGCTTCCTGTCGAAGCAAGACGAACTCTTCACTTTGGTGATCATTGTCAGCCTTCTCCAACAACATTGCCGCAGGCACCCAAAGCTGTTTTATCTTGATGCGCCCTTCACCGTGATATTTCTTTGCATGCTCCAGCCAGAAAAATTCGGTGCTGCCTTGTATGTGGTCCCTATCCGCATGGGTAAATGCAACCACATCAAAATAGTCGAGTTCGGCCTGCGCCAATTCCGCCTTGAGCACCGCCTTCAAATCAATTTCTGGCCGATCAGGATCTTCAGCGCACTCACCTCGATGACAAAAATCGAACAAGATGCGACGTTGATTCGCAAGGATAATTTGAGACGTGTCCCCGTTACCAACGGGATAAAATTTTACAAAATGCTGGTATGTCATGATTGCCTGCGCAGGTCATTAAGAACACCTAACCACTATATGTAGCGCGTATCCCTCCGTCAACCACTAAATATAGATTTTCAGATATTTTCCGAAACTATCATAAGAGCGTGATTAGTTACTAATTAATTTAATCATAACTGTGATGTTTCGAAATATCTACTGACCATAGTCAAATCAGTTGCTTTGGATTCCATGAAGGAAAAGATCCGCTAAATGGATAATTCGAACCTACGATGATCTTGCCCTCTTCGATTGCGAGGCAGGCTGCTGTAGTCACGTAGACCGGATCGCTGACACCGACATCGCAACGGATTGCGCCGGCCTTCTGCGCGCGCTTGAGCAGCCGATGCCTCTCCACAGTGATCGCTATGCACTCATGTGCGCTGGATCGCCCCGAGATCCGCGCAAGCTCCACCTCTTGGGAAAATGCGAGCCACGAGCAAGAACAATGCGAACGAGAATTCGCAGGCTGTACTGAGACAGTATTCACCTGAAGGTTGACCACGTTGGGGCGTGGTCATACGACCCCAAGCCGGGTCATGAGCGCCATCCAACCGCCGAGCAGCAGGAGCGCGCAGCGACCATCATCGGTTCCGGTGTGGGCGGTTTCAGCACCATTGTCGAAGCTGTGCGAACCACGGATGGCAAGGGGCCGCAGCGCTTGTCGCCTTTCACCGTGCCGGCTTTCCTGGCCAATCTGGCCGCGGGACAGGTATCGATCAGGCACCAGCTAAAGGGTCCGTTGGGAGCGCCGGTGACGGCCTGTGCCGCCAGCATTCAGGCCATTGGCGATGCGGCGCGCCTGATTCGGAATGACGAGGCCGACATGGCGCTCTGCGGCGGCAGCGAAGCCACCATCGACAGAGTGGCGTTAGGCAGCTTTGCGGCGGCCAAGGCGGTGAAGACCTATTGCGACAGCGAGCCCGCGAAGGCTTCCCGCCCGTTTGACCTGGCCCGGGACGGCTTTGTCATGGCCGAAGGCGCGGGACTCTTGGTGCTGGAGGCGCTGGATCATGCGTTGGCTCGCGGCGCCAGGCCGCTGGCGGAAGTTGTAGGCTACGGCACTTGCGCCGATGCCTATCATGTCACTTCCGGGCCGGAAGATGGTTCCGGCGCCGCCCGATCGATGCGCGCGGCGTTGCGGCAGGCACGGTTGCAACCCCACGACATTCAACACCTGAATGCGCACGCGACCTCCACGCTTGTCGGTGACCGAGGAGAGCTGGCGGCCATTCGCCAAGTGTTTGGAGCAGGCTCTGGCCCCTCCATTACGGCCACGAAATCCGCCATCGGCCACATGCTGGGCGCCGCTGGCGCGGCCGCCGCGATTTTCACGATATTGGCCTTGCGTGACCAGATTGCGCCGCACGTGCTCAACCTGGAACATCCGGATCCGTTGGCCGACGGCCTGGACCTGATCGCTGGACGTGCGCGCGCTCATGCCATGGAGCATGCCATGCTCAACGGATTTGGCTTCGGTGGCGTCAATGCGTCGCTGGTCCTCAAGCGATTTTCAGCCTGAGCCCTGTCTCGCGGGCAGGCTCCCCTGCCCTGGAGCACGCCCGCCTCGCCCCTACCCCAAGACAGCTCAGCGCCGCCCCGGCAGCATCCGCACCAGCGTATTGTCCCGAAAGACGTAATGGTGCAACAACGCCGCAGCAGCATGCAGCCCCACCAGGAAATACCCCACCGTAGCCAAGGTCTCATGCAGCTCCTTGACCTGATCCGCCAAGGCCTTGTCCGGCCCCACCAGCGCCGGAACCTCCAACCCAAACAACGGAATCACCTTCCCCCCCGAGCTGAGCGTCAGCCACCCCAGAATCGGCGTGACGATCATGAACGCATACAACGCGTAATGCATCACCCGTGAAAGCACATCCTGCCACCCCGGCATCGGCGGCCGCACGCCAGGCGCCGCACCCGAAGCCACCCGGATAACCCCCCGCAAAACCACCAGCCCGATCACGCACAGCCCGAGCGAGAAATGCAGGGCCTTGATGTTGTTGTACAGATCGGTGCCTTTGGTGGCCAGCCCACGCAATTCCATACAGGCGTAGACCAATGCCAGGACCACGAGCATGAGCCAGTGCATGGTGATCACCAGGCCTGCGTACTGAGTATCGGAGTTCTTGATTTTCATGTTTCTTCCTTGTCATCAAAACGCGCTATGGACAGCCTGGTTCGGTATTCGCCCTGCCCTCGGCGCCCTGCTGGGGCGCGCCGGGAGGTCTCCAGGGATCAACATGGGTCATCACGTTCAAGACACGATGCCGCTGCATGACGCGCTGGCGCGCTTGCACGGCGATCTTGTGGCCTTCCTCGACAGTCAGCCCGCTGTCGATTTCCAGGTGAGCGTCGACCACGATCATATCGCCCATTTTTCGGGTGCGAAGGTCGTGCACGCCTTGAATACCCGGGGTGTCCTGCAAGGTGCGCTGGATCGCGGCGGCTTCGCCTTCGTCGATGGCGCGGTCCAGCAGGTCGTGCAAGGCGTCCCAGCCAAAGCTCCAGCCCATGCGGGCCACCATGAAGCCCACGATGGCCGCGGCGATCGGGTCCAGTATCGGGTAGCCCAGCAGGTTGCCGATGATGCCCAGGCCCACCACCAGCGACGAGGCCGCGTCGGAGCGCGCGTGCCAGGCGTTGGCCACCAGCATGCTGGACTTCACGCGCTTGGCCACGGCCAGCATGTAGCGGAACAAGGCCTCTTTGATGACCAGGGCGCCACAGGCCACCCAGAGCGCGACTAGGTGCACCTGCGGGATCGCTTCGGGCTGCTCCAGCTTGGTCACGGCGGACCACAGCATGCCGCCGCCGACGGCCAGCAACAAGACGCCCAGCGCCAGGGATGCCGCGGTCTCGTAGCGATAATGGCCGTAGGGGTGGTCCGCGTCGGCTGCTTTCTGGCCATGCCGGTTGGCCAGCAGCACGATGAAGTCGGCGACCAGATCGGAAGAAGAATGAATACCGTCCGCGATCAGGCCCTGGGACTTGGAGAAAATGCCGATGATGATCTGGGCGCTGGCGAGCACCACGTTCACGCCCACGCTGACCCAGGTGCTTCGGGCGGCGGCGGCGGCGCGTTCGGCCGGGCTGTGTTCATCGTCCTCCGGATCTTCCAGCGGAGGCGGAAAGGCGGTCATGGTTCGTGCTCCCGTTCTTGCAATCTAGCCTTGCGGCGTTCGGGCTGGAGCATAACCACCGAAACCTGAACGAATGATGAACGTGGGCGTCAATTTCGCGGCGGCGCCGGACGGGAGGCACCGCAACGGATTTGCCTTGACTTGCGCCCTAGCGCCCATTTCACTGCCTCGAGCCACAGCAAGCCCAGCACGGTCAGCCCTGCCGCCGACAGGAGTATCCACGGCGTAGGCTGCTCGAACGCGAACAGGCGGCTCACCGGAGAGATGCCGAGCACGCAGGCCAGGAGCAGCACGGTGACCGCGCTGATCCAGGCGGCGTAGCGGTTACCGGCATCTCCCGTGCGCCAGGAGGGGCGCGTCAGGTTGCGATTGGCGTAGATGAGTCCCAGGTTGGCAAGCACCAGTACCGTGAACACCATGGCGCGGGCCATGTCTTCAGAATTTGCCGCCACTCGCGTGCCGGCATACAGGGCCAACAGTAGAACCAGCAGGCCGCACCCCTGCCACAAGCCACGGGTCAGTATGGCGCGGTCGAACAGGCGGGCGTCCGCGCGGCGCGGCGGCTCGGACATGGCATTCGCTTCCAGCGGCTCGGCCTCAAAAACAATCGCGCAGGCGGGATCGATGATGAGCTGCAGAAAGAGGATGTGCACCGGCATCAGCAGCATGGGCCAGCCCAGCAATACCGGCACCAGCGACAGGCCCACGATGGGCACGTGCACGGCCACCCCGAACACAATGGCCTTGCGCAGATTGGCGAACACGCGACGGCCATGGCGCACCGCGGTGACGATGGAGGCAAAGTCGTCGTTCATCAGCACCAGATCGGCCGCCTCGCGCGCCACCTCGGTGCCGCGCGCGCCCATGGCGATGCCGATGTGAGCCGCCTTGAGGGCGGGCGCGTCGTTCACGCCATCGCCGGTCATGGCGACGATGTCTCCGCGCGCGCGAAAGGCTTGCACCAGGCGCAGCTTCTGCGCGGGCTGCAGGCGGCAGAACACCTGGGTGCCGGACAAGCGCTCCCGCAGGGCGGCGTCGCCAAGGCTCGCCAGTTCTTGGCCGGTCATCGGCGGGGCGTTGGTGTCCAGGCCAGCCTGACGGGCGATGGCGACGGCAGTGGCCGGATGGTCTCCGGTCATCATCACCACCCGGATACCGGCTGCCTGGCAGGAGGCGATGGCGCTTGGCACATCGGGGCGCAGCGGATCTTCCAGCCCCACCAGGCCGAGAAAGACGAAGTCGAAATCGTGTTGGCTGGCCGGTAGCGGCGGGGTGGCGAACACGGCGCGGGCCACCCCCAGCACGCGTATTCCATCGGCGGCCATGGCCGCCACCTGCCGGGCGATGCGCGCGCGATCGGCGGCGGGAAGATGGCATAGGTCGACGACGGCTTCGGGCGCGCCCTTGGCGGCGATCACATAGGCCCGCTGGTCGGGCGACTGCCAGACGCGCGACATGGCGAGCATGGCGGGCGACAAGGGGTAGTCCTCGACCAGGCTCCAGTCGACGTGCAGATGCTCGGTGCGGGCCAGTAGCCGCGCGCCGGCGCCGACAATGGCGACCTCCATCGGGTCGCTGGCGTGGCGGTGGGTAGCCAGGACGGCGTATTCCAACACGCCGTGCAGCGCCTCGGGCAGCGGCGCCGCGCCGTCTCGCAGGCTGTCGTAGAGCGCGCTGCCCGACTGGAGCCGCCGAACCGCCATGCGATTGGTCGTGAGGGTTCCGGTCTTGTCAACGCACAGTACGGTGGCGGCGCCCAGCAACTCCACGGCGGGGATGCTGCGGGCCAACACCTTCTGGCGCGACAAGCGCCATGCGCCCAGGCTGAGAAACAAGGTCAGAATGACCAACAACTCTTCCGGAAGGATGGCCATGGCCAGCGTCAATCCCGCCAGCATTCCGCCGAGCCAATCGCCACGCAATAGACCGTGCGCCAATGCCAGCGCCACCGCCAGCGCGAGTCCCAACGCGGTTACGTTTCTGACGACACGCCGGGTTTCGCGCTGGATGGGGGTGATATCAATGGCGATGCCCTGTAGCGACTGGCTGATACGGCCCAGCGCGCTATGCATGCCCGTGGCCACGACGCGGCCCTGCCCGCCGCCCTGCGTGACAAGGGTGCCGGCGTATGCCAGGACGGCCGCGTCAGCGCCCGCCTGTTTGCGCACCGGCACCGATTCGCCGGTAAGCAGCGATTCGTCCAGAGCCAGATTGGCGGTGCTGATGAGTTCCAGGTCGGCGGGCACGCGGTCACCCTCGGCCAGCAGCACAACGTCGCCGCGCACAAGCTCGCGAGCGGGGATTCTCAGGTTCTGGCCGCCCCGCCTGACGAGCGCCTGCGGGCTGGATAGATCGCGCAGCGTCTCCAGCGAGCGCTCGGTGCGACGTTGTTGCGCGAAGGTAATGCTCATCACGACGAACACAAACCCCAGCAGCATCAACGCCTCTTGCCGGTTGCCCAGCGCCAGATAGAGCGCGCCGCAGGCCACCAACAGCAAAAACATGGGTTCCGCCACCACATCGCGCGCCAGCCGCAATACGCTCCGCCGCCGCGAAGTCGGGAGCGCGTTCGGGCCGTCAAGCGCCAGGCGCTGCCGCGCCTGCGCCGGGCTCAGGCCATCGATGTCGTCCATGTCCAGAGCGGCTCACTTCACCAGGAGGACTGGTTGGCGGGCCGCTGCCAGCACGCGTTGCGCGACCGAGCCGATCAGCAGGTCGGCGATGGCCCCGCGGCCTTTGGAGCCCAGCACCACCAGATCGAATTTTCCCTTGCCCGCACAGTCGAGAATTTCCTTGGCCACATGGCCGGTCCGCTCGACCATGTCATGCCTGATGCCGGCCGCTTCAAGTAACTTGCGGGCGGGCTTGAGTTCCTTTTCACAGACCTCGCGCAGATAATCGGCCACTGCCGCCTTGCCGACAAAGGACTTTGCGTGGTTCAGGCCAGTATCGTCGTGCACGCAGATCAACGTGATGCTGTGCGGGCCCGATTGCAGGCCGGCCACCAGTTTTGCCGCGTACTTGACCGCATGCAAGGAGAATTTCGAGCCGTCGACGGCAACGAGGATTTTCATCACGGCCTCTTTGTGGGAGTGTGGGATTCTTCCAGCTTGGCGCATCCGCGGCGGGGATTATTGATGCGGGTCAAGCACATAGGGCATTGCCGTGCTTCGCGTGGCGTCGACGCGGGGATCGAATTCCAAGGCCACCAGGACATGGCGGCGACGTTCCTCGTCTTTCATGATGGGGTTCCAATCGCTGAAGCATGAAATCCACGTCGCCCCATCGCATGACGGTCGCTGTCCGTTGCGGCAAGGCACGTCGATTGTGTGCCTGCGCTTCGTTCGAGGATTGACTTTGGTCAATCCGGACCTGACCCAAGGTTTTACGCTGAGGGAACTTGGCGGGCCAGATCCAGGCCGGGACCGGCGATGCGCGCCCGTCTCGTACGCAGCGGTCAGCGATGGCGCGCCTGGCGTCTTCAGGAAGCAACGATGGAGGTTCATGGATGGACACTCCTTTCAAGAATCGAAAAGAGGCTGGCGTGCTGCTGGCTAGGCGGCTGATGGGATACGCGGGGCGCACCGACGTCATCGTGCTGGCGCTGCCCCGTGGGGGAGTGCCGGTGGGTTTCCAGATTGCCGCCGCGCTGAATGTTCCGCTGGACGTTGTGCTGGTGCGCAAGCTGGGGATGCCGGGGCATGCCGAATGCGCCATCGGCGCGATCAGCAACGATCAGTCTGAACTGCAGACCGAGGTCGTCGCGGCGTACGGGATTCCCACGAAAGAGATCGAGGCAATCGCGTCGCGCGAGCGAAGGGAACTGATGCGCCGTGACGCGTTGTACCGGGCGGGGCGGCCACCGCTGCGTCTGCGCGGAAAAACGGTGATTCTCGTGGATGACGGCCTGGCGACCGGTTCGACGATGCGCGTGGCGGTGCGGACCGTGCGGATGGCGAAGCCGGCAAAGATTGTGGTCGCCGTTCCGGTTTCCGCCGCGCAGACCCACGAGGAACTGGCGCTTGAGGCGGACGAAATGATCTGCTTGAGCACGCCCGCGCCGTTTTACGGCGTGGGCCAGTGGTACCTGGACTTTGAGCAGACCACGGACGACGAGGTAATCAGTCTCTTGCAAGAAGCCGCGCGCACCCATCCGCTGTCCGCATGGATAGCGTCGCCCGCGCCGAGTCACGGTTGATGGTTCTTGGCCCAAGGCAGCTTATGGAAATGACCACTGATGCGCATCTGCCCTCGCCTGCCCGGGCGATTGCCGCGTCCGCGCTTGCGCTGACGGGAAGCTCGCGCGACTACGACTCCGTTCTGGAGAAGATCGGCGACGCGCGCTTTGTGCTGATCGGCGAAGCCAGTCACGGAACGCACGAGTTCTATGAAGAACGCGCGCGGCTGACGCAACGGCTGATCGCGGAAAAGCGCTTCTCTGCCGTAGCGGTCGAGGCCGATTGGCCGGATGCGTATCGGGTCAATCGATACGTTCGCGGTCAGGGAGAAGACACCACCGGCGATCAGGCCTTGGCGAGTTTCAAGCGCTTTCCGACCTGGATGTGGCGCAATACCCCGGTGGTTCGTTTCATCGAGTGGCTGCGTGACTACAACGACTCGGTGTCACCCCTGACCGAGCAGGTTGGATTCTATGGCCTGGATCTGTACAGCCTGTTTACGTCGATCGCGGAAGTGCTGCGGTATCTCGATCATGTCGACCCCGAATCGGCCCGCCATGCGCGTGAGCGCTACGCTTGTTTTGATCATTTCGATCGCAACAGCGAACGCTATGGATATTTGACGGGCCATGGTTTGTCGGCCTCATGCCAGGGCGCCGTCATCGCGCAAATGCGTGAACTGAACACGCGTGCCGCGCAATATCTGAAAAACGATGGATACGAGTCAAGCGATGCGCTGTTCTGTGCGCAGCAAAATGCGCGCTTGATCACGAATGCCGAAGCGTACTACCGCACCATGTTCGATCGGCGCGTGTCTTCCTGGAACCTGCGGGACCGCCATATGGCACAGACCCTGGATGCCCTCGCCCGCCATCTGCCACGGACGGGGGACGGCGGGCCGGCCAAGATTGTCGTCTGGGAACACAATTCGCATGTGGGCGATGCGCGCGCGACGGACGTCGGACAGGCGGGAGAGTGGACGGTAGGCCAATTGGCGCGCGAGCGTTACGGCGCCGAGACTTTCCTGGTGGGACTGACCACCTATCAGGGAAGCGTTACCGCCGCGGACGACTGGGATTCGCCGGCAGAGCGCAAGCGGGTGCTGCCGGCCCTGCCTGGCAGCTACGAGGCAGCGTTGCATGAGACGGGCATCGACCGATTCGTCGTGTCGTTCAAGGGCGACCGGAGCCTGACGCACGCGCTGTCCCGGCGTCGGCTGGAACGTGCCATCGGCGTCATCTATCGGCCGCAGACAGAACGGCAAAGCCATTATTTCCATGCTTGCCTACCGCAACAATTCGACTGCGTCCTCCATTTCGACCAGACCCGCGCCGTCGAGCCGCTGGAGTGGGGGGACACTTGGACGCTGGGAGAGGCGCCAGAGACTTTCCCGCGCGGGCTGTAGCGCCGTGAACGCAAAGCCAATGGGGTCCGGGCCCTACGTCGCGCTCATCTCCTTCTCTTTCTCTTTCTCCTTCTTCATCTTTTCCTTGTCTTTTTTGGCGCCTTCGTGATGCGACTTGATCGCCAGAAACATGCCCGTGCCCAACACGAGGATCTTGAACGTACCGAAGATTACAGGGACCCAAAAATTCATCATTTCCTCAAAACGCTGCTGCGGCAGCTGCATTTACTGCGCGCGGGCCAGGCAAAGCCAAACGGGCGGTGGCCGTGAGACCACCGCATCAGCCTGGTTCAGGGCGGTGAGCGCCCTGCTCCCTACAGGTGTGGAATTCTAACTCCCAATCCATACAAACTCTTGAATGATTCTATATGTATGGATTTTTTGGCTTATAAAAGTAGATAAACTCCATACATTGAGCTCGCGCGGCGAAGGGCCACGGCTCAAACCAGGCATGGCGCGCCGCCCAGCGGCATCCCGCTGCCTTCAGCCCAGGGCGTTCAACAGCGCATCCGCGGTAACGACAGTGCAGTATTCGCCGTCCAGGTTGGCGAGCGACATGGCGTGGATATCCTCGGCGCTTCGCGGTGTCCCATGCCAGTCTGTCCGAGCGAACGTGAAACAACCGTCAGCCACCAGCCAGGCCTGCAAGCCAAGGTTGCCGGCCATGCGGACCGTTGCCTCGACTGAGTTGTTCGTGATGACTCCCGCCACGACCAAGGCGTCGTGGCCATGGTCGCGAAGCGTCTTTTCCAGGTCGGTGCCGATAAACGCGCTGTTCGTCTGCTTGGGAATGATCCATTCCCCCTCGATGGGCGCTGTTTCCGGCTTGAATGCATGTCCTGGCTGGCCCGGCCGATAGTGGGACGTGGCATCGGTAGAGTCATGCCGGACGTGCCAGACCGGCCAGCCCTGGGCGCGCCAATGGGTCAGGAGCCGAGCCACTTGGCGCTCGGCGCCGGGATTGTTCCGCTCGCCCCAACTGGGATGGTCGATCGCGCACTGCAGGTCAATCAGCAGAAGGACGGCACCGCGTGGGGGAAGTGGAGAGCGCATGGAGACGGGCCGGAGATTTTCGAATCGATGGGCGGGTCGAGACGGGGCAGAAATGGCGAGCGAAGCCGACTATACCGCATGGCCGCCACGGCCACCGCGCAACGTTTTCGGGCGTGTCCAACGGCTGGCGAGAAGTCCAGGGGGCTTCATCGGCCGCGCCCGCAGGGCAGTCCTGCCCCGCGGACTCTTGGGCCTGGTTAGGCCAATGGTTTACGTTCGCGATTGTCCGTCGCGCGGCGCGCGCGCAACGGCTCATGCATCATGGGCCATTGCGCAGGCGCTCAGGTCAGCATCAACGCGCCACGCTCGCCTGGCTGGGCGCTCACGGCCTCGCGTCGCGCGGCATCCTCGCTCAAGCGGAACACGCCGACCGCATTCACCAAGGCATGCGCCTGGTCCTGCATCGAGCCCGCCGCGGCCGCGGCTTCTTCGACCAGCGCGGCATTCTGCTGGGTCACTTCGTCCATCTGCGACACCGCGCGGTTGACCTGCTCGATGCCGGAGGCCTGTTCTTGCGATGCCGCGGCGATCTCGCCCATGATGTCCGTCACGCGCTTCACCGAGGCGACCACCTCTTGCATGGTGGTGCCTGCGTTTTCCGCGTGGTCAGCACCTTCGGCCACTTTGCTCACGGACGCTTCGATCAGCGTCTTGACCTCGCGCGCAGCCTGCGCGCTGCGTTGCGCCAATGACCGCACCTCGCCCGCGACCACCGCAAAGCCCTTGCCCTGCTCGCCCGCCCGGGCCGCTTCCACCGCGGCGTTCAGCGCCAGGATGTTGGTCTGGAACGCAATGCCATCGATGACCGAAACGATCTCGGAAATCTTGCGCGAGCTGGCGGAAATATCGCCCATCGTACTGACCACCGCCGACACGACGGCGCCGCCGCGCTGGGCGACTTCGGAAGCGCTTGCCGCCAATTGATTGGCCTGGCGCGCGTTGTCGGCATTTTGCTTGACGGTCGAGGCCAGTTCTTCCATCGAGGCGGCGGTTTCTTCCAGCGACGCGGCCTGCTCTTCGGTGCGGCTGGACAGGTCCGTGTTGCCGGCCGCAATCTGCCCCGCTGCGCTGGATATGGTTTCGGACCCGGCGCGAATAGTGCGAACGGCGCCGGCCAGCTTGTCCTGCATATCATGCAGCGCGAGCAGCAG
>LXNH01000085.1_pt1 | contig 20058 bp, 16 predicted proteins | sample 809111 | NCBI WGS metagenome assembly LXNH01 (sample SAMN04870528, study PRJNA318959) | seawater metagenome | biome: 00002010; material: water; isolation source: marine seawater | place: Greece: Milos, Mediterranean Sea | collected 2013-05-29 | depth 5-7 m
CACAGGCCAACACACGCGAAAACCGAGATGCCATCATGATCTCCCAGGGATGTTTCGGGTTCTAAACCTCTGGCGCACCTTAACCAGCAAACAAGGCCCTGCGCAACAGTTATATTCCCCTATTGTCCTAGCCTCGCGTTGTCCTTGATATGTCCGCCCACGCCCCCATCGCCGCCATTGCCACCGCCCCCGGAAGAGGGGGCATTGGCGTCGTGCGCATTTCTGGTGCAGACCTGTCCGAACTGGTGCGTCGCCTCTTCCAGCGCGAACTCACGCCGCGTCATGCGCACTACCTGCCGTTCAAGGCGGTCGATGGCGAACGGCTCGACGAGGGCCTCGCGCTGTACTTCAAGGGACCGCATTCCTACACCGGCGAAGACGTGCTAGAACTGCAGGGCCACGGCGGTCCCGCGGTGCTGCGCCGCGTGCTCGACAGCTGCTTGGCGGCGGGCCGCGACCTCGGCCTGCGCCTGGCCGAACCGGGTGAATTCACCCGCCGCGCATTTCTCAATGACCGCATGGATCTGGCGCAAGCCGAGGCCGTCGCCGACCTGATCGAAGCGTCCTCGGTGGCCGCCGCGCGCGGCGCCATGGCGTCGCTATCGGGCGACTTCTCCAATCGCGTCAACGATCTGTCCGACCGCATCGTCCATTTGCGCATGCTGGTCGAGGCCACGCTCGATTTCCCCGAAGAGGAAATCGACTTCCTCGAGAAGTACCAGGCGCGCCCCACGCTGGAAAAGCTGGCCGGGGACCTGGATCATCTCATCGCCCAGGCCCGCCAGGGCGTAATCCTGCGCGAAGGCCTGCACGTGGTGCTGGCCGGGCAGCCCAACGTCGGCAAGTCGAGCCTGCTGAACGCCCTGGCGGGCGACGACGTTGCCATCGTCACGCCGATTGCCGGCACCACGCGCGACAAAGTGGTGCAGCAGATCCATATCGATGGCGTGCCGCTGCATATCGTCGACACCGCCGGTCTGCGCGAAACCGAAGACACCGTCGAGAGCATCGGCATTGCCCGCAGCTGGCAGGAGATCGAACGCGCCGACGTCATCCTGCACCTGCAGGACGCCACCCAGCCGGGCCACGAGCTGGACGCGCAGATCACCGCGCGGCTGCCGCCGCGTACGCCGGTATTGAAGGTCTTCAACAAGGTGGACCTGTTGTCCACAGCCTTTGCCGCCGGCCCCGGCGAACTCGGCATCTCCGCCAAGCGCGGCGCCGGCCTGGACGCGCTGCGCGCCGAACTGCTGCGGATCGCCGGCTGGAACCCGGGCGCCGAATCGCCCTGGCTGGCGCGCGAGCGCCACCTGCATGCGCTGCAGGATGCCGCCGAACACTTGGCGCTGGCGGCCGGACACGCCGAGCAGGACGACCGCGTGCTCGACCTGTTCGCCGAGGAATTGCGGCTGGCGCATGACAGCCTGTCGAGCATCACCGGAAAATTCACCAGCGACGATTTGCTGGGGAAGATCTTTTCCAGTTTTTGCATCGGGAAATAGGCCAATGCGCTGATCGGCCCTTTTACAGAATGGCAGGACGCATTCGCGCTCTGTGCCAATGGTCAGGTCATCGGGAGCGCACCATCAGCTCGAGGGGACAGATAACTTCAACTCAGCGGACATGTTGTAAAGGCGTCTGCCGACTGTTTCACCATGTTGGTCAAACGGCATGACCGTCACGTATATGGGCTCCCCAGTCTCCGGCACAGGCAGTTTTACACGAGTAGATTTCGTTTCGAAGAATGCAATGTTGCGGGGGGGCGTCTTAAAAAGATGGTCATACATTTCTGGCTTCCAGCCGCCCACAAAGTACTTCTTGACGCTGGCGGAGGCATTGATGTCCTGGTAATTCCAGCCCCTGCTTTTGGTCGCCACAAATATGCGATAACCCAGCAGATCATTGTCCGAATCGAGCGCAGGGAGCCACTCGACGACGAACTTCCCTCCCTTCACGCTCACGTTCTTGAAGTTGGGTGGAGCGGGTTCGTACTTTGGTCCAAAATCGCTGAGCTTCCATCGATTAGTGGTGGTCTTGTAGTAGTTCCACCCATACCACTTGGATTGCGCAGCTTCTTCGGGTGTAGCAGTTTTGTAGTAGTAAGCTGCATCCAGACCCTCCAGCGCTTGCTTGGAGAAGAAGTAATAGGATGGATAGACGGGCGACTCGTCTCCACCCATTCCCGACCCGGGCGAAACCAATCCCGCAAAGTGCGATGGTGATCTGTCTATAAGAAACGGATTATCGGCAAGTTCGGCTACAGAAGGGATGTGCCCGTTGATCAGGACAGGCGGGCCACCAACTAAATCCGCCTCGAAAAGGTGCCACCCTCCATCATAGAAGATCTCCGTGGTGATGTGCGCCTGTGCCTGCACCAGACGGGTTTTATAGCCGGCGGCTTCGAACAGATCAGCGGCGACACGGGCCACACCACCACAACGCATTTCGCCCAGTTTGAGGAGTACGATAGGATCGTACACCGCTTGCTTATCTTCATACATCGGCTGGACATAAGCATTGTGATATGCAGCCTTGTACAGAAAATCCAGGACAGCCAAATGACGTTCGAGGTTGTTCTTGGACTCAGACGTTATCTTTCGAAAGATTCCTTGCAGGGCGATGCGACGATCGATATTACTGAGCTTGGCCTCGACCTTCTCAAGGTACTCAAAAGGATAATCGTACGTTATGTCGATTTGGTCCAGCGGTTTGTTGAGGCGAGCCGGGCTGTATCTGGGATTGAAGAAATCCGTGCCAGCGCGCATGTAGCGGTTAGGATCGAAACGACGCAGGTAATCCTCTGTAGAAGAATAGGCCTGTGCCGCCTCCAGCCCCGTCTTGCCATCAATGGGAGCCGCCTTATAAGCGTAGCCCCCCGCCGCCATAACAATCACCAAGGGCAGCAATACCTTGGACTTTATTTTCCTCAACAAACCCTGCATCTCCGTAATTAACACGTGCAAATCTAACTACAGATAGCATACGCATCTGATTTTCATGTTGTTAATTTGAAATGCACTGTGACAGTTCTTTTGCTCCGTAGGTTGATTGAACCCAGGCCTCACGAGGAAAAGAATATCATTTTTTTAAATGAGATTGGCTTTTATTCATATGACACAAACCTGTGTCCACGCGCGGTACCTACTATTTCTCTTGCGCCGGCAGGAAGACTTCTTCTGCATAATTTATGCAAGCTTCCACTCACTATTCTGCTCACGCCTTTTCTCGCGAATTCTGTCTATCAGGCATCGCGAGGCCTATCCGATGGCAACACCGGCGCGGCCTTCAGCGTCTCGCGCGCGATGCGATTGCTGGCCAGTGATTTCGCATACACCGAATCCGGCCGAATACGCTGCGCAATCACGAACCCCGTGATGCACGCCAGCATCAACGGCAACATCACCTCGTAGCTCAACGTCATCTCGAAGATCATCAGGATCGACATCAACGGCGCATGGGTCGTGGCCGCCAGCAGCGCCCCCATGCCCACGACCGCGTAGCTCGACACCGCCGACAGGTCCGCGGCCGGGAACAGCGCATGCAGGCCGGCACCATACAAGGCCCCGACCGCCGCGCCCACGAACAAGGTGGGCGTGAACACCCCGCCGATTGCCCCCGACCCCACGCTGGCGCCGGTGGCCAGGATCTTGAACAGCAGAATCGCGGCCACCGCCTGCCAGGCCCATTCCGTATGCAGCATGCTGTTGACCACGCTGTAGCCATTGCCCCAGACCTCGGGCTTGAACACCGACAGGGCGCCAACCACGAGGCCGCCAATCGCCATCTTGGTCCACAACGGCAGCGAAAAGCGGCGGAACAACGCCTTGCATGCGTCGAGAAACCGCAGGAATTGCGGCGCCACCATGCCCGCGATCAGGCCCAGTCCCAGGTAATTGGCGACTTCCCAGCCGGAAACGAAATCGAACGGCGGCATGTGAAAGACCGCGTCGTAGTGCAGGATCTGGCGCGTCACGATATTGGCCACCACCGACGACACCACCAGGGGCACCAATGTGGCCGAGGAAATCGCGCCATAGACGATCTCGGAGATGAACAATGCGCCGGCGATCGGCGCGTTGTAGGCCGCGGTGATCCCCGCGGTTGCGCCGCAGGCCACCAACAATCGCAAATGCCGCGGCGGCAGCACCAGGTAACGGCCGGACAGCGACGAGAACATCGCCGCCAGTTGCACCATCGGCCCTTCGCGGCCGATCGAAGCGCCCGAACTAATTGAAAACAAAGAAGAAATGCTGCGCGCCACCGTCTGCCGGAAACCGATCACGCCGCGCCCGATGGCAATGGCTTCCATATAGTCGGCAGCGCCGCGCGGCGGCAGTCGCTTGGCGGCCAACTGCAGGAGCAGTCCGGCGATCGCTCCGCCGACACCCGGCAGCAGGAATCGCTCCCAGGGCGCCAGCCCGCGCGCCAGGGACACCATGCCATGGGGCGAATCGGCGCCGCCCAGCAGCATCTGGCTCCATCCCAGCAGTTCCCGAAAAATCACGGTCGCCAGCGCGCCAGCCAGCCCCATCAGGGCGGCCACGCAGAGCGTTGTGGGCAAATTGTCGGCCAGCAAGCGGCCTCTCAGCCAGGTCACCCAGGCCGGTTTCTTGATTCTGAGTTGTCGTGCCATGGGCGGATTCTACGGCGGAAACCTGCTCACTTTTTGTTCAGCCGAACGTCAACCGGACAAGGACGGCACCCCCCGCATGCGCGATTCCCGCGGCGCCTCCAGACCCCTCTACGGCCTCGGAAAGGGGCAAAAACAAGGGTAGGCAAGTCGCGTTTTTTCGCGGTAAAAGGGCCCCTGCCGATCCCGGTTTGGCAAAAAGGGCCTGTGGATAACTCCTAAGGCGGCAGGTTGTGCACATTGTGTGGAGGCAAGTTGAACAAGCGGGGCTTTTGGACCGGCCCCGAAATCTTGTCCAACTTCGGCTCTTTTCCCACACAGAGTTCTTGCACAGCCAAAAACGGCCGCAAGTCGATGAAAAAAAACAGGTTTTCAAGGTTAAGGTAGTTATCCACAGGCCTTATTAATCATTAGTCTTTATATAAAGAGAAATACAGGGAAAAGACAAACATGCTTTCTCCTACCTCCCAGCCACACCCCCCCGGACTCCGTCCATGCGCATCCTCCTGATAGAAGACGAAGCTGAACTTGCCCGCTGGCTTTCGCGCAGCCTGGCCCGCCATGCCGGCTTTGTGGTCGAATGGGCCGATGACGGACTGGTCGCCGAAAGAAGATTGGCAATCGAAGAATTCGATGCGGTCATCCTTGACCTGGGACTTCCCGGCATGGATGGCCATACCTTGCTGGCGAAGATTCGCGCGCGCGACGACCGTACGCCGGTGCTGGTCCTGACCGCGCGCGATTCACTGGCCGAAAAAATCGGGACACTTCATGAAGGCGCGGACGATTTCCTGCCGAAACCCTTCGTCATGGAAGAGTTGGAGGCGCGCCTGATGGCGTTGGTACGCCGTAGCCGGGGCCGTGAACATCCGCGGCTGACCCTGGGAAACCTGGTTTTTGATACGGCCGCACAAAAATTCACGGTCTCTGGACAGACTTTGCAGTTATCCCCACGTGAACACGCGGTCCTGCGAGTGCTGATCCAGAAAAGTGGCGAACCCATCAACAAGCAGCAAATCCTGGATCGCATCGTGACGGACGATGCCGATATCAACTTGGAGGCCATCGAGGTGCTGGTGCACCGGTTGCGCAAAAAATTGGCGGACACCGGCGTGCAGATCACCACCATGCGGGGCATGGGCTACTGCCTGGAGAACGCTGTTGACAACTAGTTTTCCGGAAAAAACCCCGGTTTCCAGGAAAAAAAAACGCAACCGCACCTTGAAGACGCAGTTGCTGTGGTGGCTGATTCCGACGCTGGTTCTGGTGATGATGGGCGCCCTGTGGTTGTCCAACCACCAACTGCGCAACCAGGTCGACATGGCCTACGACCGCTCGCTTGCCGGCGCGCTGCGCGCGATCGACCACAACATATCCACAGCCAGCGGTGGATTAGCCATGGAGCAGCCGTACCTGATGCTGGAATTCTTCGAGCTGACGGCCAATGGCAGCGTGTTCTACCGGGTCGCCACCGAGGACGGGCTGGCCGAAATCGGCCATCCCGGGCTGCCCATGCCGGCCCAGCCGCTGGTCTCGGGCGAGCCGCAGTTTTTCTACGCCACCTACCAGGGCGCGCCGGTACGGGTTGCGGCCCTGGCCCGGGCCATGGATCCCCCGCTATACGCGAACAAAGGGGGACGGGTTATCGTCCAGGTCGCCGAGGGTCTGGAAAGCCGCCAGGCCTTCCTGCACCTGGTGCTGCTGCGCTCGGTCGAGCGCGATCTGGCCGTGATCCTGATCAGCGTGCTGGTGATCGTCCTGGGGGTTTTCATGGCCCTGCGTCCCCTCGAGCGGCTGCGCCAGGAAGTGGAAGGGCGTTCCGCGGACGATTTAAGCCCCGTCAGCGCATCCGAGATGCCTGGTGAGGTCCTACCCCTGGTCGCCGCCGTAAACCTCCACATGGCCCGCTACGCGGCCCAGGCGAGGGTCCAGAGCCAGTTCCTGGACGACGCCTCGCACCAATTGCGCACGCCATTGTCGGTTTTGCGGACCCAGACCGCCTATGCCTTGCGCGAAACATGCCCCCAGGAGGTCCGTACAGCCCTTCTGGCGATGCAGGAGGGCTTGGACAGGGCGGTACGCACCACCAACCAGATGCTGGCCCTGGCGCGCGCAAAAGACGCTTCGCTGGCCGAAGGCGGCCTGGCGGCCGAGCCGGTCGACCTGGCAGACCTGGCCGATGGCGTTATCCGCAGCCTGCTGCCCACCGCCCGCGCGCGGCAGATCGACATCGGCCTGGACGCCGGCGATGACCCGGTCGTGGTCCCGGGCGTCGACTGGCTGTTGCGCGAGGCGCTCAGCAATCTGGTCGACAACGCCATCCGTTACACCGCCCCCGGTGGTGTGGTCACCGTGGAGGTGCGGGCCGCTGACGGCCAGGCCTGGCTGGCGGTGGAGGACAGCGGGCCGGGCATGTCGGTCGAGGATATCGCCCGGGCCGGCATCCGCTTTCGCCGGGGGGCCGCCGGCAAGAACAAGCCTGGCGCCGGCCTCGGGCTGGCCATCGTCGGTACCATTGCCGAACTGCTGGGCGCCCGGCTCGTGCTGGAAAACCGCGTGCCCCTGCCGGGCTTGCGCGCCGCGCTGGTGTTTTCCCTGGAAACGTCAGCGGATGCTGCGCCGCATCAAAAAAATAGCGGTTTTTGAAAGGGTTTGGAAAGCTTCGATTTTGTACGGTTACGTCCGCAAGGCCTGGATCGGGTGGCATACCCTGATCGCCAGCCCTGCCTAGACCTATAAATTCGGAGACGCAAGAATGCAGACCAGCCTCAAGCTGCGCCTGGCCGCTGTCGCGGCGCTCGGCGCGATCACCCTGTCCCTGGGCGCCGCCCATGCCGCCGATGAACCGCGCCGGCCGGAATGCATCGCGCCGGCCCAGCCTGGTGGCGGTTTCGACCTGACCTGCCGCCTGGCCACGGAGGGCCTGAAGCAGAGCGGGGCGCTCAAGAGCGCCATGCGCATCGTCTATATGCCCGGCGGCATTGGCGCCGTGGCCTACAACAACATCGTGGCGCAGCATCCCAACGAGCCCGGCACCATCGTCGCGTTCTCGGGCGGATCGCTGTTGAATCTGGCGCAGGGCAAATTCGGCAAATACAACGTCAACGACGTGCGCTGGCTGGCCGCCATCGGCACCGACTATGGCGTGGCGGTGGTGCGCAATGATTCGCCGTACACCGACCTGAAGGGCCTGATGGAAGCCTTCAAACAGGATCCGACCAAGATCGTGCTGGGTGCTGGCGGCACCGTCGGCAGCCAGGACTGGATGAAGGCCGCGCTGACCGCCAAGGCGGCAGGCGTGGACTTCAAGAAGATGCGCTTCGTTGCCTTCGAAGGCGGCGGCGAGGCCGTGACGGCGCTGCGCGGTGGCCATATCCAGGCTTATATGGGCGATGCCGCCGAGGCCTTCACCATGCTCGAGGGCGGCGCTCCCATCCGGGTGCTGGCGGTGTTCAACGACCAACGCCTGCCGGGCAAGCTGGGCACCGTGCCGACTGCGAAGGAACAGGGTTACGACATCGTCTGGCCCATCATTCGCGGGTTCTACGTCGGTCCCAAGGTGTCGGACGCCGATTACCAGTTCTGGGTCGACGCCTTCAACCGCGTCGGCGCCGCGCCCGAGTTCGCCAAGTTGCGCGAGCAGCAGGGCCTGTTCCCCTTCAACAAGACCGGCCCGGAGCTGGACGCCTACGTGAAGGATCAGGTCAAGAAGTACGCCGAATTGGCCGATAGCTTCGGCCTGATCAAGAAATAAGCCGCGAGGCTTGCCTTCCGATCGCGCGGGCGTGCCCGCATCCCGCGCCGCCGGCCGCTGCCGGCGGCCAGGACAGGCGCGCGCCGCGCGGTCTCTCTACCAACGGAAAGCTGATCATGAACGATCGAACTCTGGGCATCGCGGCGCTTGCGCTGGCTGCCTTCATGACCTGGGCGGGATGGGGCATCGAAGCGCCGTTCGCCTATGAGCCGGTGGGCCCGCGCGCCTTCCCGCTGCTGCTGGCGTTGATCATCGGCCTGTGCGGACTGCGCCTGGCCTACAAAGGCGGCAATGCGGTCGAACCGAACCCCGCGGGGGCCAATAGCCGCATCGTGTTGATGGTGGCGTTCGCCACCGCCTACGCATTCCTGTTCCAGTGGCTCGGTTTCGTCATTGCGACCGCGTTGATGACTGTGTTCGTCGGCCGGCTGTTCGGCGGCGGCTGGGCCAAGTGCGCCATCGGCGGCATCGTCATGAGCGCTTTCTTTTTCGTCCTGTTCGACAAGGTGCTGGACGTGGTCCTGCCCGGCGGGCTGCTGGAGAACCTGATATGAGCGGCATTCTTGATCATCTGTCGATCGGCTTCGGCGTGGCGTTTTCCTGGACCAACATCCTGGTGGCGGCGATCGGTTCGTTCTTCGGCACCATGGTGGGGGTACTGCCGGGTCTGGGGCCGATCAACGGCGTGGCGATGCTGATCCCGATCGCTTTCGCCATGAATCTGCCGCCCGAAACCGCGCTGATTCTGCTGGCGGCCGTATATGTGGGCGCCGAGTATGGCGGGCGCATCACCTCGATCCTGCTGAATGTGCCCGGCGAGGCCAGCGCCATCATGACCACGCTGGACGGTTATCCGCTGGCGCGCCAGGGCTTGGCCAATGTGGCCCTGTCCCTGTCGGCCTGGTCGGCGTTCTTCGGCGCCATCGTATCGGTGGTGGGCATCATCCTGCTGGCGCCGCTGCTGGCCAAGTGGGCGCTGGCCTTCGGTCCGGCCGAATACTTCGTGCTGATGGTGTTTGCCTTCTGCTGCCTGACCAGCCTGCTTGGCAAGGAACCGATCAAGGGCGTGCTGGCGGCCATGATCGGCCTGTCGATCTCGGTGATCGGCGTGGACGCAAACTCGGGCGTATACCGCTATACCTTCGATTCCGTGCATCTGGCCGATGGCATCGATTTCGTGGTGGTGGTGATCGCCCTGTTTGCGGTCAGCGAGATGCTGGAAATGCTCGAGAAAGTGGCGGCGGGTCAGAGTGTCGAGGTCAAGTCCAGTGGCCGCAAATTGTTCAATCTGAAGGAACTGGCGTTCACTTGGTGGAGCGTGGTGCGCAGCGCCTTCGTCGGTTTCGGCGTGGGCGTGCTGCCTGGCGCGGGCGCCAGTGTTGCCGCGGCCGTCGCCTATTCGCAAGAGAAGCGCATCATCGAGGCCAAGGACCCGAATGCCAAGTTCGGCAAGGGCGATTTGCGCGGGCTGGTCGCTCCGGAAGCCGCCGCCACGTCGTCGGCCATCGGCTCGTTCGTGCCGATGCTGACGCTGGGCGTGCCGGGATCGGGCACGACCGCGGTGATGATGGGGGCGCTGACGCTCTACAACATCACACCGGGGCCGGTGTTGTTCGACACCAAGCCGGAGCTGGTGTGGGGCCTGATCGCTTCGCTGTTCGTCGCCAACGTGCTGCTGTTCGTCATGAACGTGCCGATGGTGCGCCTGTTCTCGAAGGTGCTGTCTGTGCCGGGCTGGCTGATGGTGCCGGGCATCCTTTGCATCAGCTATATCGGCGTGTATGCCATCAACGCCGGCACTTTCGATCTGCTGTTGGTGGCTGGCATCGGTACGCTGGGTTATTTCCTGCGCAAGTTCGGTGTGCCCATGGCGCCGCTGGTACTGGGCGTGGTGCTGGGTGACATGATGGAACAGAATCTGCGCCGCGCCTTGTCGATCACCGACGGCAATGTCTCGGTGCTGTTCGGCAGCCCGGTCGCCATCGGGTTGTGGGTGGCGGCGGCCTCGGTGGTCGTGGTGCCGCAGGTTCTGCGCCGCTTGCGCAAGGCCAGGAAGATTGCCGCCGAATCGGTGTGATGCTGGCCGGTGCAGGCCCGCCCGTCAGGGCCTGCCTGCATCGGGCGACGCACCGGTTATTGCATAGGAGCGCTGCGGCGCTCCTTTTTTTTGGCCGTGGCCATTCCCGGCTGATTCGAGGAAGGCGCGGACGCTTTCCTCTGCGTGATGCCTGCCGTCAGACCCGCGCCAACCGTTCCAGTGCCGCGTCCAGCGTGGCATCTTGCTTGGCGAAGCAGAAGCGCACGATGCGGTGATTCGACTCGGCCACATCGGGCCTTTGATAGAAAGCGGAAACCGGAATCACCGTGACGCCGTGGCGCACCGTGAGATCGCGGGCGAAGTCGGCTTCGCCCTGTCTGGAGATCTCGCTGTAATCGGCCAGCAGGAAGAACGTGCCGGGACTGGGCAGTGGCTTGAAACGCGTCTTGGCCAGGCCTTGCGCCAGGCGGTCGCGCTTGGCTTGGTAGAAGGCCGGCAGCGTCAGGTAGGGCTTGGGATCGCGCATGAACTCGGCGAGCGCGAACTGCATCGGCGACGGTACCGTGAACACCATGAACTGGTGCACCTTGCGCAGCTCGGCACTGAGCTGGCGCGGCGCGCAGCAGTACCCGATCTTCCAGCCGGTGGTGTGGTAGGTCTTGCCGAACGACGAGATCACGAAGGCATGCTCGGCCAGCAGCGGACGGCGTGCCACGCTCGCATGCGGCTTGCCGTCGAACACGATGTGTTCATAGACCTCGTCCGACACCAGCAGCACGCCGGTATCGCGCACGATGGCTTCGAGGGCATCCAGGTCGCTATCGTCCAGCACGGCGCCCGTCGGGTTGTGCGGAAAGTTCAGCATCAACAGGCGGGTCTTGGACGTGATGGCATCGCGAACGCGCTGCCAGTCGATGCGGTAGTACGGGTCGTCCGCGGTGGGCGCGCGCAGCGGCACCGGCACGGCGGTGCCGCCGGCCAGGCGGATGGCGGGCAGGTACGAGTCGTAGCACGGCTCGATGACGACGACTTCGTCGCCGCTGCCGACGGCGGCCAGCACGGTGGCCATCAGCGCTTCGGTCGCGCCGCTGGTCACGGTGATCTCGGTTTCGGGATCATAGGCATGGCCATACAGGGCCTGCACCTTGGCGGCGATGGCCTGGCGCAGCGGCGCCACGCCGGGCATGTAGGGATACTGGTTATGGCCGTCGGCCATGGCCTGGGTGACCAGCGCGCACAGGGCGGGATCAGGATCGAAGTCAGGGAAGCCCTGGCCCAGGTTGATGGCCTGGTGCTCGATGGCCAGGCGGCTCATGACGGTGAAGATGGTGGTGCCGACGTCGGGAAGTTTGGATCGGATCATGGTGGACGCGAAAAGGAACGCGGTATGTGCTCGAGAGTTTTCGTAAGTATCCCACTAACTCATAATTCAGGATTCTCGTGAGCTTATGGCGTGGGCGGTGGCGTGGCGCAAAACATGGGGTACAGGATTCTGGCCGGACTGGCGATCGCATTGGCTGGCGCGTTGCTGGCGGTATGGGCGCATATGCCCCTGCCGTGGATGCTGGGGGCGCTGCTGTTGACGGCGGCGGTGCGCATCGCTGGCGGTGGCACCTTCTGTCCGCGGCCGGCGCGCAACGCCGGGCAATGGGTCATCGGGACTTCGCTGGGCCTGTATTTCACGCCGCAGGTGATCGGGCATATCGGCAGCAATGCCGGTCCCATCATTGTCGGCATGTTGTTCGCACTGGGGCTGGCGTGCATTGGCACGGTGCTGTTGCGACGCTACACCGACGCCGATTTCAAGACCGCGTGGTTCGCCTCGGCGATTGGCGGCGCCAGCGAAATGGCCAGCCTGGCCGAGCGGCACGGCGCCCGTATCGATCGCGTGGCCACCGCGCACAGCGTGCGTGTCTTGCTGGTGGTCGTCACGGTACCGTTCATCTTTCAGTGGTGGGGAGTGGCAGGGCTGGATCCGACCGTGCCGGGGCCACGCACGGTGGATGCCGCCGGCCTGGCGGCGTTGGTCGCGTTGACGAGTGTCGGCGGGCTGGGCTTCCTGAAGCTGCGCTGGCCCAATCCATGGGTGCTGGGTCCGATGCTGGTTGCAATGACGTTGACCGCATGCGGCATCGAGCTGTCGGCATTGCCAGACTATGTGCCGAAGGTCGGGCAATTGCTCATTGGCTGGTCGCTGGGCGACCGCTACCGGCCCGACTTCTTCCGCGCGGCGCCGCGCTTCATTGCAGTGGTGGCGGCCTTCACCATGGTGGCGCTGGGGCTGGCCTTTGGCCTGGGCGCCTTGCTTTCTTTGTGGTCCGCCGCGCCCATACCGACCTTGATCCTGGGCACCACGCCTGGGGGGATTGCGGAGATGGCGATCACGGCGAAGGTGCTGCAGCTGGGCGTGCCGGTGGTGACCGCATTTCACGTGACGCGCATGGTGTTCGTGGTGCTTGTCACCGGCCCCCTGTACGCGTGGCTGGCGCGGCGCCAGGCAAATTCCGCGTAGCGGTATCGGGCTTCCAGTCAGAAAAATACGACATTGGGGAAAACAACAATATGACGCTGTAATGTGGGATGAGTATGCTGGTTCCGCAGTTGATTCAAGCAGCGCGCGGACTCGTTCGCCGCTTTTTGCGGCATGCGAGAACGCAGCAGCAACGCAGGTATCCCTACCGGTCGTTCAGTTCTCACGGCGTCCTTGATTCATTGCATCTCGTTAATTACAGGACGCTAGGAAAATGGCTCAGAAGGGCAAAGTTAAGTGGTTCAACGCTGACAAGGGTTACGGTTTCATTACGCCGGACGCCGGCGGTACCGATGTTTTCGCACACTTTTCCGCCATCCAGGGCCGCGGCTATCGCAGCCTGAACGAAGGGCAGGAAGTCGAATTCGAAGTCAAGGATGGTCCGAAAGGACCTCAAGCGGCCGAAATTCGCCCGCTCTAAATCGGGAAATCCCAATTTCCCGTCCGCCAGGCAAGGCCTGGCCGCAACGCCCCAGAACCGCAAGGTCTGGGGCGTTGTTTCATCTGGGCCATGATTATTTCCCGCTTCCTCACCGTCTGTTAGTGTTCACTAACTTATTCTCTTACCTTGGATAAGTTTGTGGATAATTATTTTTGGCCGCGGCGATTTCGGTGCGTAGTATTGAAGCAAAGCCATGGTGTGGCAGTGGTTTTGCACATTTTCATGTCCGCGCGTATTCATGGACCGGCTCAGGTCGGACGAGGGGATTTGAGGCCAGCAGGCTCAATAGGTTTCCGGTGAAACATGGATTTTTCCCAATAAATCCAGGCCCTTACCTCTTTTCTTGCCGTTCGCGGCGATGCTGGCTGGGCCGGGGCGTGTGGTACGGAGAGCGCGATTGAGCCGATCATCGGCCTTGTCGAGTCCGGTTGTTCACAGAGATATCCCCACCACGGTTATGCACAGATTGACACCCGAGATAGCCGAAAGATGGGTGCGCAAGCTGTGGATAGAAATGGGGATATTCATGTTGCAACGCATTTGGAACAGGACCGAACAATCATTACCGGAAGATTTTCTGCCATGATCAGTGGCAGGTCTGAAGGCGAGATCCAAGCATGACAGAACGCGGCTAGCCGCTCGAGCTGCAAGGTTTTCCACAGCCGGACGGATATGTTTGCGGTTGGCCGAAATGCCTCGTCCGAAAGGACGATGGCATAACCTGGCCGACACGGGCAAGATGAAAGTGGAATCGCGCGGGCTGCCGATACGCTACCGGCATGGAGAACGGCATCTCCGGGCGCGTGGCGGGGTGTGGATAAACCTCGGATGAAGGCCGGCGGCGATTGGACTGAAACGTCACGCCGAAGTTCCTTATCGGGTCGATAGTCCGGGTTTATCCACATTTTTGTCCACTGCTGCGCAAAGGGTTGCGGCCGCCGCAGGAGCGTCAATCCGGGTCGCCGCGTTGAACCACCCGCGGGCATGGCGGAGCACGCTTCTCCTGGGCAGGGTTGCGCTTTTGTGTGTTTTCCTGGATCTGGGCATTTATCGCGACAGCACGTTGCGAGGCCAGATACCGTCATACGGCCCGGTGCGTTCTCCCTCGCGCAGGCAAGTTATCCCCAAAGTTGTTCCACGTGAAACTGGCGCCGACGGGCATGTAAATGTCACTGTTGATAAGTCGCCGGCAATTCGGTTTCACGGGGTAAGGGTTGCGCGACGGGTGCGAATCATATTCCAGATTTCTGGCCATTGAGGCCGATGCGGTTGCCCCATACTTATTGGCGGTGCGACGGCGCCTGTGCGTATTCCCGGAATTCTCGCGCGGCTCTTTTCATAGACGGCCGATGTTTCAGCTGAGTGACGGTTGTGGGTCATCGCCCCGCCAGGAAATGCTCGAATGGCTGAAGTCTCGGGATCGCGCACCAAGGGGATATTCGGTGGGATCTTCATGAGGAAAAAGATCTTTTTTGGGGGTAGGGGTAGGGTAGGGCGCAAAACATCACTTTATTTCTCAGTTTCACGTGAAACGTCTTGTCGTTGTGTCTACGCCTATCGCCCTGGAATGAGGGTGCGGCTCCTGGTCCGCTCTTCGGACTTGGGCTCTGCTCCGTACCGGCAGGTTCGGCGGTGCCACGTGTTTCACGTGAAACACCCCATTTGCTGAGCTCTTCAACCAGGGTATTAAGAGGTATGTGTTCGCGTTCATTCTGCCCGGCAAGTGGCATTGGCCCGTACCGGCACGACTATCTTTCTGCCGAGTTGATAGATAGATGGGCCTGCTCTCGATTTTTTTTGCACAGGGAAACAACTGTTGGTATAGCCCCTTCGTATGTTCCACGTGAAACATCGCAGTTGGTTCATTGCTGCCCCGGGGTTTCGCCCTCGATCAGACACCGTTGCTCAACCGTAGAGGTATCACTCTTGATGCTGATGTTTCACGTGGAACATCGAGCGCTCCATCAAGGGGTAGGGCGAAGACAAGGTTTCTATGTCTGGCAAGCACTCGCGGTCCTTTGATGACCTGTCTTGGACACGGTGATCTGATTGATATCTCGGATGTTTCACGTGAAACAGCCTCAGGGGTAGCGGGATAGCACCGCTGTTTCACGTGGAACATGCGCGAGACACCGGCAGATGCCGACATATTTGAACCATGTTTGACTCGGAAAACTGGTGCAACTTCAGGGCATGGTTCCCGCCGCCGCGATGTCTGTTGCTTAACGCTAGCGGGATTGACCGTAACTTGCCGCACTCAACACCCGATTGCCCGACTTGGCGTTGTCATTCCGCACGCCTGGCGTACATGTTTACGCCGCTTTTCCTGGCCGACCCATGTTTCACGTGAAACATGCTGACCCTGCCTCTATAATGAGCACCGAACGCTCTCTTACCTTCCCCATCATGGATTATCCCCGCGAATTCGATGTCATCGTCGTCGGAGGCGGTCACGCCGGTACCGAAGCGGCGCTGGCTGCGGCGCGCACAGGCGCCCAGACGCTGCTACTGACCCACAACATCGAAACCCTAGGCCAAATGTCCTGCAATCCCTCCATCGGCGGGATCGGCAAGGGGCATCTCGTCAAAGAAGTCGACGCCCTTGGCGGCGCCATGGCCCTGGCCACTGACGAGGCAGGGATTCAGTTCCGCATCCTGAACAGTTCCAAGGGGCCAGCCGTCAGGGCAACCCGGGCGCAGGCCGACCGGGTCCTGTACCGAAAGGCGATTCGCGGGCGGCTCGAGAATCAGCCCAACCTGTGGCTGTTCCAGCAGGCGGTGGAAGACCTGATGGTGGAGGGCGATCGTGTGGTCGGCGCCGTGACCCAGGTTGGTCTGAAGTTCAGGGCCAAGACCGTGGTCCTGACCGCGGGCACCTTTTTGAATGGCCTGATCCACGTGGGGCTGCAGAACTACTCCGGCGGCCGCGCCGGTGACCCGCCTGCCATTTCCCTCGGCCAGCGCCTGAAAGAATTGCAATTGCCGCAGGGACGCCTGAAGACCGGAACACCGCCGCGCATCGACGGCCGCAGTATCAACTACAGCATCCTCGAAGAACAACCGGGTGACCTGAATCCGATCCCGGTGTTCTCGTACCTGGGCAACGTGGCAATGCACCCCCGCCAGTTGCCGTGCTGGATCACGCATACCAACACGCGCACCCACGACATCATCCGCGGCGGCCTGGATCGTTCGCCCATGTACAGCGGCGTCATCGAGGGCGTGGGCCCGCGCTACTGCCCGTCGATCGAGGACAAGATCCATCGTTTCGCCGACAAGGAATCGCATCAGGTCTTCCTGGAGCCGGAAGGGTTGGACACGCACGAGGTCTATCCCAACGGCGTCTCCACCAGCCTGCCATTCGATGTGCAGCTGGCGTTGATCCATTCCTTGCCCGGCCTGGAAAACGCCCATATCCTGCGCCCCGGCTACGCCATCGAATATGACTACTTCGATCCACGTGGATTGAAGAGCACGCTGGAAACCAAGGCAATCGCCGGCCTGTATTTCGCCGGCCAGATCAATGGCACCACCGGCTACGAAGAAGCCGCCGCGCAGGGTCTGCTGGCCGGGGTCAATGCCGCCTTGTCGGCGCTGGATCGCGAACAGTGGACGCCGCGGCGCGATGAAGCCTACCTGGGCGTTCTGGTCGATGACCTGGTTACGCGCGGCGTGACCGAGCCGTACCGCATGTTCACCTCGCGCGCCGAATATCGTCTGAGCCTGCGCGAGGACAATGCCGATCTGCGCCTGACCGAGATCGGCCGCCAGCTGGGCATCGTCGACGATATCCGTTGGGATGCCTTCAACCGCAAGCGGGACGCGGTGGCCGCCGAAGTCGAACGGCTCAAGTCCTCCTGGGTCAATCCGCGCGTGCTGCCGCAGGAAGTGGCCGAGCCTCTGCTGGGCAAGGCAATTGAACGTGAGTACTCACTAGCAGATCTGCTGAAACGGCCCAATGTTTCCTATGAAGCGCTGATGGCCGCCCGCAACACCGACGGCACGCTGCTGGCCGGCCCGGGGGTGGCGGCCGACGAGGTGTTGGCCGAGCAGGTCGAAATCCAGGTGAAATACGCGGGCTATATCGCCCGCCAGCAGGACGAGGTCCAGAAACAGATCGCGCACGAGCAACAGCGAATTCCGGATGACGTCGATTACGACGCCGTGACGAGCCTGTCGTTCGAAGTGCGCCAGAAACTCAAGACGCACCGGCCCGAGACCATCGGCCAGGCCGGCCGTATCTCCGGCGTGACGCCGGCGGCGATCTCGCTATTGCTCATCCACCTGAAGCGCCTGCATTACGGCTCGCGCAAGCAAGCCGCATGAGCGCCCATGCCAACCCGGCCGGCGCGGACATGGCCGGCCGCCTCGCCCATGCCTTCGAGCAACTGGGCTTGCAGGCCGACGCCGCGGCCACGGCCAAGCTGCTCGACTACCTGGCGCAGATGCAGCGCTGGAATCGCACCTACAACCTGACCGCGATCCGTGACCCGCAACAGATGCTGGTGCAGCACCTGTTCGACAGCCTGGCCGCGGTGGGGCCGTTCAGCGCAGCGCTGGGCGCGCCCGGCACGCCCGCCAAGGTATACGACGTCGGCTCCGGTGGCGGCCTGCCTGGCGTGGTCCTGGCCATCATGCGGCCTGAGTGGTCGGTGACCTGCGTGGACGCCGTGGAAAAGAAAACCGCCTTCGTCCGGCAGATGAGCGGCGTCCTGGCGCTGCCCAATCTCCAGGCGCGTCACGCGCGCATCGAGACGCTGGAACCGGCCGGTTGCAACATTGTGACGTCGCGTGCCTTCGCTTCCTTGGAGGATTTTGCGATGCTCGCGGGCCGACATGTGGGCAACGATGGTACCCTCATCGCCATGAAGGGCAAGGTCCCGGATGAAGAGATCCAGGCGCTGCACGCGCATGGGCAATGGCAGGTCGACCATATTCAGCCGCTCCAGGTGCCGGAGCTGCAAGCCGAACGCTGCCTGATCTGGATGCGCCGTAGTCAAGGAACCCTATGAAGAACTTACCCCCCAGCTCGACCGCCCGCGTTTTCTGCATCGCCAACCAGAAGGGCGGTGTCGGCAAGACGACCACCGCCATCAACCTGGCGGCCGGGCTGGCCACGCACAAGCAACGCGTGCTGCTGGTGGACCTGGATCCGCAGGGCAATGCGACCATGGGCAGCGGCATCGACAAGAATTCCCTCGAGTCGAACCTGTACCAGGTGCTGATCGGCGAAGCCACCATCGAGCAGGCCCGCGTGCGTTCGGAGTCGGGGGGCTATGACGTGCTGCCCGCCAACCGCGAACTGTCCGGCGCGGAAATCGACCTGGTGCAGATGGACCAGCGCGAGCGCCAGCTCAAGGCCGCCATCGATACCGTCGCCACGCAGTATGACTTCGTGCTGATCGATTGTCCGCCCACGCTCTCGCTGCTGACGCTGAACGGCCTGGCCGCGGCGCATGGCGTCATCATTCCCATGCAGTGCGAGTACTTCGCGCTCGAAGGCCTGTCCGACCTGGTCAACACCATCAAGCGGGTGCATCGCAATATCAACGACGACCTGCGCGTCATCGGCTTGCTGCGCGTGATGTTCGATCCGCGCATGACCCTGCAGCAGCAGGTGTCGGCGCAGCTCGAATCGCACTTTGGCGACAAGGTCTTCAAGACCGTGGTGCCGCGCAACGTGCGCCTGGCCGAAGCACCCAGCTACGGCATGCCGGGCGTGATCTACGACCGCGCCTCGCGCGGCGCGCAGGCGTACATCTCGTTCGGCGCCGAAATGATCGAACGCGTGCGCGAACTCAACTGACACTCCGCATGTCCGCTGTCATGCCTCTTCCTCCGGACGCCGTCCGTTCCCACCCGCCGCGCCGCGACCTGCGGGACACGCTGCGCGCGCGCCTGGAAGAGGCCGCGCTCAACGCCACGGCGGTGCGCGCGCAGGTGCTGTACGACGGCTGGCTGGTGCGGTTCGCGCCATCGTCGGCCAAGCGGGTGCGCAGCATCAACGTGCTGGGGTTATCCACACGTCCGCTGGATGAGCGGCTGGCGTATTGTTCAACGTTGTACGCGCGCCATGGCTTGCCCATGGTGCTGCGCCTGACCTCCATCGGCCCTGATTTCGCCCTGGACGCCGAGCTGGCCTCCCGGGGCTACCTCCTTACCGAAGAGACCCGAGTCATGAGCATGCCGCTCGCCCCCCGGCCGCCCGCCCGGGGCGATCTGCTTTTCAGGACAGTGGACCCTGCCCGTTTCGCGGCGGCGGTCGGAGGCATGCGCGCCGCCCGTGCCGAGCATGTGGCCGAGCACCAGGCGCGGCTCGAAGGCTTGGCGGTGGATATCCTGCCGGTGTTGGCTTTCGATGCCGCGGGCGCCTGCGTGGCCGGTGGCATGGCCGTGCGCGATGGTGACCTGGCGGGCCTGTTCGATGTGGTGACGGACCCGGCGCAGCGGCGCAAGGGTCACGCGGCGGGGCTGGTCGAGCACCTGTTGGCCGAGTGCGCCGAAAACGGCGCCACCACGGCCTATCTGCAGGTGGAGCCACAAAACACCGCCGCGCGCGCTTTGTATGACCGCTACGGATTCAAAGACTGTTACGCGTATTGGTACCGCCTGCCCGCCGAGCAGGCGGCCGCCTGAGCCCGGTTCGGGATACCAAAAACAGAAG
>LXNH01000087.1_pt1 | contig 19722 bp, 16 predicted proteins | sample 809111 | NCBI WGS metagenome assembly LXNH01 (sample SAMN04870528, study PRJNA318959) | seawater metagenome | biome: 00002010; material: water; isolation source: marine seawater | place: Greece: Milos, Mediterranean Sea | collected 2013-05-29 | depth 5-7 m
GACCAGAACGTGATGGCCGCTTGCGCCCGTGCCGGCGTGGCCGGCTATCTGCCCAAGGCGTCCAGCCCTGACGCGCTGGCCGCCGCCGTCAGCCTGGTGCTGGCGGGCGGGGAATGCTATCCGCAACCGTCGCCCAGGGTACTGGCCGCCTCGCAGGCACCGCTGCAGGAATTGCGCGAGCTGACGCAACGGCAGGAGGAAATCCTGCAACTGTTGGTACAGGGCAAGACCATGCGCGAGATCGGCCAGCAGGTGGGGATTTCAGTGGCCACGGTGAAGAGCCACGCCCGGACCCTGTACTGGAAGCTGAACGCGCGCAACCAGGCCGAGGCGGCCTATATCGCGGTGCAGATGGGGTTGGTGCGTGGGGGCGCGGCTGCGCACACGGTCAAGGGCGACGAGAAATGAGGCGACGTGGCCGCCGGCGCCGGCGGCCGCCGGGCATCGCGGCGGCGTCAGCGGCGGGCGCCGCGCCGGGCTGGGGTCGCGCCGGTGGCGGCGGCGTCTGGTTGCGCCACCGCGGCGAATTCGCGTTCGGCGGCGGCCAGCACCGTGTCGATATGCAGGTGATCGAGCGCATAGCGCCGCGCCGCGGCGCCCAGCGTCTCACGGATCTGCGGATGGCTGGCCAGCTTGCGCACCGCCTCGGCCATGGCGGCGGCGTCTTCGGGCGGGGTCGCCAGTCCGCAGCGCGCCACCACGCCGGCCAGTTCGGTGCCGCGCGCGGCCCCGCACACCACCGGGCGGCCGCTGGCCAGCATGCCGGTCAGCTTGGACGGCATGACCAGGTCCGCCGCGCCGGCGCGCTGCGGCAGCAGGTGGATGTCAGCGGTGTTCAGCAGCGCGCCCAGCCGTTCGGCCGGCTGCAAGTCCAAGAAGCGCACCCGCGCCAGGCCTTGGCAGCGCGCCTGCAAGGGCGCGCGTTCCGGCCCCTGGCCGCAGAACACGAACCAGAGCGCCTGCTCGCGTTCGAGCAGGCGGGCCACCTCGGCCAGCGTCTGCAAGCCCTGCTTGCCGCCCATATTGCCCGAATACAGCGCCACCACAGCGTCAGCGGGAATGCCGAGTTCGGCGCGCAGATCGCCATCGCGGCCGGGCGCGATGGCCTCGACGTCGATCCAGTTGGGCAGCAGCACCGCGCGCGCCGGGTCCACGCCCTTGTACAAGGCCAGATCGAGCATGCGGCCGGAGATGGTCGAGACGCGGTCGAAACGCCGCATCAGCCAGCGTTCCGCGCGGCGCACGGCGGCGCGCAGCCCATTGCCCTTGAGCAGGCCCAGGTCGAACGCCGCGTCCACTTCGTAGTCCTGGATGTGCAGCCAGGCGCGCGCGCCGCACAGGCGCGCGGCCAGCCAGGCCGCCGGCGCGCAGAACAGGGCCGGCTCGACCACCACGATGAGATCGGGGCGGGCGGCCGCGGCGCGCAGCAGCGACGGCAGGCTCGATAGCGCGAAACTCGCCAGATGCAGCAGGCGCTTGGCGCCGCCGGGCCGGGCCGGCACCCACAGCGGCGCGCGCCGCACGTCGACGCCGGCGCGTGTCTCGCGCTGGTAGCGGCCGGCGCGATAGCCGTCGTGCACGCGCCATTGCGGGTAATAGGGCGGCGCGGTGACGACGCTGACCTGATGGCCGCGCGCGGCCAGCCATTCGGCCAGCTCGGCGCTGTATTTGCCGATGCCGGTCAGCTCTGGCGCGTAATTGATGCCGTACAGGAGGATCTTCATGCCGGCGGCGCCACGCGGGGGCGGACGGGGCGGCAGGGATTGCCGTGGCACACCATGGCGGGCGGCAGGCTGCGGAACACCGAGCTGCGCGCGCCGACCACGGCTTCGCGTCCGACCGTGACGCCGGGGCCGATGAAGACATCGGTGGCGACCCAGGCGCCGTCCTCGATGCGCACGGCGCGTTCGCGCAGCGGGAAATCGGGCTGCGCGGGGTCATGGTCGGCGGCGCACAGGTAGCTGCGCTGCGACACCACGGCATGCGCGCCAATGTGGATCGGCCCGAGGCTGTAGACCACCGCGTCGTCGCCGATCCAGGCATAGTCGCCGATCGTCACCTTCCAGGGATAGGTAACCGTGGCGCTGGGCCGGATCAGCACCTTGCGGCCGACCTGGGCGCCGAAGCGGCGCAGCAGCCAGCGCCGGAAGCCGTACGCCACTTGTGGCGACCAGCGGAACAGCGAACCCTGCACCAGCCACCACAATTGCACCATCAACGCCGAACGGCCGCGCTGGCCGGGCGCGACGGAGAATTGGTCGAGCCGCTGCAGGGCGCTCATTTGGCCGCTCCGCTCAGGGCGTCGTCGCGCGCCGGATCCGCGGCCAGGCGCGCCTGGCGGAGTTCTTCGGTCTTGATGCGGATCTGCCAGTAATACATGGCGCGCGCCACCGCGTAGTCGAAGCCGGCGCGGCCATCGAGAAAGCCCAGGCGCAGCAGGTAGGAATGCAGGAATGCGACCGGCGCCTTGAACGGCATGGCCTGGAACAGGCGCTTGAGCAGGGCGCGCGCGCCCACGTTGGCCTCGCGCGGGTCGTTCATCAGGCCCTTGGTGCGCAGATTGGCTTCCCAGTCGGAATAGCGATTGTGCTTGTCGAAGTAGTGATAGAGCGAGTCGTGGTCGTTGTGTACCATGCGCTCGCGCAGCGCGAAGGTCTCGCCCTGCACCTGCGGTTGGTAGTGGCCTTCGACTTCCCACATGTGGGCCACGTCCAGGTCGTCGTAGTCCAGGAAGCGCGAGCGTTCGCGCGCCAGCAGCGCCAGCTTGTAGACGCGATGGCCGTGGCGCAGCTTGCGGCCGCAGAACACGTAGTCGAACGGCACGAAGGCGCCGCCGGCGCCGGCGGCAAAGCGCGGCAGGGCGGCGCGGATCTCGGCGGCCAGTTCCGGCGTCATTTCCTCGTCGGCGTCGACGTACAGCACCACCGGGTGGCTGAACGGCAGTTGTTCCAGGCACCACTGCTTCTTCTTCGGATACTTGCCGTTCCAGCTGAAGGTGCTGACCTTGGCGCCGAGCGCGGTGGCCATGGCGCAGGTCGCGTCGGTGCTGTTGGAGTCGACCACGAAGACCTCGTCGAAGTCGGCCAGCGCCTTCAGGCACTTGGCGATATTGCGTTCCTCATTCTTGGTCATGACGACAACGGATACCGGTATCTTGGACATGATGCTTTCCTGTTCAGGACGCGCCGCGCCGCATCAGCGGCTGGAACAAGTCGATGACGTCGCGGCAATGCCGCTCCAGTGAAAAGGCGTCGGCGCGCGCCGGGCCTTCGGCCGCGAGGCGTTCGCGCATCTTGCCGTCGTAGGCCAGCCGGCGCACCGCCGCCGCCAGGGCGGCGGCGTCGCCCACCGGCACCAGCACGCCATAGCGGCCGGCGTCGAGGATTTCGGCGGGGCCGTGCGGACAATCGGTGGAAATGACCGGCACGCCCAGGCACAGCGCCTCGACCAGCACATTGCCGAAGCTTTCGCGCACCGAGGTCAGGGCGAAGGCGCCGGCGCCGGCAATCACGGGAAACGGGTTGTCGATGTGGCCGGCCAGGGTGACCGGACTGCGCGAGGGGCGCGCATCGATGCGCCTTTGCAGGGCGCCGTGCTCCGAGCCTTCGCCCAGGATGGTGAAGCGGATGCCGGGATCGTCCAGCAGCGCGGCGGCGTCGATCAGGGTGGCATAGTCCTTGACGGCCTCCAGGCGGCCCACCGCGACCACGTGGTAGGGCGCGCCGGCCGGGGCCGGGGCTGGGGCCGCGCCGCCCACGCTCTGCTCGCGCACGTCATCCAGCGGCACCCCGTTGTAGATGGTGCGCACCTTGCCGCGCAAAGGCGGAAACATGCTGACCAGGTCTTCCTTGACGCCGCGCGAGACGCCGACGACAGCGTCATGGCGGCGGTAGGTCTGGCTCACCAGCCAGCATTTCAGGCGCCGCATGCGCGAGGCGCCGTAGTGGATGGCCGGGCTGCTGTGCTCGAAAGCGACGGTGGCGAAGTCGCCGCGCAATATCTTCTTGGCCAGCACCACCAGCATGTTGCACAGCAGCCCGTGCGAGCAGACAATGGCCGGCCGTTCGCGGCGGATCTGCGCCAGCAGGCGCGCGAACGCCAGCGGCAGCCGCAGCCGCAGGGCGGTCGGCGATTCGATCACCGGCAGCGCCCGGGTCACGCGCGGATTGGCGACGGGGTATTCGCGGTTGCGCGAGCGCAGCAGGAACAGCGAGGCTTCGACGCCCCGCTCGGGCAAGGCGTCGGCGATGAAGGCGACACATCTTCCCACGCCGCCGTGCAGGTCGGGCGCGACGAACAGGACATCAGGCATGTGGCAGTACTCGCGATGACCGCCGGCGCGCGGTGTCCGGACGGGGGCTGGGCGCCGCGGACGCGGGCGCGGGCGTGGGCACGGGCATGGCCCGGGCATTGCGGATGAGCGACAGGCAATAACACAACAGAAAGCCGGTAAAGGCGGTCTTGGGGGCATAAGCCAGGCCGCCGGACAGCGAATCGATGAAGATATAGATCGGCGCGGTGGCCAGCAGGTAGCGTCGGTGCAGTTCCAGGCCAGGATGGGTGTAGCGCCGCGCCAGCGACAGCAGCAGGATCAGTAGGGGCGGCAGCATGATCATCACCGTGCCGACGATGCCGAACTTCATCAGGTAGAACGCCCAGGAGTTGTGCGCGAAGGTACTCAGTTCGAAACCGTTCTCGCCCATCACCCAGCTGCGAAAGCCCGCGCCCTTGCCGAACACCGGGCTTTCCGCGAACGAGTCCATCTGCCCCTGCATCTCCTGGATGCGGGCGCCGTAGCTGGAGTCCTCGTCGAGCCGCTCGACGCTGAAGATGCGGTTGCTCAGCACATCCAGATAGCCGATGCTGGCGAACACCAGCACTCCGGCCACAGCCGCCGGGGCGAAGATCAGCACCACCCGGCGGCGGATCTCCGGACCCGAGGCCAGCATCACGGCCAGCAGCACCGACACCATCAGCTGCAGGTACTGGCTGCGGTTCAGCGAGAACACCAGCGCCAGCAGCATATAGACCGTGAGCGCGTAGGCCTTGGGGCCGGAGACGTTGAGTGTCTTGCGGAAGTACAGCAGCGACACCACCCCGAAGGGAATCGCCCAGACGCCCAGGCGCACGTTGCGCAGTGGATTGGCCACGCTGAAACCCTGCAGTTGCTCCAGCAGCATCAGTGTGGCCACGGCCAGGCAGGCCGCCACGATGTACTTCTGCAGCACCGCGTAGGCGGCCGGGCTATCGATATCCTTGTAGCAAAGGAAAGGCACGCTCAGGAAGTAGAAGACGATGCGCAGGTCACGCGCCACGTCGCCGCTTTCGATGCCGGGATGGTGCAGCGACACCAGCAACAGGTACACCACCGACAGCACCTGCATGCCCAGCAGCATACCGAGCGCGCCGCGCGGCAGGGCATAGGCGGCTGGCTCGGCCAGCCGCAGGGCCTTGACCGCCAGGATGGCCACGAACAGCACATCGAAGGGCGACAGCTTGAAACTGCCCACCCCCAGGATGAAGTGGTCGTCGTTCAGCGCCAGCGCGGTGAATGCGAACAGTCCCAGCAGGTGCAGCGTGGAAAGGCGGCGGTGCGGATACATGGCGGCTCCGGGGCAGGGAAGGCGGGCTCAGTGCGCGGCCCAGTCGTCGCGCCCGAGCAGCTTGATGGCAAGCTTTTCGACCAGGTATGACAGGTCGCCCTGGCGCGCGTGCGCGGCGACCTGCGAGGCCCGGCAGGACAGGCCGAATAGCTTGCCCATGCCGGGCTCGGTGCGGCGGATGCGGTTGACGATCTGTTCGCGCTCTTCCAGCAGCACGTCCTGCATCAGCGCGGTCTTGGTTTCGTCGTGGGCGGTGTAGACGCCCATCGCGTCCGGCACGATCAGGTTCCTGCCCTCGCGCAGCAGCCGGCTCCACAGTTCCAGGTCCATGCAATAGCGCATGCTTTCCTGCAGCAGGCCGTGCTTGCGCAGCAGGTCGCGGCGGAAGATGGCGGACTGGTTGGGGATCGAGGCCTTGACCACGGTGAGCGTGCCGCGGTTGACCGGGGTGTAGTGGATCTTGCGGAAGATGCGGTTGCCGGCGTCGGCCACGAACAGGTTGCCGCTGACGATGGGCGCCCGGCCCCGCGCCGCGGCCGCGCCCAGTTTGCGCAAGGCGCCCGGGTAGTACAGGTCGTCGGAATTCTGCCAGCCGACGTAGTCGCCGGTGGCGCGTTCGAAGCCCTTGTTGATGGCGTGCGACTGGCCGCGGTCCGGGGCGCTTTCCCAGTAGGTCAGGTAGCGTTCGTACTTGCGGATGATGTCGACGCTGCCGTCGGTGGAGCCGCCGTCGATGATGATGTACTCCAGCCGCGGATAACCCTGGTTCAGCACCGAAATGATGGTGCGCTCCAGGAAGCGGGCCTGGTTGTACGAGGGCGTCACGATGGTCAGCTTGGGCAGCAGGCCGCCGGCGATCGGCGCGGGTGGACGCAGCTCGCGGACGAAGTCGATGAGCTGACGCGAGTACTCATTGTGGCGCTTGCGCATATAGGACCTCAGCATGATGGCTACCGGGTGGCCGCAGGCAGGGCGCCCGGGTAGTCGGGCCGGGATTGACGGATGGCGAGCGCCACGCCGGCCAGCGTGATCGCCGCATAGGCCATGCGGCCCCAGGCCGCGGCGTGTTCACCCGCCGCGTGCACCAGGACGGCCATGACGCCCAGCATGGCCAGGCCGCCCAGGCCGTTGAGAATCGCCACCGCCCGCGAATTGCCCAGGCCGAGCAGCGAGAAATGCGCCGCCGCGTTCAATGACAGCAGGCCCGAGGCGATGATCAGCAGGCGGAACGTGCCCAGGTGGCCCTCGGCCACGGCATGCCCCAGCAGCAGGTCCAGCAGCGGCTGGCTGACCGCCAGCACCGCGACCGTGGCGCTGGCCGACAGCAGCAGATTCCACAGCATCAGGCGGCGGATCTCTTCCTCGGCCGCGCCCGGGCGCGGCGGCGCGGCCGACAGGCGGCTGACGCGCGGCATGGCCTTCTGGAAGATCGCCACCGAGGCGGTGTGGATCATCTGTCCGACTTGCACGCCGACGGTATAGATGGCCAGGGCCGCCGGCCCCATCAGGCTGCCCACCAGCACCCGGTCGACCGAGCCGAAGGCCAGCGCGCTCAGGCTGTTGAGCCAGGACCAGCGCGAGAAGCGGAATGCGTCCAGCATGGCGCCGCGGTCGCGCACCGGGCGCACCAGCACATGGCCGTAGCGGCGCGCGAACACGCGCATCTTGACCGAGCCGGCCAGCAGCAGGCCAAGCGCCTGGGCCAGGCCGGTCCAGGTGGGCGAGGCCGTCAGCCAGGCGGTGGCGCAGGCCAGCGCCAGGGTGCCGCTGCGGCTGACCAGCTCGCACAGCGCGGTGGCACGGAAGTCCTCGCGGCCCTTGAGGCAGCCGGACATCAGTTGGTCGTACTGCTGCGTCAGGTAGACCGCCAGCGCCGGCATGGCCAGCAGGGTGACGGCCACGCCGCCGAAGGTGGCGGCGGGCCAGCCCCACCAGGCCGCCAGCCACAACAGCGCGGCCACCAGCGTCACCACGCCCAGCGCGCAGCCGATCAGCGACATGGCCACGCCGGCCGCGCGGTAGGCGCCGCCGGGCTCGTGCATGCGCTCGGACACCAGCTTGGTGGCGGTGACGGCGGCGCCCAGGTTGGCGGCATTGCCGAAGCCGGCCAGCGCGATGATCATCGAATACTGGCCGAATCCCACCGTGCCGAGCTGGCGGAACAGGATGGGCAGCGCCATCAGCGCCGCCACCGGGCCGATGCCGTATTCCACCAGCCCCCAGAACGAGGCATTGCCGGCGACGTGCTTCCTGATGAGTCGGTACATCGGAATGGCCTGTTCTCGATAGGCGCGGCGGTCAGGCCACGGGCAGGGGTTGGCGCGCCTGTTCGCGCAGGAAGTGACCATAGGCCAGCGTCACGCCATGGGCCAGGGCAATCTCCGGCTTCCAGCCGAGCGCGCGCACCCGGGACGAGTCCATCAGCTTGCGCGGCGTGCCGTCGGGCTTGCTGGCGTCATAGACGATCCGGCCCCGGTAGCCGACCACCTGCGCCACCACCCGCGCCAGCTCGGCGATCGACAGGTCCTCGCCGGCGCCGATGTTGTAGATGCCTTCGGCGGCAGGCGTCTCCATCAGCATGACGCAGGCGCGCGCCAGGTCGTCTACGTACAGGAATTCGCGCAGCGGCGTGCCGCTCCCCCACAGGGTGACGCTGTCCTGGCCGGCTTCGCGGCCTTCGTGGAACTTGCGGATCAGCGCCGGCAGCACATGGCTGCTGTGCAGGTCGTAGTTGTCGCGCGGGCCGTACAGGTTGGTCGGCATGGCGCAGATGAAGCGCGCGCCGTACTCGCGCTGGTAGGCTTCGCACAGTTTCAGGCCAGCGATCTTGGCGATGGCGTAAGGTTCGTTGGTGGCTTCCAGCGGTCCGGTCAGAAGCGCGTCCTCGCGGATCGGCTGCGGCGCTTCGCGCGGATAGATGCAGGACGAGCCCAGGAACAGCAGCTTGCGCACCCCGGCCGCGTAGGCGGCGCGAATCACGTTGCACTGGATCATCAGGTTGCGGTACAGGAAGTCCACCGGATGATTCTGGTTGGCCAGGATGCCGCCGACCTTGGCGGCGGCCAGGTACACCACGTCGACCGGCGTGGTCGAGAAGAAGCGGTGCACCTGGTTCTGGTTCTCCAGGTCCAGTTCGGTGTGGCTGCGCGTGATGATGTCGCGGTAGCCGCGCGCCTGCAGTTCGCGCACCAGCGCGGCGCCCACCATGCCGCGATGGCCCGCCACGAACACGCGTTGGTCCGGATTGCTCATGGCGGACTATTCCTTGTAGGCGTAGATTTCGTAGCCGTTCTGTTCCACCAGCGCGTCGCGGCGGGCGTCCTTCAGGTCGCTTTCCACCATTTCCTTGACCAGCTGGGCGAAGCTGGTGCGCGGCGACCAGCCCAGCTTTTCGCGCGCCTTGGTCGGGTCGCCCAGCAGGGTCTCGACCTCGGTCGGGCGGAAATAGCGCGGATCGACCCGCACGATGACCTGGCCGGGTTTGATGTCGTGCACCGGGCTGAACAGCACGGTGGCGGTCTCTTCCAGCCCTTCGCCTTCCCAGGCCAGCAGGATGCCCAGCTCGCGCGCGGCGGTATTGATGAACTCGCGCACGCTGTACTGCATGCCGGTGGCGATGACGTAGTCCTCTGGCGTGTCCTGCTGCAGCATCAGCCACTGCATTTCGACGTAGTCGCGCGCATGGCCCCAATCGCGCAGCGCCGACAGGTTGCCCAGGTACAGGCATTCCTGCAGCCCCAGCACGATGCGCGCCAGGCCGCGCGTGATCTTGCGCGTCACGAAGGTCTCGCCGCGCTTGGGCGATTCGTGGTTGAACAGGATGCCGTTGCAGGCATACATGCCGTAGGCTTCACGGTAGTTGACACTGATCCAGTAGGCATACAGCTTGGCGGCGGCGTAGGGGCTGCGCGGATAGAACGGCGTGGTTTCCTTCTGCGGGGTCTCCTGCACCAGGCCGTACAGTTCGGAGGTCGAGGCCTGGTAGAAGCGCGCCTTGTCCTCCAGCTTGAGGATGCGGATGGCTTCCAGCAGGCGCAGGGTGCCCAGGCCGTCGGCGTTGGCGGTGTATTCCGGCTCCTCGAACGACACCCCGACGTGGCTCTGCGCCGCCAGGTTGTAGATCTCGTCGGGCTGCACGGATTGCACGATGCGGATCAGGCTGCAGGAGTCGGTCATGTCGCCGTGGTGCAGCACGAAATTGCGCGGCTGGTCGTGCGGATCCTGGTACAGGTGGTCGATGCGGGCGGTGTTGAACAGCGACGCGCGCCGCTTGATGCCATGGACTTCATAGCCCTTGGCCAGCAGGAATTCGGCCAGATAAGCGCCGTCCTGTCCGGTAACGCCGGTAATCAGTGCCCGTTTTGGCATGGTTTTATCCTTAAGACTTAGTCATTGCACGAAAGGAGCCGAAGGCTGCGGAACCGATGTTCAATGAGATTACTGTCGCACCCGCCGCAGAGATATCGGCCAAAAGGTCTAAGAAGTCGGCCTGCCGATAGGCCAAAAAGGACTGGATGCCTTCGTCCAGCGCGCCCAGGGCCGACACCGCCAGCAGCGCGGTCAGGCCTGGCCGGCGCTGGACCGAGAGGTAGAGCAGCACGGTCAGGAAGGCGTAGGCCATCAGGTGCAGGCGCTTGTCGCCGAACGCATCGGACATCTCGGCGGCCAGGCCCGGCAGGTTGCCCACCGTCACCAGCGTGCTGAAGAACAGCGCCGCCAGCGGCAGGCAGACCCGCGCCAGGCCAGGGCGCCAGAAGGAGGAGGCCGCGCGCCGCAGGTCAGACACGGCCGTACATGTCCTGGAGGCGGACGATGTCGTCCTCGCCCAGATAGGCGCCGGACTGCACCTCGATGATCTCCAGCGGGATCTTGCCGGGGTTCTCCAGACTGTGGACCTCGCCCAGCGGGATGTAGGTCGACTGGTTCTCGGTCAGCAAATACTGCTTGTCGCCGTTGTAGATGCGCGCGGTGCCCGACACCACCACCCAATGTTCGGCGCGATGGTGGTGCATCTGCGACGACAGGCGCGCGCCGGGTTTCACGGTGATGCGCTTGACCTGGTAGCGGGGCCCCTGTCCGACCGAGTCGTACGAGCCCCACGGGCGCTGCACTTCGCGATGGTGGTTCAGCTCGCTGCGGTGCTGCACCTTGAATGCCTCCACCAGCCGCTTGACGTCCTGCGAGCGGGTCTTGTGGGCCACCAGCACGGCGTCGGCGGTCTCGATCACGACGATGTCATCCAGCCCCACCGACGCGACCAGCCGGCTGGTCGAATGGATCAGGCAGTTGCGCGAGTCCTCGACCATCACGTCGCCGGTGGTGGAGTTGCCCTCGGCGGTCTTGTGGGCGATGCCCCAGACCGCGTCCCAGGCGCCGACGTCGCTCCAGGGCGCGGCCAGCGGGATCACCACGGCGCTGTCGGTGCGTTCCATGATGGCGTAGTCCATCGAGTCGCTGGGGCAGGCCTCGAAGGCCGGGCCGTCCAGCTGGAACAGCGCCTGCTCGCCATGGCCGCCGGCCACCGCCGCGCGCACCTGTTCCAGGATGCGCGGCGCCAGCCGTTCCAGCTCGGCCAGGAAGACCGAAGCCTGGAACGCGAACATGCCGCTGTTCCAGTAGTAGCCGCCATCCTCGATGAAGCGCTGCGCCACCTCGGGCGAGGGCTTTTCGACGAAGCGCCGCACCTTGCGCGCCGGGGCCATGGCGCCTGGTTCGGCCGCCTGGATGTAGCCATAGCCGCTGAGCGGCGCGCTGGGGGTGATGCCGAAAGTCACCAGCGCGCCCTGGCGCGCGGCCTGGTAGGCCTCGGCGAAGGCGGCCGCCAGCACCGGGCCGTCTTCCAGCACGTGGTCGGAAGGCATGATCAGCATCACCGGGTCCTCGCCGTCGCGCATGGCGCGCAGGGTGGCGGCGGCAATGGCGGGCGCGGTGTTGCGGGCGAATGGCTCCAGCACGATCTCGGCATCCTGGATACCCAATTCCAGCGCCTGTTCCGCGGCGATGTAACGGTGGGCGTCGTTGCACACCAGCATCGGGCGCGCCTGGGCCCCGGCCGATTCCAGGCGGCGCAGGGTGTTCTGCAGCAGGCTGCGGTCATCGGTCAAACGGATGAACTGCTTGGGCAGCAGCTCGCGCGACAGCGGCCACAGGCGCGAGCCGGAGCCGCCGCAGAGGATGACAGCCCGGTACGGAGGGTGGGGGTTGCTCATGGCGCTGACTCCTTGAAGTAGGCCTGGGTATAGGGGTGGGCGCCGGGGTCGGCGGCGATGGCCGCCGCGGCTTGCCAGCGGTAGCGGCGGTGCTGGCCGAGCGGCAGGCTGGCCGCGTCCAGCGTGAGATCGGCCTCATAGGCGAGGACGATGTAATGGGTGGAACGGCCGGCCTCGCCGGCGAAATTGGTGCCATAGAAGTGTTCGTACACGCCGCGAGGCCGCCAGGCCTGCGGCGGCAGCGTCACGCCCAGTTCCTCGCGGGCGATGCGCTGCAGCGCGCGCGGCAGGGACTCGTTCTTGCGGATGCGGCCGCCGGGCACGAACCAGGAGCCCTGGGCGGGCGGGTTGCTGCGCAGGCCGGTCAGGTAGCGGCCCTGCGCATCGCGCAGCAGCAGGTCGATCGACACCAGCGGCAGCATCTGCACCGCGCGGCGGAAGTCGTCCTCGGCCAGCAGGCCGGCGGGCGGCGGCGGTGCGGCGGGCGCGGGACGCGCGCGCGATGGGGCGAACGGGGGCCAGCCCAATGGTTCAGTAGACATTGCGGCCCGTCCATCCGGATACCGCCGTGCGGGCGATGATCATCAGGTCCATCCGGAACGTCCAGTGCTGGATGTAGTAGATGTCGTGCTCGACGCGGTCGCTCATCTTGCGCAGCGTGTCGGTCTGGCCGCGCAGGCCGTTGACCTGGGCCCAGCCGGTGATGCCGGGCTTGACGCGGTGGCGCATCATGTAGCGCTGCACCAGGTCTTTGTACAGCTCGTTGTGCTCCAGCGCGTGCGGCCGCGGCCCGACCACCGACATGTCGCCGCGCAGCACATTCAGGAATTGCGGCAGTTCGTCCAGGCTGGTGCGGCGCAGGAAACCGCCGATGCGGGTGATGCGCGTGTCGTTGCGGGTGGCCTGGGTGACCACGCCGTGTTCCTGGTGCACGGTCATGGTGCGGAACTTGTAGACGTGGAAGACCTTGCCGTCCACGCCCAGGCGCGGCTGGGTGAAAAACACCGGTCCGCGCGAGGTCAGCTTGACCAGGCAGGCTACCGTCAGCATCAGCGGCGACAGGCCGATCAGCGCGCACAGCGCGAAACTGCGGTCGAAGGCCTCCTTGGCCAGGCCGCGCACGCCGGCGGCCGGCAGGCTGTTGAGCTGGATCGCCGGCAGCCCGAGGAATTCGCCGATGCGGTGGCCCAGCAGCTGGATCGACATCACGTCGGGAATCCAGCGGATGTCGACCAGGTCATTGCGCAGGTGGTAGAGCACTTCGCGCAGCTCCTGGCCGGCTTCCATCGGCAGCACGATCCAGACTTCGCGCACGTTGTGCTCGCGCACGAAGGTGTGCAGCGCGTCCAGTTCGTGCAGGCGCCGCACCTGTGGCGGCAGGATTTCGTGGGTCTCGGCGTAGATGCCGGCGACCTCGTAGCCGGCCTCGCGGTAGCGTTCGACGCGGCGCCACAGGTCATGGCCGAGCGCGCCGAACCCCACCAGCAGCACGCGCTTGCGGTTCAGGCCGCGGTCGCGCGCCGCGCCCAGCACGGTGTAGACCGCCAGGCGTACCCCGGCCAGCGCCAGGGCGGCCGATCCATACCAGGTCGCCGCCCACAGGCGCGATACCGACGCGCTCTGGTGCATCAGGAAACTGACCAGGATGCCCAGCGCGAACACCAGCGACCAGGCCATCAGGCTGCGCACGATCAGGTCGGTCAGGCGCCGCCCGCGCCACGAGACATACAGGCTGAAGGCGGGGAACAGGGCGATCACCCCCAGGCCGCACAGGTAGATCAGGAACAGGTGGATCTGCGGCGGATCCGCCAGCGCCTCCTGCGAAAACTTGAACTCGGTGACGGCCAGGCCGCAGATGATGACGATCGCCGCATCCAGCAGGCGATACAGATAGCCGGATCGGTTCGACCTGCTCGACGTGTCCGTGAGGGACGGGTCCATCGCGTACTCCTTTGCTCGGGGAGTCGCCCTGCGGCCGCGGGGACAACAACGGTGCACTGCCGCAAAGCATGGGGCTACCGTGGAAATCTTATTGAGTGCCCGGCGCACCCGAAACCTCCAAACGATGTAGGAGAAGGCTTAGGGCATCCGTCGAATGTGCGGGGCCTGGAAAAGAGAGTGGAATGTCGCAACCCGTTACGCATCGGGCTCCTTTCCAAGCAACGAAGTCATTCACAGTGGATTCGCCATGACGACACTTATCGGAACGTTGAGCCGGGCCATCGCCGCCATCGCGCTCGTGTCCTCGCTGGGCGCCTGCGCTCTTTCTCCAGGCATGACTTTCGATGCCAAGCATCGGGTCGATCCGCTGGATCCCAACTCGGTGGCCGAGGTCAAGGAAATCACGCCCAGCCTGGTGCTGGAAGACAACCGCGCGCGCCTGGCGCTGCTGAACAACGACGGCGTTTCGCATCTGGTCGACAAGGCCGAGCCGTATCGCATCGGCCCCGGCGACATCCTGTCGATCGTGGTCTGGGATCACCCCGAGCTGGTGCTTCCGACGCAAACCTACGCCATTGGCACTGGGGTGACCGAACTAGCCATCGGGGACACCGCTTCGGGCATTCCGGGGTATACGGTCTCATCCGCCGGATATATCCAATTTCCCTACACGGGACTGCTGAAAGTGGCGGGGTTGACGGAACTTCAGGCGCGCAATCTCATAGTCAACAGTTCGGGTAAATACATCCAGGACCCGCAGATCACGGTGCGAGTGCTGGGCTATCGCAGCAAGCGGGTCTACGTCGAAGGCGAGGTGAAAACGCCGGGTACCGTCGCGATCAATGACATTCCCATGACCCTGCTGGAAGCGATCAATCGCGCGGGCGGCATCCTGCCCACGGGAGATCGCAGCAGCGTCTATGTCATCCGCGCGGGCCGCAAGGCGCGAGTGAACCTGCCCGCCCTGATCGACCGCGGGCAGGACCTGAACCAGGTCATGCTGAAGTCGGGCGACATTGTCAGGGTGACGCCGCGCGACGAAAGCAAGGTGTTCGTGACGGGCGAAGTGACGGCGCCGGCCACGATCGTGATGCGCGATGGCAGGTTGACGTTGAACGAAGCGCTGGGCGTGGCGGGAGGGCCCAACCAGCTGACTGCCGACTCGTCGCAGGTGTTTGTGGTGCGCAGTACCGAGCAGGCGATGCCGCTGGTGTTCCACCTGAACGCGGCGTCGCCGCAGGCTTACGCGGTGGCGGAGAAGTTCGAGTTGCAACCCAAGGACGTCGTCTTCGTGGATACGGCGGCGCTGGTGCGGTGGAACCGCTTCATCAGCAACCTGTTCCCGAGCGCGCAAACGGTGCAGACCGTGCATTCAATCAAGTAGTCGACCCTCGGGCCCGTCCCGCGCCAATGGGCGCGGGGCCGGGATCCGGCCCACGCCTTTGGGGGCGCCGCGACCGCGGCGGCGCCTGATCTTGGAGAGCTGCATGTCGTTGCCTATCGAATCGTTCGAGCCCTCCGTCCCGGCTCGCCAGCAGGAAACCCCGCTGTCCTCGCACGTGGACGCCATTTTTTCCAATCGATGGATGATCATCGCCATCACCCTGGTCGCGCTGCTGGGCGCGGTCCTATACGTCATGGTCACCCCTTCGGTGTATTCGGCGGACATCATCGTCCAGGTGGAGGAGGAGGCGCCGCAGGGGCAGAACCGCAGCCTGCTGGGCGACGTGTCGGCCATCTTCGACACCAAGGCCGAGACTTCCGGCGAAATGGAAGTGCTGCGCTCGCGCATGGTGGTGGGGCCGGCCGTCGACAAGTTCATGCTGTACATCCACGCCAAGCCGCGCTATTTCCCGGTGGTGGGCGAATGGCTGGCGCGGCGCCATGAGAGCCTGCCGTATCCGTCCGGGCTGCCGCGCGGCGGCTATGCGTGGGGCGGCGAGTCGATCTCGGTGTCGCAACTGGACGTGCCCAACGAATGGCTCGGCAAGCCCTTTCGCATCACCTATCTGGGCGACGGCGCCTACACCCTGAGCGACAAGGTCACCGGCGCCACGTTCAAAGGCATGGTCGGCAAGCCCGAGCATTTCATGCTGCCCGGCGGCGGCGCGCTGGACCTGCACGTCGACGCCCTGAACGGCCGGCCCGGAACGGAATACACGGTGTCGCGCAGTTCGCGCCTGGCGGCCATTGAAGACGTGCAGGCGCGCCTGGGGATCTTCGAGCGCGGCCGCACCTCGGGCGTGATCGGCGTGACGCTGGAAGGCAACGATCCGGCGCTGACCACTGCAGTCCTGAACCAGATCGGCCAGGAGTACGTGCAGCAGAACGTCAATCGCAAGGCCGCCCAGGCCGAGAAATCGCTGGCGTTCCTGGACCAGCAGCTGCCGCAGCTCAAGCGCGAGCTGGACGCGGCCGAGACCAAGTACAACGCGCTGCGCAACAAGCGCGGCACCATTGACCTGAGCGAAGAGGCCAAGCTGATCCTGGCGCAATCGGTGGATGCCCAGACCAAGGTGATGGAACTGCGCGCCAAGCGCCAGGAGATGATCACCCGGTTCGCGCCGACCCATCCCAGCATCATCGCCATCGACCGTCAGATCGCGTCCCTGACCGGCGACGTCAATCGCATCGGCAGCAATATCAAGCAGTTGCCCGACCTGGAACAGGACGTGGTGCGGCTGGTGCGCGACGTGCGCGTCAACACCGAGCTGTACACCGGCCTGCTCAACAACGCCCAGCAACTGCGCCTGATCCGCGCCGGCAAGGTCGGCAATGTGCGCATCCTGGATGCGGCGGTGCAGCCCGACAAGCCGGTGCGCCCCAAGGCCGCCATCATCATCGCCGTGGCCACGGCCATCGGCCTGATCTTCGGCGTGCTGTGCGCCTTCGTGCGCAACGCCCTGTTCGGCGGCCTGTCCGAGCCGGACGATGTCGAGCGCTACACCGGCCTGCCGGTGCTGGCCGCGATTCCGTACAGCGACTTGCAGGACAAGCTGTGGCGCCGCAGCCGGCGCAAGAACGCCACCATCCCGGCGTTGCTGGCGCAAAGCCAGAGCAACGCGCCGCCGATCGAAAGCCTGCGCTCGTTCCGCAATGTGCTGCAAGCATCGCTGCGCCAGTCGGCCAACAACATGGTCATGTTCACCGGGCCGGTGGCCGGGGTCGGCAAGTCGTTCCTGTCGGCCAACTTCGCCTTCATCCAGGGCGGGGTCGGCAAGCGCGTGCTGCTGATCGACGCCGATTTTCGCAAGGGCCAGCTCAACCGCTATTTTGGCGTGCCCAAGGAGGACGGTCTGTTCGAAGTGCTGTCCGGCACGCTGCCGCTGGAGCGGGTACGCAAGCACAGCGTGTCCGAGGGGGTGGACTTCATCGCCACCGGCGCGGTCAGCTTCGATCCGTCGGAGCTGCTGGCCTCGCCGATCTTCGGCCAGACCCTGCGCGAGCTGGCCAGCCAGTACGACATGGTCATCCTGGATACCGCGCCGGTGCTGTCCTCGCCCGACGCGGCGGTGGTCGGCACGCATGCCGCCGCGGTCATGGTGGTGGTGCGGTCGGGCATGAATACGGTGGGGGAGATCCGCGAGACCGCCAAGCGCCTGATCCAGGCCGGCGCCCCGGTGGACGGCGTGTTGTTCAACGGCCTGAAGCTGATGCCCGAGCGCTTTGGTTTTCGTTCCAAGTACGGTGGCTACCGCTATTCGCGCGCCGCCTATTACGGTGATTTCAAACAGAACGGCCCCAAGTAACCCGCGCGGAGAACTGGCATGCATGGAACGTTTGGCTGGGAACCCCCGCAGATCCTGGATGCGGTCTTCAAGGCGTACGACATACGCGGCACCGTGCCCGATGAAATCGACGCGCGCTTCGCCCATAGCCTGGGCATGGCGGCCGGCGCGCGGGCCCTGGAGCTGGGCGCGCGCGCCATGGTGGTGGGACGCGACGGACGCCTGAGCAGCGTGGAGCTGACGGCGGCGCTTCAGGCCGGGCTGCGCTCGGCCGGGGTGCATGTGATCGACATCGGCATGGCGACTACGCCGATGGTCTATTTCGCCACCTGGCTGATGGACACCGGCGCCGGCATCGCCGTGACCGGCAGCCACAATCCGCCGGCGCACAACGGCTTCAAGATCGTCATGGACGGCGCATCGCTGTATGGCGAAGGCATCACCGCGCTGCGCGATGCGATGCGCCTGCCGATCGAGTCGGCCAGCGTGGCCGGCGGGCGCACCCAGATGCAGATCCAGCCGTGCTACGCGGCGCGGCTGGCGGGCGACATCCGCATGGCGCGGCCGATGAAGATCGCCATCGACTGCGGCAGCGGCGTGGCCGGGGCGGTGGCGCCCGCGTTGTTCCGCGCCCTGGGCTGCGAGGTCACGGAACTGTTCTGCGAGGTGGACGGCTCGTTCCCCGGGCACCATCCCGATCCGGCCGATCCGCAGAACCTGCAGGACCTGATCTATTGCCTGCGCTATTCCGATTGCGAGGTGGGGCTGGCGTTCGATGGCGACGGCGACCGGCTCGGCGTGGTTACCAAGTCCGGCCAGATCATCTGGCCCGACCGGCAACTGATCCTGTTCGCGCGCGACGTGCTGGCGCGCAACCCGGGCGCCGAGATCCTCTACGACGTCAAGTGCAGCCGCCACGTCGCGCGCGCCATCGCCGAGGCCGGCGGCAAGCCGACCATGTGGAAGACGGGACATTCGCTGATCAAGGCCAAGATGCGCGAGACCGGCGCGTTGCTGGCCGGCGAGATGAGCGGGCATATCTTCTTCAAGGAGCGCTGGTACGGCTTTGACGACGGCATCTACGCCGCCGCGCGGCTGCTGGAGATCCTGTCGGCGGCGCCCGATCCGTCGGCGCTGCTGGAAAGCCTGCCGCAGTCCTGCGCCACGCCCGAAATCAAGCTGGAAACCACCCAGGGCGAGCAGTTCGCGTTGGTGGAGGCGTTGCGTGAACACGGAGAGTTCCCCGGCGCGCAATCCATCAATGACCTGGACGGGGTGCGGGTCGACTACGCCGACGGCTTCGGCCTGGCGCGGCCGTCCAACACCACGCCGACGGTGGTGCTGCGTTTCGAGGGAGACACCGTGGCCGCATTGGCCCGCATCGAGGAGGACTTCCGCAATGCGTTCCGACGTGTTGCCCCTCATATCCGTTTACCGTTCTAAGGAGCATCACGCGATGGGAAAGGCGAATATTGCGAGAGAGGCCCAAGCCGGGGCCGAGGCGGACAGCCTGGCCGCCAGCCCCGAGTGGCAGGCGTTCTCCCAGGCGGCGCGTGGCGCCGCGCTGGACGCGGGCGCGCTGAAGGTGATCGAGGCGGCCGGCTTGTGCGTGGACCTGACGATGCAGCGGCAGTCGGCGCCGCTGGACGCCGCGGCGCAGGCGCTGCTGCGCGCCCGCGGGCTGGATGCGGCGCGCCAGGCGCTGTTCGCCGGCGCGCCGGTCAATTGGACCGAGGGCAAGCCGGCCTGGCACACGGCGCTGCGCGCCGGCCGCACCCGCGAGCAACCGGACGGGCAGGACCAGGACTCGGTCTGCGAGTATTCGCGCATGGCCGACTTCGTGCGCCGCATCGACCAGGGCGCCGATTTTTCCTCGGTGCTGCACATTGGCATCGGCGGCAGCGACTGGGGGCCGCGCCTGGCGATCCAGGCGTTCGGCGGCGCCGGCCAGCGCCGCCAGATCCGCTTCGTCTCGAATATCGACGGCCATGCCTTCCATGACGCCGTGGCCGGGCTGGACCCGCGCCGCTGCCTGGTGGTGGTGTCGTCCAAGTCGTTCACCACCGCCGAGACCCTGCACAATGCGCGCGCGGCCATCGCCTGGCTCCAGCGCGGCGGGGTGACGGACCCCTCGCAGCACCTGGCGGCGGTCACCGCCAACGTGCCGGCGGCGCGCGCGCTGGGGGTGCCGTCGAGCCAGGTGTTCCACATGTGCGACTGGGTCGGCGGCCGCTATTCGGT
>LXNH01000088.1_pt1 | contig 19708 bp, 20 predicted proteins | sample 809111 | NCBI WGS metagenome assembly LXNH01 (sample SAMN04870528, study PRJNA318959) | seawater metagenome | biome: 00002010; material: water; isolation source: marine seawater | place: Greece: Milos, Mediterranean Sea | collected 2013-05-29 | depth 5-7 m
TGGGAGATCATCCGCAGCTTCCGCTATGCCGAGACCTGCGCAGTGATGATCATCATCGTCGGCTTCGTGGTCGTGATCGACATGGCGTCGGCGCGCATCCGCCGCGCGCTGATCTGAGACCGGGCGCGCGGTGGCGCGCCCGTTGCTCAAGCGGCCGGTGTCAGCGCCAGGAAGGCCGGCAGGGCCAGCACGCCCGCCAGGCGGGCGGCATCGACGTCGGCCGGCGCCAGCGCGGTGCGCGCCATCAGAAAGTTCACGGTGCCCAGGCAGGCGCCGTCGAACACCACCGGCACGTTGATCACCGATTGCAGGCCGAGCGCCTGAATGGCGTCGTGATCGTCGAAGAATTCACGGATCGCGTCGACGCCTTCGCCGATGAAGACCTTGCGTTCGAGCAGCACATGGCGACCCCAGGCGGTGCCGCGTTTGTCCTTGCTGCCGCCGGGCGGATAGGCGCCGGGATTCGAGCTGTACAGCCGCACCATCCGCATGTGTTCGGCGTCGTGGCGGTTGATGGTGCACAGCGTGTGTCCCAGCGTGGCGCGGGCCTGCGCGTCGAGCGCCGCGAAGGCGGCCGGGGCCGAGGCCTCGGCGTAGGCCTGCGCGAGGCGCTCGACGTCGGTGGAGTCGGGCGCGGCGCTCATTCCGCGGTGATTCCCAGTTCCTTGATCAGCTTGCCGTACTTGTCGGCATCGCGCGCCAGTACCTGGCCGAACTGTTCCGGCGTGGTGTCCAGCAGCAGCACGCCCATGTCGCCCATTTTCTTGACGACCTCGGGACGCTTGAGGATCTTGTTGATTTCCTGGTTCAGGCGGGCGGTCAGTTCGGGCGGCATGCCGGCCGGGCCGAAGGCGCCGTACCAGACCGCCAGTTCGTAGCCGGGCAGCGTCTCGGCCACGGTCGGCACTTCCGGCAGCAGCGGCGAACGCTTTTCTTCGGTGACGGCCAGCAGCTTGAGCTTGCCGCTCTGCACGTGCGGCAGCGTCTGCGTGCCGGCGCTGAACAGCACCTGGGTGCGGCCGGCCACCGTGTCCAGCACCGCGGGCGCGCCGCCGCGGTAGGGGATGTGCATCATCTTCACGCCCGCCGCCTTCTCGAACAGCACGGCGCTCAGGTGGTTGGTCGAGCCCTGGCCGGCCGAGGCATAGGCCACCTTGTCGGGGTTGGCTTTGAGGTAATCGATGAATTCCTTGACGTTGCTGGCCGGCACCGACGGATGCACCACCAGCGTGTTGGTGACCAGCGCCAGTTCGGCGATCGGCGTGAAGTCCTTGACGCCATCGAACGGCATGTTGCTGTAGAGCGCCTGGTTCATGGTGTGGGTGCTCATCGAGCCGACCAGCAGGGTATAGCCGTCGGGCTTGGCGCGCGCGACGAAGGTGCTGCCGATGTTGCCGGAGGCGCCCGAGCGGTTCTCCACGATCACCGGCTGGCCCAGCGATTGCGTCAGTCCTTCGGACAGCACGCGCGCCAGGATGTCGGTGGAGCCGCCGGCCGCCCATGGCACGATCAGGGTGATCGGCTTTTCGGGCCAGGCGGCATGGGCCAGCGCGGGCGCGGCGCAGGCCAGGGTCAGAGCGCAGGCGCGCAAGAGTCGTCGGATGGTCTTCATGGTATGTACCCCGTGTGATAAGGCCGGTCTGGTCGCCGGCTGGATGGAAAATCGGTTCATCGGCCCACGGCGTAGCCCTGCATGCCGCGCGGATTGGCGGCGGCGCGCAGCAGCAGGCCGCCGCCGGCCGCGGGCTCGCGGGTGCAGGCGCTGATGCGGCCTTCCGACCAGTCGGGGCCGACGCGCACATCGTGGCCGGCCTCGCGCAGCGCCTGCTGCGTGGCGTCGGGCAGGCGGCCCTCGACGGTCAGGCGGTTCAGCGTCAGCGCGCGCGGCCAGAACGAGCCGGGGAAATGGTCGATGTGCCAGGAGGGCGCATCGATCGCTTCCTGCAGGTTCAGGCCCATGGCGTGGCGCAGGAAGAAGGCCACGGTCCACTGGTCCTGCTGGTCGCCGCCGGGTGTGCCGAAGGCCATATAGGGCTGGCCGTCGCGCAGCACCAGGCCGGGCGAAAGCGTGGTGCAGGGCCGCTTGCCGGGTTGCAGCTGGCCGGGCACGCCCTCGTCCAGCCAGGTCATCTGCAGCCGCGTGGTCAGCGGAAAGCCGAGCGTCGGCACCACCGGGCTGGACGAGAGCCAGCCGCCGGAGGGCGTGGCCGCGACCATGTTGCCGTGGCGGTCGATGACGTCGATCTGGCAGGTGTCGCCGACGAAGATCTCGCGCGCGGCCCATTCGGCCACGGGCGGCAGCGCCGCGAAAGTCGGTTCGCCCACGCCGAAGCGGGTGTCGGACGCGGCCAGCGTGCGCGCGGCGGCTTCCAGGTCGGGCAGGCGCGGCGCGCGGCCCGCCGGCGCGCCGGGTTGCAGCGCGGTGGCGGCGCGTGGGCCGATGGCAGCGGCGCGCGCGCGGGCATAGTCGTCGCTCAGCAAGGCCGCCAATGGCACGTCGACGAAATCCGGGTCGCCGTACCATGCCGCGCGGTCGGCGAAGGCCAGCTTGGCGGCTTCGGCCACGCGGTGCACGAACTGTGGCGAGGCCGGGTCCAGCGTGTCCATCTGCAGGTGCCGCAGCAACGCCAGTTGTTGCAGGTGCACCGGGCCTTGCGACCAGACGCCGCACTTGGCCACGGTGTAGCGGCCATATTGCAGCGTGACCGGATCGTCGTAGCGGGCGCGCCAGTCGGCCAGGTCGGCCTTGCGCAGCAGACCGCGATTGCGCTGGCCGGTGGTGTCGCGCACCGCTTCATGGGTGTAGTAGCTGTCGATGGCGTCGGCCACGAAGCCGCGATACCAGATGGCCAGCGCCGCGTCGATGCGGCCGACGCGATCGGTCGCCGCCGCGTGCGCCTCGTCCAGGATGCGGGTGTAGGTGGCGGCAATCGCTGGCGTGCGCAGCAGCGCGCCGGGCGCGGGCACCTTGCCGTCGGGCAGCCAGACCGCGGCCGAACTGGTCCATTCGTCGCGGAACAGCGCCTGCACCGCCAGGATCGCCTGCGAAATACGCGGCACCAGCGGGAAGCCGTTGCGGGCATAGTCGATGGCCGGACGCAGCACGTCGGACAGTTCCCAGGTGCCGTAGTCGCGCAGCAGGGTCAGCCAGGCGCCGAACGCGCCGGGCACGGTGGCCGGCAGCAGGCCGATGCCGGGCACCAGGTCCACGCCCAGGCCGCGGAAATAGGCCGGCGTGGCCAGCGCCGGCGCCGGGCCCTGGCCGCACAGCGCGCGCATGCGGCCTTCCTGCTCGCTCCACAGCAGGATCGGCACTTCGCCGCCCGGACCGTTCAGGTGCGGCTCGACGATCTGCAGCGTGAAGCCGCCGGCCACCGCGGCGTCGAAGGCGTTGCCGCCGCGCTCCAGCACGCCCATGGCGACTTGCGAGGCCAGCCAATGCGTGGACGAAACAACGCCGAAGGTGCCGCGGATTTCCGGGCGGGAGGTGAAGGCGGACATGGGACGACCGGGATGCAAGGGTTAGGATCGGTTCCAGTATAGGAGCCTGAAATAACTTCGGTAGCCGTTGTTGGCATAATCCAATAACCATACAGTTATAGGAAGAACGGCCATGACCTGGGACGCCGCCCGCCTTGCCAACCGCCTGCGGCAACGCCATCTGGTCCTGCTGGAGAACATTGCCCGGCATGGCACGCTGACGCGGGTGGCGGCGGCCACGGGCATCAGCCAGCCAGCGGCGACCAAGGCGCTGGCCGAGCTGGAGGCGATCTTCGGCGCGCCGTTGTTCCTGCGCACCGGGCGCGGCCTGCAGCCGACCGCGCTGGGTGAGCTGGCGCTGGTGCGCGCGCGCCGCATGCGCAGCGACCTGGCCCTGTGGGCGCGCGAAGTCGAGGCGCTGCACGATGGCCGCGCCGCGCACTTGCATGTGGGCGTGGTGCCGTATGTATCCAGCGCGCTGCTGACCGACGCCATCGGCCGCTTGCACCAGCGCCACGGCGTCACGCTGACCTTGCACCGGGCCACCACCGATCATCTGGTGCCGATGCTGCGGCGCCACGAGCTCGATTGCATCGTCAGCCGGGCCACGTCGACCGTGGCGCAGGACGACCTGAGCCACCAGGTGCTGTACTGCCAGCAGCCGCGTCTGATCGCGCATGGCCGGCTGGCGCAGCGGCTGGCGCGGCGCCGGCCGGACTGGGCGGCGCTGGCGGAGATGGACTGGGTGCTGCCGGCAGTCAACACGCCGACGCGCCAACTGATCGTCGAGCATTTCATCCGTGCCGGCCTGCGCTCGCCGGCGCCGGTGCTGGAAGCCTATTCCACCGATGTGATCGAGGGCATGCTGAGCGCCAATCCCGCGCTGGTGTCGGTGGTTCCGGAGGACATCGCGGGCGAGTTGTGCCAGCGCGGCAAGCTCGGCATGGTGCCCTGGGACTTCGGCTGGGAGCTGCCGCCGATCAACCTGATCCGGCGCCGGCGCGAGCAGGCGCTGGCCGCCGAGGAGCGCTTTTCGGAGATCCTGCTGGAATTGTGCGCCGGCCTGGATTCGCGGGCGCGAACCGGGGCATGACGCGGCGCTGGCCGGCCGCGGACCGCGCGGGCGCAGGCGCGGTGGCGGCGGGCATCAGGCGCTCAGCCGGTCACGCGCGATGTCCAGCAATTCGGCGGCGGCCGCTTCGGGCGCGCCGTCGTTGTCCACGCGCAGCAGGCGGCAGCCTTCGGGCACGCGAAAGGCCTGCGTGGCGCGGCGCAGGCGCTCGGCGATCTGCGCCGCGCTTTCGCGGCCGCGCGCGGCCAGCCGGCGCGCGAGCAGGTCGGGATCGACGCAGATCTCGACCGCCGTCAGCGCCGGATAGCGCCGGTGCGCCTCGGCCAGGTGGGCGCGCGAGCCATTGATGATGACGGCCGCGCCGCCGTCCAGCCAGGTATCGACTTCGATGCCGATGCCGTAGTGCAGGCCGTGGCTGCTCCAGCGCAGGGCGAAGCAGCCCAGCGCGGCGCGGCGCGCGAACTCGTCCGCGCTCAGGCGCAGCGCGTCCTCGGTGGCGCCGCTGTCGCGGGTGATGTAGCGGTGCGCCACCAGCACTGGCTCGCGCTCGCGCAACCCGGCGCGCAGCAGGCGCAGCAAGGTGTCCTTGCCGCTGCCGGATGCACCCATCAGGTAGACCAGGCGTTCGCCGCGGGCGGGGGGATTCATGCCGTGGCCGGTCCTTCCAGGTAGGCCGCGCCCGCGGCGTCGGTGTGGCCGCCAGCGAAGAGGTAGTGGCGCGCGGCGATGAAGTCGGCGCCCGCTGCCGGCTGCACATACACACTGACGCCGGGCACCGTCATGGGCTGGCCGCGCAACGGGTCGGCGAAGGCGGCGATGCCCGCGCGGGCCCGCTCCAGCGCCTCGCCGTCGAGCCGGCCGGTCAGGGTGATGTGGAAGGTGTAGGTGTCGAACACGTAGGGGTAGCCCCAGCGCGCCAGCATGGCCTGCTGCCCGGCCGAAAGCGCGTGCGCCTGGCGCCGGGCCAGTTCGTCGGCGCTGGGGGCGGCGCGCAGGTCGTCCAGACCGCGCACGGCGGCGGCGGCCAGGGCCTCGATGCGGGCGCGGCCTTCGGCGTCGGCGGATGCGATGCGCCAGGCCAGGAAGCCGCGCAGCGGCTCGCATTCGAGCTGGATGGCGAAGGCGCTGTCGCCGGCGGCGAGGCGGCGCGCGGCGGCGTCCACGTCCTGCGGCGTGGCGCCGGCGCGCAGCCGGAACGGCGGCTTCAGCGTGGCGTGCAGGCCGTAATGGCGCGGCGCCTCGGTCCAGTCACGCGCGGCCTCGGGCTGGCCGGGCAGGGGCGGCAGGGCCGCGCCGGTGTCGGCGCAGCGGCCCAGCCAACGGCTGCCGAATTCGCGCCAGGGGCCGGTGGGGGCGAGATACAGCGCGTAGCGATGGGCCGCGGGCATGGTCAGGCCGCCATGCGCTGGTGGCGCTCGTCGCCGAAGGCGCGGGTGGCGTAGCGCAGCTCGCCGCCGACGATGGCGGCGCAGACGCGCGGCAGGCCGGGAACCTGATCGTCGACCACGATGGCGTCGGCGATCAGGCCGGGCGCCAGCATGCCGCGATCCTGCAGGCCGGCGGCGCGGGCCGGGTTCAGCGACACCAGGTTCCAGGCCTGTTCCAGCGGCAGCACGCCTTCGCTGGCCAGGCGCAGGACCGCGGCCAGCGGCGCGGGATAGTAGTAGTCGGAGGTCAGGATGTCGCACAGGCCGGCGCGGATCATCTCGGTGGCGCTGGGGGCGTTGGTGTGGCTGCCGCCGCGCACCACATTGGGCGCGCCGAAGACCACCGCGTTGCCCAGGTCGCGGGCCACGCTGGCGGCCTCGCGCGTCAGCGGAAACTCCGCCACGCCGCAGCCCAGTTGGTGGTAGTAGCGGCGGGTGGCGGCATCGGGGTCGTCGTGCGAGGCGACCCGCAGTCCTGCCGCCTGCGCGGCGCCGGTCAGTTCGCGCATGGCGTCGGCCACCGAGTCGGCCGCGCCCATGGCGCGGCGGATGCGCTCCTGGAAGGTGTCCAGGTCGCATTCGGCGCGGTCGGCGTATTGCAGCAGCTTGCGGTCGTCGCCCAGACGGCGCGCCATGCTGGGCAGGTGGTCGTTGAGCGCGACGAAGCGCACGCGGCCGTCGCGGATCCACTTCCGGGCGGTGTCGACCCCGTCGATGTGATGGGTTTCGAAACGCAGGTGCACGTAGTGGCGCGCGCCCATGATGTGGCGCATGCGATCGAGCGCGGCGAACATGCGTTCGGCATAGGCTTCGCCGCGCAGGCCGCCTTCCCACGACAGCGTGACGCCGTGGAATTCGGTGGTGATGCCGTTGGCCAGCAACTGGCGGTCGACATCGTGCAGCGCGCCATCGTAGGGAAACGTGACGCTGGGGCGCGGCATGATGGCGCGCTCGAAGGCATCGCCATGCAGGTCGACGATGCCGGGCAGCACCAGCAGGCCGCCGGCGTCGAACCAGGCCGCACCGCGGGCGGGCGTGCCGGCGGCGTCGTCGATCAGTCCGCCATGGAACCGCAGGCTGGCGTGCTCGATGCCGCGCGGGGTCAGGATACGTTGGCCTGTGACACCGGCCAGGGGCGAGGGGGCGTGTGCTTGGTTCATGTGGAGAAAGTTAGCGGGGTTGCATTACAACCAGATGTCTAGATGTTTGAAATCGCATGGCGGCCCTTGCCGCCCCCCTGGGGGCGGCCCGGCGGCTTCAACTGTCGTCGGCCACCATCAGTTGCACCAGGTCGCCGACGAAACGGGTGATGCTGTATTGCAGCGGCGCCCCGGCCTGGTCCACATTCAGGGCTTCCACTTGCAGGATCGGGCGGGTCTTGGGCTGGCCCAGAATGCGCGCCACTTCCGGCGTCGGCAGCGCCGCGGTGATGCGCGACCACTTGCGGGTGTAGTCACCGATGCCGTAGTGGGCATAGACCTTGGAGACCGAGCGCAGCGTGTTCATGCGCTCGATGAAGTCGGGAAAGCGCTTGTCATCGAAGTAGTGTTCCGAAGCGCTGATGGGGCGGTTCTCGGCCTTGCCCACCATCTGCACCCGCAGCAGCGGCGCGGTGCGCGGCAGGCCCAGGTGCCGGGCGATCTCGGCCGCGCGCAGCGTCTGGCTGCCCAGGGCCTCGAGGTGGCCCAGCATGCCCTGGCTGCGCAGGTTCTCGGAAAAGCGCGTGCGCTTGCCGATGGCGTAGTCGATGGCGTGTTCCTGCACGAAGGTGCCGCGGCCTTGCTCGATGCGGACCAGTCCGCTCTGTTCCAGTTCGCCCATGGCGCGGCGGATGGTGTGGCGGTTGACGGAGAACTTGGCGGCCAGTTCCGGTTCGGAGGGCAATTGTTCCCCCGCCGTGTACAGCTTGTTGCGGATGTCGTCCGCCAATGACTCGCCAATCTGCCGCCATACGGCGATACCGGAACCTCTTTCGACCATGGGATGTGCTCGTGCTGTCATGTCAGCTTCATCAAGAATGGCTGTGATTGTGCACCAAGCGGCGGGCGCGGGATAGGCGATGCGTCCCCACCGCAACTGTCATCAAAAATTCACGCCAGGCTGTTGAACTTCCATCTGGACGCGATCATACTTCATCCAGTCGTCTAGACGTTTAGAGGAAATAATGGACCATCCACAAACAGCGCAGGGCGCAGTCCCGGCGCAACGGGCCGCCTGGATGCGGGTGTTGGCACTGGCCGATCCGGCCATGCTGGAAGGCGCGTTCGGCGCGCTCGGTGGCGTGCCGCCCCATCAGATGCTGCGCCCGGCGCAGACCGGCATGGCCATGGTGCGAGCCCGCAGCGGCGGCACCGGCGCGCGTTTCAACCTGGGCGAAATGACGGTGACGCGCTGCGCGGTCAGCCTGGATAACGGCGTGGTCGGGATCGCGTATGTGCAGGGCCGTTCGCTGCGCCACGCCGAACAGGCGGCGGTGGCCGACGCGCTGCTGCAATTGCCCGACTGGCACGACACGGTGCAGGCGCAGTTGATCGCGCCGTTGGCGCAGGCCCGCGCCGAGCGGGTCGAGCGCCAGGCGCGCGTGGCCGCGCAGACCAAGGTCGAATTCTTCACGATGGTGCGAGGCGAGGACTGACATGCATCAAGAACTTCTTGGCGCGGCGGCCGCCAGCCGCCAACTGCTGCCGGGCTTCGCGGATCCGGTGAACGACGCGCAGGCCACCTTCCGCGCCGCGCTCGACGCCATGGCGCATCCCGGCCGCGTATACGAGGTGGCCGCCGCCAGCGGCGTGCCGGCCGGCCTGTCGCCAGCCTTGACCGCGCTGCTGCTGACGCTGGCGGACGTGGACACGCCGTTGTGGCTGCCGCCGGGGGTGGACGCCGGCGTGCTGGACTTCCTGCGCTTTCATTGCGCCTGCCCGGTGGTGCCGTCGCCCTCGTTGGCGCGCTTTGCCGCGGTGCCGGCCGGTCGCGCGGCGCCGACGCTGGCGTCCTGCCATCCGGGCGATCCGGCCTATCCGGACCTGTCCACCACGTTGCTGATCGAGGTCGCGTCGCTGGACGCCGGCCCCGAGGTCGCGCTGAGCGGCCCAGGCATCCAGAACCGCCAGGCGCTGCGCGCCGCCGGCCTGCCGGATGGCTTCTGGCGCGAATGGCGCATCAACCATCAACGTTTTCCGCTGGGCGTCGACGTGTTCCTGACGCACGGCCGGCAATTGTGCGCGCTGCCCCGCAGCACGCGCGTGGAGAGCTGACATGTATGTGGCCGTCAAAGGGGGCGAACGCGCCATCCTCAATTCCTATCGCATGCTGGATGACTACCGGCGTGGTGACCGGGACCTGCCCGAACTGAGCCTGGACCAGATCCGCGAACAGATGCCGCTGGCGGTGTCGCGCGTGATGGCCGAGGGCTCGCTCTACGATCCGCAACTGGCGGCGCTGGCGCTCAAGCAGGCGGCGGGCGACGCGATCGAGGCGGTGTTCCTGCTGCGCGCCTACCGCACCACGTTGTCGCGCTATGGCTACACCCAGCCCATCGATACGGGCAGCATGCGCCTGCAACGGCGTATCTCGTCCACCTTCAAGGACGTGCCGGGCGGCCAGATCCTCGGCCCGACCTACGACTACACCCAGCGCCTGCTGGATTTTTCACTGGAAGCCGGGCGCGAGGCCGATGCCCTGCCGGCCGGCGGCGCACCGCTGGACAGCGCCATGCCGCGCGTCACCGACCTGTTGGCGCACGACGACCTGATCGACACCGAGCCGGTGCCCGAAGGCGATCCCGAGCCGTTCGACCTGACGCGCCAGCCGCTGGACTTTCCCGCCTCGCGCGCCGCGCGCCTGCAGAATCTGGCGCGCGCCGACGAAGGCTTCCTGCTGTCGATGGGCTATTCCACGCAGCGCGGCTACGGCAACACGCACCCGTTCGCCGCCGAGATCCGCTACGGCTTCCTGGAAGTCGAGATGCACATCGAGGAACTGGGGTTCGCGGTGACCGTGGGCGACATCGAGATCACCGAATGCCAGATGGTGAGCCAGTTCGCCGGCAACGCGGGGGAAGGCCCCAAGTTCACCCGCGGCTACGGCCTGACCTTCGGCTACGGCGAGCGCAAGGCCATGTCGATGGCGCTGGTGGACCGCGCCCTGAAGGCGCAGGAACTGGGCGAACGCGCCGATGCGCCGGCCAACGACCACGAGTTCGTGCTGTACCACAGCGACAACGTCGAGGCCTCCGGTTTCGTGCAGCACCTGAAGCTGCCGCACTACGTGGACTTCCAGGCCAACCTGGAACTGTTGCGCCGCCTGCGCGCCGAGCGCGCCGCGCCGGCGCCCGAGAACACCCGCCAGCTGGACGAGGCCGTTGCCCCATGAACACTTGCCACACCCCCGACGCCGCGGTCGAACGCGACGACCACTACAACTACGCCTACCTCGACGAATCCACCAAGCGCATGCTGCGCCGCGCGCTGCTCAAGGCGGTGGCGGTTCCCGGCTACCAAGTGCCGTTCGGCAGCCGCGAGATGCCGCTGCCCTACGGCTGGGGCACGGGCGGCATCCAGGTGACGGCGTCCATCATCGGCCCCGGTGACGTGCTCAAGGTGATCGACCAGGGTTCGGACGACACCACCAATGCCATCAGCATCCGGCGCTTCTTCGGCCGCGTGACCGGCGTGGCCACCACCGAATCGACGCGCGAGGCCAGCATCGTGCAGACGCGCCACCGCATTCCGGAAACGCCGTTGCGCGCGGGCCAGATCATGGTGTTCCAGGTGCCGATTCCCGAGCCGCTGCGCTGGCTCGAACCGAGCGAGAGCGAGACCCGCGCCATGCACGCGCTGGCCGAATACGGCGGCATGCACGTCAAGCTGTACGAGGACATCGCCCAGCATGGCCACATCGCCACCACCTACGACTATCCCGTGATCGTCAACGACCGCTACATGATGCGGCCGTCGCCGATCCCCAAGTTCGACAACCCCAAGCTCGACAACAGCCCGGCGCTGATGCTGTTCGGCGCCGGCCGCGAAAAGCGTGTTTACGCGGTGCCGCCATACACGCGGGTCAAGAGCCTGGATTTCGAGGACCATCCGTTCGCGGTGGAAACGTGGTCGGAATGCTGCGACCTGTGCGGCTCGCGCGACACGTTCCTTGACGAAATCATCCTGGACGATGCCGGCACCCGCCGCTTCGTCTGCTCCGATACCGAATACTGCAACGACCGCCAGGCCGCGCAGGCCGCAAAGGAAGCCGCCGCATGAATGCCCAACCCTTGCTTTCCGTGCGCAGCATGACGCGCACCTGGGACGGCGTGCACGGCTGCCGTGACGTCAACTTCGACCTGTTCCCCGGCGAGGTGCTGTGCGTGGTGGGCGAATCCGGCTCCGGCAAGAGCACGCTGCTGTCGGCCGTGTCGTACCAGACCCCGCCCGAGGCCGGCAGCGTCTGGTACGACACCCGCGACCAGGGCTTCACCGACCTGGCCGCTTTGCCGAGTGCTCGCCTGCGGCTGCTGGCGCGCACCGATTGGGGCTTCGTGCGCCAGAATGCGCGCGATGGCCTGCGCATGCAGGTCAGCGCCGGCGCCAACATCGCCGAGCGCCTGATGGCGGTCGGCGAACGCCACTATGGCGAACTGCGCCAGGCCGCGGGCAATTGGCTGCGCAAGATGGAGATCGACGCCGGCCGCCTGGACGACGCGCCGGCCGCGTTTTCCGGGGGCATGCAGCAGCGCCTGCAGATCGCCCGCAACCTGGTGACGCATCCGCGCCTGGTGTTCATGGACGAGCCGACCGCGTCGCTGGACGTATCGGTGCAGGCGCGCCTGCTGGACCTGCTGCGCCAACTGGTGACCGACCTGGGCCTGGCCGCCATTGTCGTCACCCACGACCTGGCGGTGGCGCGGCTGCTGGCGCACCGCACTCTGGTGATGCGTGGCGGCGAGGTGGTCGAGAGCGGCCTGACCGATCAGATCCTTGACGATCCACAGCATCCCTACACCCAGTTGCTGGTGTCTTCCATTTTGCAGAGCTGAGCATGACTGTCGCGAAACCCATGATCGAGGTGCGGGGCCTCGGAAAGCTGTTCACCCTGCACAACCAGGGCGGCATCCGCCTGCCGGTGCTGGAGGCGGTCGATTTCGATGCCGCCGCTGGCGATTGCCTGGTGCTGGCGGGCCTCTCGGGCACCGGCAAGAGCACCCTGCTGCGCTGCCTGTACGGCAATTATCTGGCCACGGAGGGCAGCATCCGCGTGCGCGCCGGCGATGACTGGGCCGAACTGGTCGGCGCTCCCGAGCAGCGCATCCTGGCGCTGCGGCGCGACGTCATCGGCTACGTCAGCCAGTTCCTGCGGGTGATCCCGCGCGTGTCGGCGCTGGATGTGGTGGCCGAGCCATTGCGCATGGCCGGCGTCGAGGCCGGCGAGGCGCGCGAGCGCGCCGCCGCCATGCTGCGGCGCCTGAACCTGCCGCAGCGCCTGTGGGGGCTGGCGCCCGCCACCTTCTCGGGCGGCGAGCAGCAGCGCGTCAATATCGCCCGCGGTTTCATCGCCCGGCATCCGATCCTGTTGCTGGACGAGCCGACCGCCTCGCTGGACCCGGACAACCGCGCCGTGGTGGTGGAACTGATCCGCGAGGCGCGCGCGGCCGGCCGCTGCCTGCTGGGCATCTTCCACGATGCCGAAGTCCGCGACGCCGTGGCGTCGCGCGTCCTGGCCCTGCGTCCCGCGCAGGCCGCCGCCGAACGGGAGCGAGCATGACCAGCACCTACCTGACCCATGCCCGCGTCGTCCTGCCCGACCGCGTGCTGGAAGACAGCGCCGTCCTGATCGACGACGGCATCATCGCCGCCATCGCGCCCGACGGCGCCGCCGCCGACCGCGAGATCGACCTGCGTGGCCTGACCCTGGCGCCCGGCCTGATCGACCTGCATTGCGATGCCATCGAGAAGGAAGCCGAGCCGCGCTCGAAAGTGCTGTTTCCGTTGGATTTCGCGGTGGCGCAGGTGGACCGCCGCAACGCCGCCGCCGGCATCACCACGCCGTACCATGCGCTGTCGTTCGCCAACAGCGAATGGGGCGTGCGCAATAATGAAACCGCCGCCCAGGTGGTGCGCGGCGTGCGCGCCTTCCGCCAGCACAGCCTGGTGGACAACCGCGTGCATTGCCGCTACGAAGTCACCGATGCCACCTCGGTGCCGCTGTTGCGGGCGCTGATGGACGAGGGCGCGGTGGACCTGCTGTCGGTGATGGATCATTCGCCCGGCCAGGGGCAGTTCAAGACGCTGGAATCCTACCTGCAGTACATGATCGGCAACCACGCCATGAGCCGCGAGCAGGCCGAAGCGGCCGCGCATGCCAAGACCCGCGCCAAGGACGGCGCGGTGCAGCGGGTCGAAACCCTGCTGGCGCATGCGCACGGCCTGGGCATCCCCACCGCCAGTCATGACGACGATTCGATCCACCGCATCGCCACCATGCGCAACCTGGGCGTGTCGATGAGCGAATTCCCGATTACGCTGGACACCGCCCGCGCCGCCGTCTCCTGCGGGCTGCCGACCATCCTGGGCGCGCCCAACGTGCTGCGCGGCAAGAGCCAGAGCGGTTCGATGCGCGCCATCGACGCGATCCGCGCCGGCGTGGCGAGCTGCCTGTGCTCGGATTACCAGCCCTCGACCCTGATCGCCGCGGCCTTCGCGCTGGCGGCGCAGACCGAACTGACGTTGCCGCAGGCGCTGGCGCTGGTCACGGCCAATCCGGCCGACGCCTGCGGCCTGAGCGATCGCGGCCGCATCGCGGTGGGCCTGCGTGCCGATCTGGTCGCGGTGGCGCAGGTCGGCGCGCTGCCGTTGATCAGCCACACCTGGAGCGCGGGCCGGCTGGTGTTCTCGACCCATTATCCCTCCGCCCGCGCGGCCGAGCCGGCCGCCGAAGCGCGCGGACGGGTGGCGGCCTGACCCGCAGGGCCGGCGGTATCGCGCGGCCAACCTTGTCGCCGGACAAGCGCCGGACACGCGCATCTGGTTAAATGGGTGATGACGGGGGGCCGCGGCTTGCGCGGCCCGTCTCCTTTATTTTCCGGAGCGTACGATGGCACGATTCAATTTCACCCAGGACCTCGAAGAACCCGATCTCTGGGCCGCCGAAAACGTGCCTGCGGGCGAGGGGCGTCCGCCCATCCACGTCATGATCCAGACCGACGGCGAAGCGCCGACCGGCGCGGCGTCCAAGGTGGTCAAGGCCATCATCGACAACCTCGACGAACAGATCCTGGCCGCCGCCGACTTCCTGCTCGACAACTACTCGTACGAGCATTACAAGAAACTCGGCCTCGAAGACGACCAGCTGCTGGGCGAGGAAAGCGCCGAGGCCATGGCCGAGAAGGCCGTGCTGCGCGCGCTGTGGCTGTTCGACGAGGACGGCGACGGCTACGAACTATGGTTCACGCTGCCCTGGGACCCGGTCCACACTTACGACGTCGAATTCGAGGATGGCGCGCCGGTGGCCTGCTCGGTCAACGACTGAGCCGGCGCGGATCCGTCCGCGGCCGCCAGATCCTCTTCCTTGCCTTCCAGCTTGGCGATGACGGCGGTGGCCAGGCTGTTGCCGACCACGTTGGTGGCGGTGCGGCCCATGTCGAAGAACTGGTCGATGCCCATGATCAGCAGCAGGCCGGCCTCGGGCAGATGGAACATCGGCAGCGTCGCCGCCACCACCACCAGCGAGGCGCGCGCCACGCCAGCCATGCCCTTGCTGGTCACCATCAGCACCAGCAGCAGCGTCAGCTGCTGCGAAAAGCTCATTTCGATGTTGTAGGCCTGCGCGATGAACAGCACCGCGAACGACTGGTACATCATCGAGCCGTCCAGGTTGAATGAGTAACCCAGCGGCAGCACGAAGCCCGAGATGCGCTTGGACACGCCGAAACGCGCCAGCGCCTCGATGGTCTTGGGGTAGGCCGATTCGCTGCTGGCGGTCGAGAAGGCCAGCAGGGTCGGTTCCTTGATCAGGCCGCCCAGGCGGAAGGTGGACTTGCCCAGGAACAGGTAGCCCACGCCGAACAGGATGGCCCACAGCAACGCCAGGCCCAGGTAGAACTCGCCGATCAGCTTGCCGTAGCTGACCAGCACGCCCAGCCCCTCGGTGGTGATGGCCGCGGCCATGGCGGCGAACACGCCCAGCGGCGCGAAGCGCATCACGTAGTCGGTGACGCGGAACATGATCTTGGCCAGCTCGTCGATCACGTTGTAAATGGTGTTGTGGCCCTTGCCGCGGATGAACGACAGCGCCGCGCCGAAGAACAGCGAGAACACCAGGATCTGCAGGATCTCATTGTTGGCCATGGCTTCGGCGATGCTCTTGGGGAACACGTGCGCGATGAAGGCCTTGAGGGTGAAGTCGCCGGTCTTCAGGCCGGCGCTGACGGCCGTGTCGGGCAGCGCCAGGTTCAAGTGGGCGCCCGGCTGGAAGATGTTGACCAGCGCCAGGCCCAGCAGCAGCGAGATGGCCGAGGCGGCGATGAACCAGAACATGGCGCGCAGACCGATGCGGCCGACGGCGCTGGCATCGCTCATGCTGGCCAGGCCCGACACCAGGGTGGCGAATACCAGGGGCGCGATGATCATCTTGATCATGCGCAGGAAGATGTCGGTGATCAGACTGAAGTACGAGGCGATGTCCTTGGCCTCTTGCGCGCTCTGCGCGTACTTGTTGCAGAAATAACCCACCACGACGCCCAGCACCATGGCGATGCCGATGTAACGCGTCAGCTTCTTAGTATTCATCTTCAAAAACAGGAGAACAGGGATCGTCCCGGTCGGCCCCAGGGAGGGCCTTACCCGCCGGCATGGGGCGGGGCGGATCGGTCCAATGACGGATATGCCGGAGGGCAACCGGAGTGCGGGTTAACCCTTGGGGCGCGATGTTAACGTCCCCAGCCTGACAGTCAGTTGTCAGGTTGGGGACGGGTCAACCCCGACTGCCGCGACGCCGCCGGCATGACAAAATGGCCTGGCCCGGGTCGCGCAAGCGCCCTGGGGCCCTCCCTAAATAAAGATAAGGACAGGGCCATGCCGGCCCGCCGCCACCATCAGGAGACAAAAGCCATGCCGCAACGCGAATTGTCCGTCTTGGTCTCGGGGTACACCTACCTGGAAGGCCTGCGCTGGCGCGACGGGCGCCTGTGGGCGTCGGACTTCTATACGGGCAAGGTGATCGCCGTGGACCTGCAGGGCCGGGTCGAGGTCATCTGCCGCGTGCGGGAACAACCGTCCGGCCTGGGCTGGCTGCCCGACGGGCGCCTGCTGATTTCCTCCATGAAAGACCGCAAGCTGCTGCGGCGCGAGCCCGACGGCCGGCTGGTCACGCATTGCGATCTGTCGGCCCTGGCCGGCGGCCCGGTCAACGACCTGGTGGTCGACGAGCAGGGGCGCGCCTACGTGGGCAATTTCGGCTTCGACCTGATGGCCGGCGAGCCTTTCGCCACCACCACCCTGGTGCGGGTGGATCCGGACGGCGTGGCGCAGGTGGTGGCCGATGGGCTGTGGTTTCCCAATGGCTCCTTCATCACCCCCGACGGCAAGACCCTGATCGTCAACGAGACCTTCGGCAACCGCATCTCGGAATTCGACATCCTGGCGGATGGCGCGCTCGGACCGCGGCGCGATTGGGCCCATTTCGGCGCCTTGCCCGAGTCGGACGACCTGTCGGTGCTGATCGCGGCCTCGGCCATCGGGCCGGACGGCGGGGCGCTGGACGCCGAGGGCGCGCTGTGGGTGGCCGACGCCATCGGCAAGCGTATCGTGCGGCTGGCGCGCGGCGGCCGGATCCTGGAACAGATCGATACCGGCGAGCTGGGCATTTTCGCGGCGGCCCTGGGCGGCCCGGACGGCAGGACACTGTTCATGGCGGCGGCGCCCGACTTCATCGAGGCCAACCGCCGCGCCAAGCCGGAAGGGCGGATCCTGATGACCGAGGTGGACGTGCCGCACGCGGGACGGCCGTAGGACGGGCGAGGGTCGAACGGGGAGGCGGTGCGGCGGCGGTTCATCCCGTCGGTTTAGTCCTGGCGGATAGGGATACCGGCCGTTTCAAGACCTTTCCGCGAATCCCCCGTAAAATCCCACCATCCCGCTCGGTTTCAACCATCTTTCAATCGACAGTACCTAAGGAGGACCACTCATGGCCCTAGTCTCCATGCGCCAGTTGCTCGACCACGCCGCCGAGCATGGCTACGGCATTCCGGCATTCAACGTCAATAACCTGGAGCAGGTCCAGGCCATCATGGAAGCCGCGTCGGAGACCGACAGCCCGGTGATCATGCAGGCCTCGGCCGGCGCCCGCAAGTACGCCGGCGAAGGCTTCCTGAAGCACTTGATCCAGGCCGCCGTGGAGTCCTACCCGCACATCCCCGTGGTCATGCACCAGGACCACGGTCAGTCGCCCAAGGTCTGCCAGGGCGCCATCGACCTGGGCTTCTCCAGCGTCATGATGGACGGCTCGCTCAAGGAAGACGGCAAGACCATCGCCGACTACGACTACAACGTCGAAGTCACCAAGAAGGTGGTGGACGTGGCCCACAAGCTGGGCGTGACGGTCGAAGGCGAACTGGGCTGCCTGGGCTCGCTCGAAACCATGGAAGGCGACAAGGAAGACGGCCACGGCGCCGACGGCAAGCTGACCATGGACCAGTTGCTGACCGATCCGGAGCAGGCCGCCGACTTCGTGCGCCGCACCCAGCTGGACGCGCTGGCCATCGCCATCGGCACCAGCCACGGCGCCTACAAGTTCACGCGCAAGCCCACCGGCGACATCCTGTCGATCGCCCGCATCAAGGAAATCCACGCCCGCCTGCCCAACACCCATCTGGTGATGCACGGCAGCTCCAGCGTGCCGCAGGAACTGCTGGCCGAGATCCGTGAATTCGGCGGCAACATGAAGGAAACCTACGGCGTGCCGGTCGAGGAAATCCAGGAAGCCATCAAGTACGGCGTGCGCAAGATCAATATCGACACCGATATCCGTCTGGCCATGACCGGCGCCATCCGCCGTTTCTTCGCCGAGAACCCCGAGAAGTTCGACCCGCGCGAATACCTGAAGCCGGCCCGCGCCGCCGCCAAGGCGATCTGTGTGGCTCGCTACACGGAATTCGGCACCGCCGGCAACGCCAGCAAGATCAAGGCGCTGCCCCTGACCGAGATCGCCGCCCAGTACGCTTCGGGCAAGTTGGCCCAGGTGGTGCAGTAAGCCGCCAGCCGCCTCCCCTCGGGGAGGCCGGCCGCAAAAGGGCGGGCCCTCGCGGGCCCGCTTTTTTTTCGTCCGCCGCCAGCCACCTCAGGCGGGCGGGGCGTTCCGGGGGAAATTCGGCACGCTCCGGTCCACGTGGTGCCAGGACGGCGCCGAGTCGGTCCACATGCTGACGCGGGTATGGAATGCCTCGGGGTCGTCCAGGGAACCGGCCCGCACCACTTCGTAGGCCATGCCTTCGGAGCCGCCGAACAGCGGCGTGCCACAGTCCGCACAGAAACTGCGCATCACGGTGTGGCCGGAATCGCCCTTGTAGCGGTGTTCGCGCGCCTGGCCGCGCAGCAGGGTGACCGAGCCGGCCGGCAGGATCAGCGCGTGGGCCGGCGCGCCGCCGCTGGAGTACTGGCAATCGCGGCAATGACAGGTGGCCGCCATGATGGGTTCGTCGGTCACTGCGTAGCGCACCGCGCCACATTGGCAGCCACCGGTCAGGTGGACCTGCGCATCGGCGTGGGCCGGGCGTTTCTGGGTTGCATCCTGCATACGACTGTGTCTCCTCCAGGGGTCAAGGGGGCGCCGTGACGCGGCTGCGCGGCCGGCGCATTTTTTGGAATCCGGCCAGACTAACCCGCGCTCCGCCGCCCGGCAAGACGGTGCTATTTGCAGTAATCTATGCGCTTTGCGCGACCCCCATTTTTGCCATAGGCCATTTTTCCGTGACTTCTGCTTTGCATCAATCCAGCATCAAGTCCTTGCCGCTGCTGGGCCGCGGTAAGGTCCGCGACATGTACGCGGTGGGCGACGACAAGTTGCTGATCGTCGCGTCGGACCGCATCTCGGCGTTCGATGTCATCCTCGACGATCCCATCCCCGGCAAGGGGCAGGTGCTGACCGAACTGACCGAGTTCTGGCTGCAGAAGCTGGCCCACATCCTGCCGAACCACTCCACCGGCATCAAGCCCGAAGACGTGGTCGCGCCCGATGAAGTCGACCAGGTACGCGGCCGCGCCGTGGTGGTCAAGCGCCTCAAGCCGATCCTGGTGGAAGCGGTGGCCCGCGGTTACCTGATTGGCTCTGGCTGGAAGGACTACCAGGCCACCGGCGCCGTCTGCGGCATCAAACTGCCGGCAGGCCTGCAGCAGGCCAGCCAGTTGCCCGAACCGATCTTCACGCCGGCGGCCAAGGCTGAATTCGGCATGCATGACGAAAACGTCGATTTCGCCCACGTGGTCAAGGAAGTCGGCCAGGAAATGGCCGAGCGCATCCGCGACGTCACGCTCAAGCTGTACACCGAAGCGGCCAAATTCGCCGCCACCAAGGGCATCATCATCGCCGACACCAAGTTCGAGTTCGGCCTGGATGACGACGGCACGCTGCACCTGATGGACGAAGTGCTGACGCCCGATTCCTCGCGCTTCTGGCCGGCCGACGGCTACCGCGTGGGCATCAGCCCGCCCTCGTTCGACAAGCAGTTCGTGCGCGACTGGCT
>LXNH01000089.1_pt1 | contig 19666 bp, 18 predicted proteins | sample 809111 | NCBI WGS metagenome assembly LXNH01 (sample SAMN04870528, study PRJNA318959) | seawater metagenome | biome: 00002010; material: water; isolation source: marine seawater | place: Greece: Milos, Mediterranean Sea | collected 2013-05-29 | depth 5-7 m
TTAACGCGCCAGGTTCTGAAACAATTACCACCAGCTGCGACCAGCGCTTCGAGACTGCCGAATTCGACACCAGCGCCTTTTATAAAAAACGGCTGATTGTCTTTCAGTAACTGATATTCACCGGGCGCGGTGATTGTGATGCGAGATGTTGCCATGTCTTGCTACATTTTTTGTTATCTGAGCTCTACACAGAGGATATCAACCCCTATCTGGCATGCCGATCAAAGGCGATAGTTCGGACTTTTTTTGAGACTAGTGGGCGGCTTCAGTCAACGGTCGTAGTGGCGCTACGAAAAGCTCGATTGGGCGCGCCATCGTCACATCGAGGAAACAGTATATCGCCGGCTAACACGACCCGTTCGACTTGCTGCGGTGTACAGAGGTTCGTGCAAGACTTCGCGGGCATAGTCCTCGGCTTGATCCAAGTAGTGGGGTGAGCTTGAGTCAGTCATATCGTTACCGTATTGATGGGTACCCAAGACCTTCTGACTGCCGTCGGGTAACCAGCGGACTATGTAGTACAGACCATCGCCTGCGACCGCGGTCCAAAAGTCATCGCCCTCGAGTCTTCGGCTATAAATCGCCCGTAAAGTATCTGGCCCGCCGGCGACCGGCCAGTGCGAACTATCGCGACCGTGACGGCTGACGTCACCCCAGGTGGGGTCGAGTTGGCCAGTCATATCGGTGATTTCTTCGATGCAGTCCGATAAAACGCCGCGAGCTTCCGGTAGGTCGGTACCCCCACTTTCCGATAGCCATTCCGCAGACAATACACAGACACCGAGCGCGGCACCGCGGTTATCGATATCTGTCCCTAGATCCCATTCAGATAGGACTTTTATCGCTTCTCTTTCGCGGTCGTTTTCGGGTGAGAGCTCTGAAACAGCATCAATGAAGGCCATACCGCGGTAATTAGGCGAGTAACTATTATCGTGTTTGAGTTGCCAGAGCTCATCCCAGTCAATCTGATCAAACTCTGCAAACAACTCCAGGCCTCGAGTTGCACGATTGGTCATTCGCGTCTGCCAGCCGCTTTCGGCCGGTGCGGCGCTCTCGATGGGATTACTCCCCTGTGCACTGATGTTGAAGGGTGTTTGGTTGGCGCTATGGACAAAGCCCGAGCTCGGGTTGGTTACCTGCGGCATGGCGCTAACCGGGTAATAGTCGGACCAGATAAGATCGGACCGGTCCCCGGGTAGGTAGGCCTGCCAGTCCCAGCCAGCAGCACGATTCGGCATCCGGGCGTTGTGGATGAAGTGAATATCGCCATGGCGGTTGGCATATACGAAGTTGAAGCTCTGGATATGATTGAGTGCGATAGCCGCCTTCCACTCTTCAAAGTTTTGCGCCTTGTTCATGGCTAGCCATTGCTCGACCTGCTGCATTTCGTCCATACCGGAGTACCGGATGGCATAAACGCCGTGGTCGGTGCGCACTGCTGGACCGTGTGCAGATCGCAAGGCTTCTCGCTTCACCGTCCAGGGAATAAAACCGAGAACTTTGAACTTAATTTTGACCTGTCGAACTTCAAGGTCTTGCCACTCACCATCAAGGCGGTACTGGTTCTCGTTTTCTGGGTTGATCTCAAGCACATAAATATCGACCAGATCCGGCTTGTTGACGGTCGCGCCCCAGCCATGCTCCGTGGTAAATCCAACGCCGACTGTGGGTGCTCCGGGGAACATACCTCCCATCACATCGAGGCCTTCATCACTCGAAAAGTGCGCTTCCCACCATGCAACAGGCCCTGTCAGAGGCTGGTGGGAGTTAATAATCAGGTAGGTGGATCCATCGGTTGTGCGGCTGGGTGCCACCGCCGTAGCATTGGAACCTAGGGGTTCTTTCGAAGCCGGGCTGTTGGGCGGTGCGCTTAGCTGTCGCGCCCTTGTCTCACCGAACAGCTCCGATATCGGTCCGTCAAAACCGTAGAACAGGGGATGACGCAACATGTGACCGGCAATAATGTCCTTGCCGGTAACGGGTAGCAGCTCGGGATACTTCACCTCTTCGGGATGATCAGCAGCGAAGCGATTAAAGCCCGCCGCATAGGCTTCCACATAGGCGCGGGTAGATGGTTTTAAGACACGCTCATAGTCGCGCTCCAAAGTGCCCCAAAGATCGAGCCAATGGACCAAGTAATCGGTGACTGCAGCATCTCGCCCCTGATACTCAGCGGCTTGCCCTCGATAAAAGGGAATACTGTCTTCCATGATTGGCCAGGCATCCTCTGCCTGCGCATAGGCCAGACCAAACGCAGCATCTGCGTCGGTTTTACCGTGGATGTGCGGCACCCCCAAATAATCTCGCTCAATGGTTGCCTCCCAGGCCCATGAAGGTCCCGTCAAGATGGCAAGTGTTATCGCCGCTATGGATCGGTATGGACGTGTCATGCTGGCTGCTCCTTATCTGCGTCGCAGTGTGACTCAGCTTTGAAAGCGAAGGTAGCGCTGTCGCGAGACTGTGCAGAATTGCTGTTATCGGCTGCTTTGCCTTGCGGAAGTTCAGGCAAAAGCCTGGTAGCCATAGCCATCAATCTCCAACTTTTCGTAAAGGTTTGACTGGGCTTCGGTGCTCTACGGCGCCTTAAATTGGATACACTTGAGCCATGAACATCATCGCCATGTCAGTGCCTTTTTTCCTCCTCGCCATCCTGCTCGAGTGGCTATGGGGTCTTTGGCGCGGGGTCAACACCTATCGACTGACTGATTCGGTGAGCAGTCTCACTTTGGGTGGGCTGTCGCAGGCGCGACGCTTTGTTGCTTTGGGTGTCGGTGGCGTTGTTTACAGCTGGGCGATGTCGGTGGCGCCGATCGAACCCTGGTCGACCGAGGGCTGGATGCCCTGGGTCGTCGCTTTTGTGCTCTACGATCTCTGCTATTACTGCGCGCATCGGTGCGGGCATACGGTAGCTCTATTCTGGGCGGCTCACGTAGTGCATCACCAGAGTGAGGACTACAACCTCTCGACAGCGCTGCGTCAGACGAGCTCGGGATTTCTATTTGGCTGGATTTTCTACCTGCCCCTATTTCTCATCGGTATTCCGGCTGAGATGGTGGTGATCGTAGGTGCGTTTAACCTCATTTATCAGTTCTGGGTGCACACCGAGCATGTTCCGGAGCTGGGCGTTCTCGAGTATGTGTTGGTCACCCCCTCTAACCACCGGGTGCACCACGCGCAGAACGACTGTTACCTGGATAAGAACTTTGGCGGGGTCTTTATTGTCTGGGACCGTTTGTTCGGGAGCTATCAGCGAGAATTACGGAGCGAGGCCTGCATCTATGGGATTACCAGTCCGCTGCGAAGCTGGTCGCCACTGGCCGCGTGGCTACATGTTTACCGGGATCTGCTGTTGGATATCTGGCATGCCGATAACTGGCGCGATCGTCTGCGTGTGCCGTTCGCGCATCCGGCTTGGCAACCCGAGGCTTCAGCAAAGCGATTACCCAGAATCAAAGCTGATTTGGAGCAATTCGAAAAGCACGATCCAAAGCTGGCCGGCTTCAGGCAGCTATCGGCTTTTTGTACTTTGATCGTGCTGACTCTTTTGTTGTTTGCGGGGCAGCAGGTGGCAGCGGCTGAATCCTGGCAAGGCACTATCTGGTTGCTGATGCTATGGTCGGGCGTCGCTAACGCCTATCTGATGAGTGGACAAATGCACGGACTCTATCGAGTCACCGAGGTCTGGCGCGTGCTTCTTATTGTAGCGTTAGCTCAGCAATTTGGTGCCCTTTGGGCAGTCGGGCTGCCCGTGTTGACAGTATCAGCATGGGTTTTGTCACTGGGTCCTACTACTCGGTCATCGGACTCAATGGTAGGTGCGGATTAAGCTAATCGAGCGCTCACTGTTGATCTCCGTTTCAGGCTCAACACAAGACAGTAAGCAACTCAGAGCTGTTCCGCGTTTCAGTTGCCACGCGCTTAACCATCCTCGGGCCTTGCAGGAACTCGGGTACCTAAGGTTCTTAGTGGTCTGATCGATAAGAGTTTCTGGTTTTGGCGTCGATCCAGCTAGCGGGAGGCTTAAAGGCTTCCAATAAAAGCGCCGACGTTACTGATGTCGGCGTCACTCATCATTTGTGCCGTCGGCCACATCACGGCTGACTCCGCACCACGTGTTTCACCAGCCCTGTATGCGGTTAGCTTCGCCACGATATCAGCTGAACTTTGGCCTGATAGCTGTGGACCAATACCACCTTCTCCACCCGCGCCGTGACAGGCGATGCACTGACCATAGTAGGTTTGTCCTAGCGCTTCGGGCGTTGCAGCCGCTAATGCGATTTGCTTATCGCGCTCAATCTCGGCAATGCTGCCACCGTTGTCGGCTTTCCACTGATCGTAGCAGTCGTCTACGCAGACATTGCGGTTACCCGTCCACTCTGTGTCGTTTGTCGTAGTTCCCATCCAAATGATGGCGGTAACGGCAATACAAAACGCCGCGACGATAGTATTCGTGTTCATTGGTTCCCCCGGGTCTTTTTGTGGGCTTGGTAGCCGGCGCGTATTCTAGGGGTTTTGACGGGCTGATGTAAGTACCGATTTGGTCAGTTTCGATGAACCGGTCGGTTGGAAATTACTACTGCTTCAGCGCATACTCGCGCGCTTGTCGTTGGGTAGGTTTCGACCTAGTAAAAGTAGCCTAAGACTTGGTCGAAACGCAGTGCCGCGGCATATTAGAGACAGCCATTTCTGCTGCCAGCCCAAGAGTTTAAGGGCTTTAAAAAGGAGATTGAGAGTGACACCCGCCTACACAGGACAGATCAAAGTTCGATTCGCCGATACCGACGCGAATGGCCATACCTTTTTCGGTAGCTATGCCGTGCTTGCTGACGAAGTGGTGTCTGAATACCTCGAGCAGCTCGGGTGGAATCTCGCTGATACCGAAACGAATGAATTCCTGACATTCACCGTGAACTGCAACATCGACTTTTTAGGCGAGTGTTTGGCGTGGGATGTATTAGAGGTGTCTTGTGGCTTTACTCGGGTGGGCAATACCAGCCTCACCATCGAATTCGAGATGCTCAATACCCGAAACAATGAGCTAGCTACTCGCGGGAGCTTCACCTACGTATTTGTCGATCGTGAAACTCGTAAGAGCACTGCCATTCCCGATATCGTGAAGCAGCGCCTGTTCGAGCGACAGCCAGAGTTGGCATTAGCGTAAATAAACGCTATCACATCGCCATGAATCCCGAAGGCAATCCACAGGGCAAAGGATTGGTCATGGTGCTGCAGCAGATCGCGGCAGCGGCACCGTCCGAAATCCGGCCCAAACCCGCTGAGCAGGCACTGGTAGATTACTGGTGCTCGAGCTTAGTGCTGTCGTCCGCCTTCAAGTTTCGGGTTAGCCCCGATCAGACCTACTACTTGTATCACGTTGATCAAGTCTGGCAGCTGTCCCTGATTTCGCCTGATGAGTGGGGCAGTCGCCAACCAGGTGCCTTTGTCGCTACCTGTATGCTCCAGCGCGATATGACTTGGAAATTAGTGTTTGCGGCTGATTTGCCCGAGTTGGCACGACTGGCTTTAGTGGCGTTTCTTGAGGCGTTTCAGGCTCGCGCTGCCGAGTCTGAAACCTTCGATGAGTTACTGCCTGATTACATCGCCGAATTACCCTATCAACAGCGAGTCCTCGCGTCGGCCCTTAAGCGCTCGCTTCAGCACTCGTTGCAACTCGCTGGGGATAACGGAATTGGCCTCCTAGAGGCGGTAGTTCAGGGGCGGCTTGCGATCTCCCAATAGTCCCCCTAGTAGCGATTGTTTGAAGTTCCCACAGTGAAGCTGTCTTGGTCGCAGAGTTATGTGCCTGTATCAATTCCCCAGCAGATTGTGCTCGAGACCTGCCGGCTTAATCTAATCGACTTGGATGATTTGGCGGGCGCTGATCCGCACCGACACGGTCTTATTCGTGTGTTGTCATAAGCTGTCTTCTGGCTACTGAGACGGATTTGACCTAAAGAATGATTCCTGAGCGTGCGACTACGGTTTCCATGACCGGGTAGCTCTTCGATTCCTGCACATTGGGTAGTTGTAGTAAAGAGCCTGCGAGCAGGGTTTTGTAGTGACTCATGTCTTTGACTCGTGCCTTGATGAGAAAGTCGAAGTCGCCCGAGACAAGGTGGCAGCCCTCGACCTCAGGGATGAGTTCGATGGCTTCGGTGAATGCCTCAAACGCATCGCCCGCTGTACGTTGTAGCCGTACTTGGACAAATACCACTAAGCCAGCGTCGAGTGCCTCGGGTGACAGTTTGGCTTGATAGCCTTTAATCACTCCCATCGACTCGAGTCGTTTGATTCGATCGGCGCAGGGTGAGGGGGTTAGGCCAACCCGTCGCCCGATTTCAGCGACGCTCAACCGGCCATCTTGTTGTAGCAGCGCCAGAATGCGGCGATCGACCTTGGATAAGTCATGCATAGGCGTCTATTCCCTCAGTTTGACTGCAGTTTAATTTTCTATTTTTTATTAAATTTTCAGTGGATTCCACTGCATAAACCGAAAAATAACAAAAATAAGCTGGTTTTAAGTCGATATAGTCGCAAAAAGTGAGGGTTATATTACACACAGCTGTGAATCGGGGGATTCGCCATGAAAATCGGTGTACCAAAGGAAATCAAAAATCACGAATACCGAGTTGGCTTGCCGCCCGCTGCGGTGCGAGAGCTCGTCGGTCAGGGCCATGAGGTCGCGATTGAGCAATCGGCAGGACTGGGAGCCGGCTTCACCGATAGTGACTACCAAGCTGCAGGCGCGCGCCTGGTGGCCTCGCCCGAGCAAATATTTGCTGAGAGCGAAATGGTAGTGAAGGTAAAAGAGCCACAGCCGGATGAGTGTCGTCAGCTATCTTCGGGGCAGTTGCTATTCACCTATCTGCATTTGGCGGCGGATCGTCTGCAAACTGAGTTGTTAATCGATAGTGGAGCCACCTGTGTTGCGTATGAAACGGTGGAAGGACCTCGAGGTGGACTGCCACTACTGGCACCGATGTCCGAGATTGCCGGCAGGCTGGCAGCGCAAGCCGGGGCTGACTACCTGAAGAAGACCCACGGGGGTCGCGGCGTATTGATGAGCGGTGTTCCCGGTGTGCCGCCGGCGAAGGTGGTTGTCGTTGGTGGTGGTGTGGTCGGATACAACGCCGCACGGGTGGCCAGCGGCATGGGCGCTCAGGTGGTGATTTTGGATCGCTCACTCGACCGGCTAAGGCAACTCGACGAGTTATTTGGCGGCAGCGTGACAACCGTCTGGTCAAATGCAGGCACGCTAGAGCAGCAGGTTCTCGATGCCGACGTGATTGTGGGCGCAGTACTCATCCCCGGTGCGGCTGCGCCAAAATTGATCAGCCGAGATCTTGTATCGCGGTTGCAGAAAGGCGCGGTCATGGTCGATGTGGCGATTGATCAGGGTGGTTGTTTCGAAACCTCGCGTGCGACTACGTACGAGGATCCGATTTATCACGTTGATGACGTCGTTCACTACTGCGTGGCCAATATGCCGGGCGGGGTTGCTAGAACGGCCACGCTTGCACTCACCAACGCTACGTTACCCTACGTAGTGCGTCTCGCGAATGAGGGTGTCGATGCGCTGCGTGCTGACGACAAGTTTGCTTTGGGTCTGAACGTGCATGCGGGTCGGTTGACCCACGAAGGGGTTGGACAAGCTCTCGACATGGCGGCGATTTTGCCCACGGAAGCGCTTATTCGATAACGCTCTTTCGTTATAGTCATGGCAAGCGATGAGGTTTGTCATGAATACATCGATTGTAAGACCCGCAGCCAGCCTGCCGCTCGAGCTAGCGCGTGAGATGCGATCCAACCACGCGGGGGAGACCGGCGCAGTCTGGATCTACCGCGGTATTCTCGCTGTCTCGAGTAACGCACAAGTCAGAAGCTTCGCCTTGCACCACCTGGAAACGGAAGAGCGGCATCTTCAGTTCTTCGAAGACTGGCTCGAGCCAAGTCAAAAGAGCTGGTTACTACCACTTTGGCGTTTGTCTGGTTGGGTTCTCGGTGCGGTCGCGGCCGCAGGTGGGTCTGGTTGGACCCATGCCTCGATTGAAGCGGTTGAAACGTTTGTGGTGAAACACTACGAAGCGCAGTTCGAGGCGCTCGCCAAACACGGTGACGAACAACTCACCGCTGCCATTCATCTGTTTGCGGCCGATGAGGCCTCGCATCGCGATGAGGCCGCCGCCGATGAGTCAAAGCGGAGCCCACTGCTGAGGGTATGGTGCTGGATTGTCGGATTCGGCTCCGAGCTGGCGGTCAAGATCGCGAGAATGCTCTGACAGTACTGGTGTCTGCTGCCAATTCCTGCGAAGGTTAGCGGCGAATAACACCATAACGAGAAAGTCTGTGTCTGCTGTCAGAGAACACCTTGATCAGGGTCCGATCACACCGCTAATGATGCTGGTAGTCGCACTCGGTTTTCTACTCAATTTGGTTGATGGTATCGATGTTGTCGCGATGTCGGTGACTGCACCCGCGGTGGCGAACGACTGGAACCTCGAACGACTTGCACTCGGGCCCCTTTTTAGTGCCGCACTTATTGGTATGGCGCTAGGCGCATCGCTTCTCTCACCACTCGCTGATCGCTTCGGTCGACGTCCTTTGTTGATCTCGGCCATGGTGCTGGTTGGCCTTAGCATGCTGGCTGTGCATCCCGTGAGTCGCGGTGGTGAGGCACTGACTGAGTTGATGCTTCTCCGGTTTACCGCTGGCTTGGGCATCGGCGTTATTTTCGGCTCGGCGCCCGCGCTAGCCGCCGAGTTCATGCCCGATCGTTATCGGAGCCTCGCTGTCTCCTTGGTTGTCATGGGCTATCCGGTCGGTGCTGTGCTCGCAGGACCTATCGCGACCTCGTTGTTACCCAGCTATGGCTGGCCGGCGGTGTTTGTCGCGGGTGGGGCATTGACGCTGGCGATTGGGGTGTTGGCAATCTGGTTATTACCAGAGTCGCCAGAGTTTATCGCCGCGCAACCCGGTAAACGGCCGGACAGGACCGATCGGGTAAATCAGTTATTAGCTAGGCTTCAGCGTCCGCCGCTCGCGAATGCGCTTGATTCTTTGGTGTCGCAACGACCCGCAATCCCATTGAACCAGTTATTGGACCAATCGCTGAGACTTAGGACGGTCAGCCTTTGGTCGGTGTATTTTCTGGGCTTTCTCACCATGTATTTTTTGTTGTCGTGGATACCAGTTCTATTCGTGGACAGCGGTTATTCGCAGGCGCAGGGTATTCAGGCTCTGACAGGATTTAATCTTGGGGCTGTTATTGGCATCGTCGCGATCGGTAGCCTCAGCACCCGCTTGCCATTAGTCAGGCTACTCAGCGTTTTCTTTCTCCTAGCAGGACTGTGTTTTGCCGCCATCACCGCGCTTATGCCGCGTGATTTGACTGTACTTATGACGCTCATGTTTGTTGGCGGTATTTTCCTACACGGTGGCTTCACCGCGCTCTATGCCTTGGCGGCAAGTGTTTACCCGAGTGAACTTCGTGCATCGGGCATTGGTTGGGCGGCAGGGCTCGGTAGGACCGGAGCGATTGTATCGCCTGTCCTCGCAGCAGTGCTGGTCGCGGCGGGCTGGACTATGTACGGCCTATTTTGGGTTTTTGCACTGCCGCTGATAGTGGTAGCTGGTTGGATTTGGGTATTCGATGGTGACTAACGACCAAGCCTCATGGTTTCCATCGCTAGGTGACTGTCCCGAGCGCATAGCCTTGATCGATGGGGAGACCGAGATCAGCTATCGCGAACTCCGAGCCTATAGTGAGCAATTGAGAGGCGGGCTACTGAATAGCGAAGCGTCACTTGATGGCGAGCGCGTTGCGTTTCTCTATCCAGCTTCTATCGAATATGCGGGCTTGTTCATTGCTGTGATTGCCGGCGGTGGGCTCGCGGTGCCACTGAGTGTGCACGCCGCCCCGGAGGAGCTCCGTCATTGCCTCGATACCGCGGGATGTCGACGTTTGCTGCTTGCGGATGACCTTCGGTCGGATGCGCTAGACGCCGTCTGTAACGATCTATCGATTACGCAATTAGCGGCGAATGAGTTACCCGATTTAGCCCCCGCGGCACCGGTAATCCGTGATGATCAGAAGGCGCTAATGGTATTCACCAGTGGAACCACCGGAAAACCCAAGGGAGTCGTGCACACGCTGGCGAGTCTGCGGGCACAGATCACATCACTGATCGATGCCTGGGGTTGGTCTGAAGATGACCACATTCCGCTCTTTCTCCCACTGCATCATGTGCATGGCATTGTTAATGTGCTGTGTTGCGCGCTGTGGTCAGGCGCCGCGGTAAGTCTGTTTCATCGCTTTGATGCCGAGATCATCGGTCGTCAGGTGGCTGATGGACGGTTTAACGTGTTCATGGCGGTGCCCACCATCTACGTCAAGCTCATTGCCTATCTCGACACCTTGTCAGATGAGGGGCGCGAGATGATCACCCAAGGTTTTCACGCTATGCGACTCAACGTCTCGGGGTCGGCCGCCTGTCCGGTCTCGGTGTTTGAGCGTTGGCAGGCCTTGACCAACCAGCCACTGCTTGAGCGCTATGGCATGACCGAATTGGGTATGGCGCTATCCAATCCTTACCGGGGCGAGCGCAGGCGCGGACATGTCGGGCAACCCCTGCCAGGGGTGGTGATCAAGCGTGTCGATGAGACCGGAAATGAAATTACCGATAGCGATGTGCCAGGCGAGCTTGCAGTAAAAAGCCCAACGTCGTTCTGCGAATATTGGGAGCGCCCCGATGCCACTGAAGAGGCTTTCGCTGATGGCTGGTTCCTGACCGGCGATATTGCGGTGATCGACGATGGTTACTACCGCATTCTGGGGCGGGCATCGATCGATATCATCAAATCAGGCGGCTATAAGTTATCAGCGCTCGAAATTGAAGCAGCACTGCTGGAACATCCCAGCATTAGCGAGGTCGCGGTGATCGGGATACCTGATGACGAATGGGGTGAAGTCGTTGCGGCGGCGGTAGTTGCTGACAGCGATTTTGATGCGGATATGGTATCCGAGTGGTGTGCGGATAAGCTCTCAAGCTACAAGGTGCCGCGGCGATGGCAGCTGACCGAAGCACTCCCGCGCAATGCCATGGGTAAAGTCACCAAGCCCGATCTTCGGAGATGGTTCTGAGGCCACCCCCCGGGACTGCTCAGCGCCGTGCTTCGGTGTAATCTTCCACCATGTCGCGAAAAATTATTCACATCGACGCCGATTGTTTCTACGCCGCGATTGAGATGCGCGACAACCCAGCTCTGCAGGGCATACCCATGGCGGTAGGGGGGAGCGCTGAGCGACGCGGGGTGCTGACTACCGCTAATTACGAAGCACGACGCTTTGGTGTGCGCTCAGCGATGCCGACCTCACAAGCTATGCGGCTGTGCCCACAACTCACGGTGGTGCCCACCAATTTCGAAAAATATCGCGAGGCTTCGCGGCAGATGCGGCAGATTTTCGACGAATACACCGAGATCATTGAGCCGTTATCGCTCGATGAAGCCTATCTTGATGTCACCGAGGCCTGCGGTGGCGAGCTGACGGCTACACGGATTGCCCACCGTATCCGCGAGCGTGTACGCCAGGATCTGTCGATTACGGTATCCGCCGGTGTGTCGGTCAACAAGTTCATCGCCAAGGTGGCCTCCGACTGGAAGAAACCCGACGGCTTGACCGTTGTGCCGCCTGAGGAGGTCGATGCCTTCGTTGGTGCATTGCCGGTTAAGCGTATTCCCGGAGTAGGGTCGGTTACCGCTGAAAAAATGCATCGCTACGGTCTTCAGACCTGTGCGGATGTTCGTGAGTGGAATCTGAGCGATCTGATGCGCCGGTTTGGCAAGTTTGGCGTGGTACTTCACGAGCGCGCCCGCGGTCGTGATGAGCGACCAGTCCAGCCCAGCCGGGTGCGCAAGTCAATTAGTGTTGAGCGCACCTTCAGCGAAGATCTCGAGGGTCCCGCGGTATGGGTAAGCTATGTCGAGAAGCTTTACGAGGATTTGCTCGGCAGGATTGAAGCCGCGAAAGCCGCTGACTCTATTCAAAAGGCGTTTATCAAACTCAAGTTCAATGATTTTACGAGCACCACTGTAGAGCGTGTTGGTACACAAGCGATTGAAAGTGATTATCACCAGCTTTTAGAGGAAGGTTGGCTGCGTCGTAAGCAGCCCGTGCGGCTTATTGGCATTGGGGTGCGGCTCAAAAATAATGGGGAGCAGAGCGCGCAGCGATTGCCGTTTCAAGGGCCATAAGCGCTCAAAAATCGTTAGTATCAATAACCCAGCCATTGGGCGCTGACCCATAACAAAAGGAACAAAGCCAGTGATGATTAGTAGACTCGATACCGTCGTTATTGGAGTGGATGATCTCGCGGAGGCCAAGGCCGACTACTCGCTGATGTTTGGTGTCGAGGGTATTGCCACCAGCTTCGATGGTCGCGCGGCGTATCGCTTTGATACCCGTAATACCGCTTTATGTTTGGTAGAGAAGCGGGGTGATCGCGCAGGCATGGAGTCTCTGGTCTTCGCGGTGCCTGATAAGGCGGGTGCGCTGCGACGACTCGGTAAGGTGGGAATCGACGTCGACTCTGATGAGAACGATCTGGTGACGCTAAAGCGCGAGAACACCCGCAGTCTACAGTTTGTGCTTAGTGAAGATGTTTCTGATGCCGCCGCTGGGGCGAGCCCGAGTGGGGATGGTCTGGTGGGACTTGATCATGCAGTGATTGCCAGTGGCGATGGTGATTACACCGCGTCGCTCTTGAGTGCGCGGCTTCAGCTCGACATGCGTCTTGATCTCACCAACCCGGATTGGGATGCGCGACTTATGTTCTTTCGCTGCGGCGATTTAATTGTTGAGGTCTATCAGCCGCTGTCAAAGCCATTGGCGCCCGAGCGCGATCGATTTTTTGGGCTGAGTTGGCGTGCTGAGAATATTGACCGAGCTCATGCCACCTTCACCGAGCACGGCTTTGATATTTCAGACGTGAGAACGGGTCGAAGACCCGGATCGCGAGTGTTTACCGTGCGCGACAGGACACATGGTGTTCCTACGCTGGTGCTCGGTGTTGATTGATAGAGGGACTGTCTCTCGCTGGATCGCTGTCATTCGCCCACAAAAAGCGATCACGAAGCGTTTGTAAAGAAAAACGGGGTGACGACCACCCCGTTCTCACACTAATTCTTTATGGCTTGGTGTAATGCATCCCAATTGCCTGAAGCATGATGTATAGATGCCGGCCATAGATGCTAGTTGAGCTGCTCGCAGGGCCATTGCTGTGAACGGCGATAACGAGGTCAGCATTGGGCTTGATAAAGATCGCCTGGGCAAACAGACCGCTCGCCGAGTAGGCACCATCGCCATACAACCACCACTGATAACCGTAGCCGTCATAGGCGGGTGACGGTGTGGTTGACTCCTTCATCCAGCCCTCAGGCAGAATGCGCTGACCCGATGGCAGGACGCCATCGTGCTTAGCAAACAAACCCACACGAGCATAGTCGCGAAGGGTCATGTTCATGCAACAGCCGCCGGTCTCTCGACCAAACGGCGCACCGAGCGCCCAGTTACCTTCGTGCTCCATACCAAACGCCTGCCAGATTTTACCGTCGAGATACTCGGTGGCGTTGTTACCAATCGCTGAACGAAGCACTTCACCCAGCAGATTGGTCTCACCGGTGTTGTACTTGAAGACGGTGCCCGCCTCATGGAGCTGCGGTAGGGTTTCCAAATAATCGGTGAGCGTGATGCCTTCTTTCAACGCAGCTTTCACCACATCTGATTCTGGATCTTCGTAGTTCTCGGTCCAGCGCATGCCCGAGCTCATCTGAAGCGCTTGGCGGATGGTGATTGCACCGTATCTACTACCGCGCATTCGAGGCAGGTAGGTATCAATGGTTTGATCGACGCTCTCGATATAGCCATCCTGAATAGCGGCACCGATTAGCATCGATGTGACTGATTTGGCGACCGAGAAGGTATTCCAGCGAACTTCGGGGCCATGGTCCTCGGCGTACTGCTCAAGTCGGATGGTGTCGCCCTCAACCACAACAATGCCCATGAGCTCATGCTGCTCGAGGAAACTACCCACGGTGAAGGTTTCACCTTCGAAGGTGTACTCAACGTTCGCGAGCTCTGGCGTGAGTTTCGTGGTGAGTGGGTACACGTTTCTTGAGGGTGCCATGGTGCGTACCGGCGCCATCAAATGTGTATTGGCAAGTGCAACGCGGCGCTCTTCCTCGGTCATGATAAAACCGCGGCCATTATTCTCGGCGAGACGCTTGGCAAGGTTCTGCATGATTTCCTGTTTGGAGCGTTTCTTCTCCATACCGCCCTCGGCGTGATGATCAGCAAAGGCGGGGGTGGCGCTCGCCATGGCAAGCGCGATGAGTGCGGCAAAAAACTTCATGATTATTTCTCTGTTGTGACTAGGTGTGACTTGTCGATTTGCGGACAGAGGCTATTCCTCGTCAGCTGACTCTTCCTCGGTGTCTCGATATCGCTCGAACCACGCCAGAATATTGTTGACCTTGGCGATCAGGTTCGATGGTCGCGCGTAGATGCTATGGCTCGCATTCGGGATCCGAACCATCAGGGTATCGATGCCTCGATGCTTCAGTGCCTGATAGTACTGCTCGGTCTCGCTCATTGGCGTGCGGTAGTCGGCCTCACCGGTGAGGAGCATGGTCGGGGTTTCGACATTGCCTACCAGTGATAGCGGCGAGCGCTTCCAGTAAGTCTCGTAGTCTTCCCAGGGTGGGGCATCGAACCAGTTGGTGGCGAAGTAGTAGTTGGCATCGGCAGTGAGCACAAAGCTCGCCCAGTTGATCACGGGTTTTGCTACGACGGCTGCGCGAAAGCGGTCAGTATTGCCCACAATCCATGCGGTTAACACGCCACCACCGGAACCGCCAGTCACAAACAACTGATCAGGATCGACATAGCCCTTGGCGATCAGGGCATCAACGCCTGAGATTAGATCGTCATAGTCGTAGCCCGGGTAGGCCAGATCAATCTCATTGGCAAACGCTTCACCATAACTCGTGCTCCCGCGTGGGTTGGTGTAGAACACCACATAACCCGCTGCCGCATAGAGTTGCACCTCGGTGCTGTAATTGGGGCCGTAGGCGGTATGCGGACCACCATGAATCTCGAGAATCATCGGGTACTGTTGCTCGGGGTCAAAGCCCGGGGGCTTCACCACCCAGCCCTCGATAGTTTGACCATCGTGCGATGAGGTCCAGGTCATCTGTTCGGCATGCCCCATGGCTTTATGACCAAATACATCGCTATTGAGATCGGTCAGGGTCACTGAACTATTCATGCCTTTAAGCATCGCGAGATCCGCGGGGCGATCGTCGCGACCCAAGGTAAAGGCAATACGATCCTTGCCGCCAATCGAGAAACTACCGCTGCTGTAGGGGCGCCCGATAGTGGTGCCGCCGAGCTGAGCATTGGTAGGTTTCATTTTGCCTTTGAGGTCGATTTGGGCTATCCGGGCAAATCCCTGATCGTCATAGCCGATCCAGAGTGATTTGCTGTTACCCGCCCATTGCACACGATCAATCGAACGGTCGAAGTCATCGGTGAGTGGCGTGATCTCACCCGAGGTTCGATTCATGATCATGAGATCGCTCGGCTTGTGGCTTTTGCGTTCAGCAGTTGATGCGCGGTAGGCCAGGAGCTTGCCATCGGGAGACAGCACGGGAGAGGACTCAGAGCCGGGAATCTCGGTGAGTTGCGTAATCTCGCCAGAATCGAGAGCCACCTCATAAAGAGAGCTTTCGCCAGGCTGATAGGCATAGTCTTCGCTGCGGTTACCGCTAAAGATAATTGATTGGCTGTCTGCACCCCAGCTGATTGACCAACCCATGGAATAGTCGCCTTCGGTGAGTTGTCTGGGTGTGCCTCCTTCTGCCGACACCACGAAGAGCTGGTTGTTGCCGGTGGGGAGATAGCCCGCACCGTCGGCTCGGAACATCATGCGATCCACCACAGTGGCGGGTTCAGCCCATTTTGCGCCCTTGGGTGCGGCAGGCATCGACGCCAGTGTGGGCGGCTTGGCAGGTACGAACCGGGTAAAGGCAATCATCTGACCATCGGGGGACCAGGTGATACCACCCGGTGACTGCGGTAGTCCGGTGACCTTGGTGGTCGCACCCGCATCCAGCCAGCGCACAAAGAGCTGTCGACCTCCTTCGGCATTAGATAGATAAGCTAAGCGATCGCCTGAGGGTGACCAGCGCGGCGAACTAAAACTGCCAGCGCCATCGATCATGGGGCGATGGTTTTTACCATCGATACCGACAATCCAGATCGAGCGCCGCGCGCGATCGGTCATGATATCCATCGATGCGCGCACATAAGCGACCTGCGAGCCATCGGGGGATACCTGTGGATCGCTCGCGTACTCGATTCCGAATACATCCATTTCATTAAAGATGTGTTCATCGGCCGTTACTAAGGACGGGTACATTAGCCCCAATAATCCCAGAACGGGAATGACTACAGGTTTAAGAGCTGACCAGAAAAACGACGAGGGTTTTGCGTTGCTGAGAAACGCCGCGGTGGTGTAAGACATAGAGAGGTTGCTGTTTGAATGATTATGTTTGAAGTATCGCTCAAGCGCTGGCCTTGAGGAAGTCTGCTGGTGAAGTCGAGTTGGACTGAATTGAATGAGTTGCCCACTATTTCTCCCAAAGTACGGAGACTATGTGAAAGCGGCGGGGAAGGGATGTATGGTTATGACAAACACCTAGGATTTATTGAGCGGCCGAGAAAGCTATCGTGACCCGACACCTGAAACGAAGAGACTTTATCAACGGCGTGGCGATTGGCGCTGCTGGATTGCAGTTGTCACCACTCGGAGCGGTTGCAAAAGGTTTGCTCGAGCCATCGGCACTAGGTGCCGATTACTACCCGCCGGCACTCACGGGCATGCGCGGCAGCGTGACAGGCACCTATGAAGTTGCCCATGCCCTGGCGCGCGAGGGTAAGGCCTTCGCAATGCCTGCCGAGCAGACCGAATCGACTTACGACCTCGTGGTGGTGGGTGGCGGTATTTCGGGGTTGGCCACCGCCAAGTTTTTCCGCGATCGCCACGGTGCCAACAGCAAAATTCTCATTCTCGATAATCACGATGACTTTGGCGGGCACGCTCGGCGTAATGAGCTCAGCGTCGATGGCGAGCAGTTGATTGGCTATGGCGGTTCGCAGGCGATTGATACGCCCTCGGCCTACTCAAAAGTAGCGAGTCAGCTTCTCAAGGACATTGGGATCTATGTTGAGCGCTTCAATCGCTATTTCGATCAGTCTTTCTTCGAGAGTCGAGAGATGGGGCGGGGGCTCTACTACGATGCGGCGACGTTTGGCCGTCGAGCGCTTACCGATAACCCCATCATGGACTGGTATGACCGCTCCAACCGAGAGCTAAAAAGAATTGCCGAGGCTTCACCGATCAGTGAGTCCGATCAGCAGGCGTTTTATCAGCTCTTAAAAGGCGGAAAAGACTACCTAAAAGGCAAAACTGATGCCGAGCGCGAGGCGGTGCTTCGCAATACGTCTTATCTCGACTTTCTCGGCGATTACGCCAATCAACCCGAGTCAGTGAAGCAAATTCTGCGCGACTCCTGGTTGCCACTCGAAGGCGCTGGCTGGGAGGCGATTTCAGCCTGGGAGGCGGCGCTCTATTGGTTCCCCGGCACCGATGAAGTGAAGGTGCGCCCGGATCCAGGTATCGAAGAGCCGTACATTTATAAATTCCCTGACGGTAATTCGAGTGTTGCGCGCTCGCTAGTGCGCCACCTCATGCCCGATGCGATTCCCGGCAGTACGATGGAGGATTTGGTGACCGCTAAGGCGGATTACAGCCAGCTCGATCGATCGGCTAATCGCATAAAAATAAGACTCAACAGCACAGCAGTGCGCGCTGTGAATACGCCCAATGGTAAGCACGTCGATGTGGCGTATGTGAATAGAGGCAAGCTGCATCGAGTGCGCGCTAAACACGCTGTGATGGCTTGTTATAACCAGATTATTCCGCATCTCTGCCCTGAGACACCCGAGAGCCAGCGCGAGGCGATCGGGCAGGCCACTAAGATTCCGTTTGTGATTGGCACAGTGGCGCTGCGTAACTGGCAGGCGTTCAAAGATGCCGGCTATCACATGTTTTATTCACCGGGTGAGGTCTATTTCAAATACATGCACCTCGATTACCCAGTCAGCATTGGCGATTACGAATACGCACAAACTACTGACAAGCCGATCGTGGTTACTGCTTGGTATCCACCGACCGCACCCGGGCTTCCAGCCATGGATCAGTATCGGGTAGGGCGCGCCAAGCTCTTGGACATGAGTTATGCAGACTTTGAGCAAGATCTGATCAAACACTTTGATGGCATGCTTGGGCCACATGGCTTTGATGCTGAGCGCGATATGGCGGGGCTGACTTTGAACCGCTGGCCACATGGCTATGCTTACGAGTTCGAGGGAATCGGCATTAATCCAGAGTATGGCCGCTACAACGGACCGCACATTGCCGGACGCGCGCAGATCGGGCGGATATCGATCGCAAACAGCGATTCCGAAGCTCATGCCTATGTCGATGGCGCGATCGATGCTGCCGATCGCGCGGTCAACGAACAATTAGGATTGAGTTCGTAGCAAACCAAATACAAAAGAGGAGAGCGTTAATGCCTAAACAACACAGAGTTATGCCGTGGCTTACACGAATTGGACTTGCAGGCCTGTTAGGGTACTTCGTATTGGCCAGTACAATGGCGCTGGCCGAGGTGGCGCATCCGGCGAAGCTATCTGCGGAAGCGCTCACGGGTGCTGGATTCACCCACCCCGACACCATCGTTACCGAGACGCCGACCGGTAATATTCTGGACTTGACCTCGCTTAAATCGAGCGATGGTAAGTTTGCCTCGGGCATGTATGCCGCGGGCGCGCAGCGCTTTGAAATTACTGAGCCCTATGGTGTTGATGAGTTCATGTTCTTTCTCGAGGGTGGCGTTACCCTGACTTCGAGCGATGGCACCGTCACTGTTGTCAATGCGGGTGAGGCGGTCACCATTCCCAAGGAATTCATCGGGGTCTGGGAAAGCAATGGCTATCGCAAGATCTGGGTGATCTATTCAGCCACCGGCGAAGGCCTCTAAATCTTTCCGGCAATCTCTGCAATCTGTGTCTAGGCTCTAGTAAGAGCGGCATGGGTCGCTCGATCGTTTTCATCACGCCAACAACACAGGGGGATACGAATGAAACGAGTATCAATGGTTGCAGCAGCACTGGCGCTGACTTTTGGAATGCAGGCTCAGGCACAAAACCCCGTTGAGTTCTGGGGTTGTAAATTTGCCGAGAGTTATGAGATGAGTGACCTTATGGCTCACACTGAAGAGTTCAATGAAATTGCCGACTCATTACCTAATCGTCAATACAATGCTTGGGTAATGACGCCGTTTTTTGCCAACAACATGTCGGCGGTTGATTTCTGGTGGGTTGGCGCCTGGGACAGCAACACCAACATGGGCGCAGGCTTTGATGAGTTCTTTGCCAGTGAGGAGGGCGCTGCTTGGTTTGCGAAGTATCAGGAAATGACCCATTGCGAAATGCATACGCTCATGACATCAACGCAGGTTTATCAGCCGCCGCAGTAATCTAGCG
>LXNH01000090.1_pt1 | contig 19645 bp, 16 predicted proteins | sample 809111 | NCBI WGS metagenome assembly LXNH01 (sample SAMN04870528, study PRJNA318959) | seawater metagenome | biome: 00002010; material: water; isolation source: marine seawater | place: Greece: Milos, Mediterranean Sea | collected 2013-05-29 | depth 5-7 m
GGCCTGGCGCGCGCCTCGCAGCATAACTGGATCGTCACCGACCAGAGCGTGGGCGCGCTGGTGTCGTTGGCCGGGCTGTTGCAGGAGCTGGAGCAGTTGCATGTGGACCGCCGCAGCCTGGGCCTGATCGTCAACCGCTACGACGAGCGCTATGGCATGACGGCGCAGCAGATCGCCGAGCGTTTCCAGCTCGATCTGATCGGCACGCTGCCGGACCGCACGCTGGCGCTGATGGTCTGTACCAACCAGGGCCACCTGTTGCACGAGGAGGCCGAGCGCGACATCTACGTGCGCGCGGTGCAGGCGCTGGCCGAGAAGCTGAGCGCGGAAGAAAACACGCCCGGCGGCCGGGCAAGCTGGCTGGCCACCTGGCTGCCCGGCGTGCACCGCCGCATGGTGGTCGAGTAACGCAGGCGGCGGGATCCCACATGATCATGACAGCGACCATAGAATTCGGCGGCGATGGCGACAAGGGCTTCGCGGCATCCAACCGCTTCCAGGAAGTCAAGACGGCGGCCTACGAACACCTGCTCTCGCGCATCGAGGAACTGGGCGCGGAGTTCGGCCGCTGGGCGCGTTCGGCGATCCAGGAGTTCGTCGACATCGAAGTGGCCAGCTTCGTGCGCCTGCGGCGGGTGCCGATCAACGAAGGCGAGATGCGTCAGATCGCCGAGGCCCTGACCAAGGAACTGGCCGGGCTGGGGCCGCTGGAGGACCTGCTGGCCGACCCGGCGGTCGAGGACATCCTCATCAACGGCTACGACAACGTATTCGTCTCGCGCCGCGGCGTGCTGGCGCGCGAGACGCTGCGTTTCACCGACAACCAGCATGTGCTGCGCATCGTGCGCCGCATCCTGGCGCCGATCGGACGCCGGCTGGACGAATCCAGCCCCATGGTGGACGCGCGCTTGCCCGATGGCGGACGCCTGAACGTGGTGATCGAACCGCTGGCCGTGGATGGCCCGATGGTCTCGATCCGGAAATTCCGCCAGGACCCGCTCAAGCCGGCCGACCTGCTGACGCTGGGCACCTTCGACGAGGACATTTACCGCCTTCTGAACGAGGCGGTAAAGAACCGCTGCAACATCCTGGTGTCCGGCGGCACCAGTTCGGGCAAGACCTCGCTGCTGAACGCGATGGCCTTTTTCATTCCCGAGACCGAACGCGTGGTGACGGTGGAGGACACGGCGGAACTGTCGCTCAACCACCCGCACGTGGTGCGGCTGGAATCGCGCCAGGGGGGCTTTGACGGCAGCGGCGCGGTCAGCATCCGCGAGCTGATCCGCAACAGCCTGCGGATGCGCCCCGATCGCGTGGTGGTGGGCGAAGTCCGCGGCGCCGAGGTCATGGACATGCTGCAGGCCATGAACACCGGCCACGAGGGCTCCATGGCCACCATCCACGCCAATTCGCCGCGCGAGTGCCTGTACCGGATCGAGATGCTGGCCGGCTTTGCCGGTTTCCAGGGCAGCGAAGACAGCCTGCGGCGTCAGATCGCCAGCGCGCTCGACTTCATTGTGCAGATCGGCCGCCTGTCCAACGGCAAGCGCCGGGTGCTGTCGGTCACGGAAGTCACCGGCATGGGCGATAGCGTGATCTCGACGCAGGAACTGTACCGCCACGAATCCTTCACCACGCCCGAGGGCGAGGAAAAGGACCGCTGGAACTGGCTCGGCATCCACCCGCATACCCCCAAGCTGGCCAAGCTGCGCAATGAACAGCGGCCGCCCGACAACGCGCCGCCCGAATCCGACGGCGGCGGCTTCTGGAGCAGGAGGCGCTGATGCTGCAAGCCGGCGTGATCGGTGGACTGGCGCTGGTGCTGGCCCTGGCGGCGGTGCTGCTGTGGCGGCACGCCAACAGCGGCCAGCGGCGCGCCGCCAGTTCGGCCTTTCTCGAAGATCAGTTGCGCCGCAGCCGCGGCGCGCCGGTCAGCGGCAAGATGCCGTTCGCGCAGGGCGCGCGCGCGCTGCGCAGCGGCTTTTCGCGCTGGGACATGCTGTTGCTGCAGGGCGGGGTGCGCCAGAGCCCGGGCTTCTACGCCAAGTTGATCCTGCCCATCGTGGTGGGCGCGCTGCTGGCCTGGGCTTTCCTGGGCTGGCTGTCGGCCCTGGTGGCGCTGGTGCTGCTGTCGGTGTTCGCCTATTTCCTGCTGTGGCTGCGCGCCGACCGGCGCCAGCGGCGGCGGGTGTCGCAGCTGCCGGCGTTCCTGGACAACATCGTGCGCCTGGTCACCATCGGCAACAGTATGGCGGCGGCCTTCCAGACAGCCGCGGCCGCCACCGACGAACCACTGCGCGAAGTGGTCGAGACCGCGGCCGCGCTGAGCCGCTCGGCCAAGGAACTGGATGCGGCGCTGGTGCAGGTCTCGCGCCAGTACGACATGAAGGAGCTCTACATGGTGGCGGCGGTGGTGTCGGTGGCGCTGCGCTTTGGCGGCCGCAGCGACCAGGTGCTGGAACGCATGGCGGCATTCATGCGCGACATCGGCCAGGCGCGCGCCGAGCTGTCGGCCAGTTCGGCCGAGATCCGGCTGTCGGCCTGGATCCTGGCGCTGCTGCCGCTGGGCATCGCCGGCTTCATCATGGTGGCCAACAACGACTTGTTCATGGGACTGTGGGTCGACCCGCTCGGCTTCAAGATGCTGATGACGGCGGTCTGTCTGCAACTGGGTGGCTCGTACATCCTGTACCGCATGGCCAAGGCCATTTGAGGACGCCGCGGATGCCAGCGATCGAATCCTGGAATGTCTCGACCGTGCTGGCGGTGGCGTTGATGCTGGTCGCCGCCGCGATGCTGATCGCATGACACGGCGCCTGCGCGGGCAGGACCGCAGCCGCCAGGTGGTGGACCAGGCCCTGGCCAAGCGGGAGGGCCGCGCCAGGGCGCCGGCCGAAGCGCCGGCGCCGGCCGAAGGCGGGCAGGGGCGGCTGGCGGCGGCCACGCGCGCGGCCGATTCGTTCGGCAAGCGCCTGAGCGAGGGCCGCTTCGCCGAGGCCTTGCTGGCCGGCGAGGACCGCAAGCTGGTCGACCTGGCGGGTTATGACAACCCGGTCACGGCGCGGCTGCGCTTCATCGTGGCGCGCTTCACCCTGGCGCTGCTGTTGCCGGCCGCGGCGGTGGCGTTCGACCTGGGGCGCACGGTCAGCGGTTCAGCGCTGGGCTTGTTCGTGGCCGCGTTCTTCGGCTTCGCCATCGGCTACATGCTGCCCAAATGGCTGGTGCGCCGCCGCGTGTCGCGCCGGCGCCGGCAGGCGGCCAACGAACTGCCGCTGCTGATCGACCTGCTGCGGCTGTTGCAGGGGGTGGGGCTGTCGATCGATCAGAGCCTGCAAGTGTTGACCAAGGAATTCAATCAGGTGCTGCCGGTGCTGACGCATGAACTGCGGCTGGCGTCCGAACTGTATGTGCGCGGCCGCACCCGCGAGCAGTCGCTGGCGCGGCTGGCGACGGGCTTCGACAACGACGATCTGTCGGCCATCTGCCGCCTGATCGCGCAGGTCGACCAGCACGGCGGTGCGGTGCAGGAGCCGCTCAACCGCTTCGGCGAGCGCTTGCGCGAGAAGCGCCGCCTGGAATTGAAGGAAAAAGTGGGCAAGACCACCGTCAAGATGACGGCGGTCATGATTGTGACCTTGCTGCCGGCGCTGTTGATCGTGACCGGCGGCGCGGGCTTCGTGGCGGTATTGCGCGGTTTGTCGCGCATGGGGGGCATGTGATGGCGGGCGCAATGGGAAGGGCGCGGTGTGCGTGGCGTTGGACCTTGCTGGCGGCGGTAGTCGCGGGCGCCGGGGCGTTGGCCGGCTGCCAGAGCAACAACGCCGAGACCGCCTGGCAATTGATCCAGCAACAACAGCAGGAACAGGCGCTGATGCGGCAGCGCGAGGACGAGGCCGAGAACCGGCGCAAGCCGGCCGAGCCGGACATGATGCTGTCGATGATCGCCGAGGCGCAGCGCCAGCAGCGGTATTTCGCCTCCCTGGCCTACATCGACGCGTTCCAGCAGAAGTTCGGCAATGATCCGCGCATCGCGGTGCTGCGCGCAGAGGCGCTGCGCCAGACCGGCCAGACCGCGTCCAGCGAGCAGGCCTACCGCGCCCTGATCGGCACCGCGCAGGCGGCCGAGGGCTGGCACGGACTGGGCCTGATCGCCGGCTCGCGCGGCCAGTTCGAGCAGGCCGCCGACGATTTCGCCCGCGCCGCCAAGCTTGCGCCGATGGACCCGGGCATCCTGGGCGACCTGGGGTTTGCGCGCTTGCGGGCTGGCGATCCGGCCGGCGCGCGCGTGCCGCTGGGCCAGGCCGCCGAGCTGGCGCCGGAGAACGCCAAGGTGCTGGCCAATCTGGCCCTGCTGCTGCTGGTCGAGGGCGAGCCGGTGCGGGCCCAGAACGTGATGGACCGTGCCAGGCTCAGCGAGGAAGCGCGCGGCCAGGTGTTGCGCCTGGCGACCGAAATCCGCAGCCAGGCCGCCGCGCCGCTGGCCGTGGCGCCGGGGACGCCGGCAGGCGCCACGGCCACGGTGACGCAGATCCCGTCGGCCACCGAAGCGGCCGCCACCCGGGTATCGCGCGGGGAGGGCATCGTGCTGCCGGTCATGAGCCCCTTGATGGACAGACTGGGCAATGGCCCGATCGTGCGCTAACCAGGAACCGCCACCATGTCTCGAACCGCTACCTTCTTTTCTCTCACCCTGGCGCTGGGCGGGGCCGTGCCCTGGGCCTGCCAGGCGCAATCGAACGCGCCTCTGACCGGCGCCATGAGCGGCGGCGCGGCCCAGGCCACGCCGGTGCCGGCAGCGCCTGCGGCCGCCGCGCCGATGCCGGCCCGGCCCGTGGTGCAACAGGTGCAGACGCCGCTGCCGCAGGCCGCGGCGCCGGCGGCCCAGCCGGCCGCGCCGGCCTCCGAGGCATTCGGCGACATCACCCGCGGCCTGCTGGCGGCGCAGGCCGACGGCCGCCGTGCCGGCGCCGCGCTGCCGGTGCTGGGGGCGACGTCCACGGCGGCCTGGAATCGCTACCTCGAAAGCTTCAGCCACCCGATCCCCGAATGGTTCACCAAGCGGGTCCAGACCAATAACACCAACTAGGCGCACCAAGGAGCCTCGCCCGCCTCATCGAGCCACGGAGCCACGATCATGCCAGCCATCCCGCTTCATTCTGCGATCTGCCCGCGGCAGCGTGGCAGCATGACCGTGGCCATCATTTTCGTGGTCATCGTCGGCGTGGTGCTATTGGGCGTGGCGCAACTGGGCTACGCCTACTACATGAAGCGGGAAATGCAGAAGGCGTCGGACCTGGCCGCCTTGTCGGCGGTACAGGTACTGGGCCTGGGCGCGCCCGCCGATTGCGCCCGGGCCCAGGCCGCGGGGCAGGCGGCGGTGCTGGCCAATGTGCCCAACATCCTCGAAACCTTCTCCGCCACCGACGTGACCGTCGAGTGCAAGGTGTGGGACACCAGCCGCGCCGATGCCAACGGCATGTACGTGTTCGACCCCGCCGGCGGCCAGGCGCCGAATGCGCTGCGCATCACGCTGAGCAAGTCCCTGCGGAGCCTGTTGCCGGGGATTGCCGACGGCGCGCCGGTCCGGGTAGTTTCCGTGGCCACCAACACCCAGCCGGTCGCGGTCTTCACGGTTGGCTCGCGCCTGTTGCGCCTGCAGCGGGGCGGCCTGCTGTCGCAGTTGCTGGCCACGGTCGGCGCCACCCCGGCGCAGTTGGACGTGCTTGACGCCGCCGGCCTGGCGAGTGTCAACATCACGCCTTCCGGCCTGCTGGAGGCGCTCGGGCTGCCGGTGTCGGTGGCCACTGGCGTGGGCACCCCGGAGCAACTGGCCGCGCTTAGCAACCTGACGCTGGGGCAACTGCTGCAGGCCACGCTCACGGTGATGAACAAGGCCGGCGGCACCGCCGGGGCCAGCGTCGGGCTGCTGACCGATGCCATCAACGTGGTGCTCAACGTGATGCCGCTGAATCTGCCGGTGAAGCTGTTCGGCGACGGCGGCGTGCTCGACCTCAATGTCATCGGCGGCGACGTCAGTTCGGCGCTGCAGGCCAACGTCAATGCGCTCAATGTGCTGGAGACCGCGCTGGTCGTCGCCAACGGCCAGAACCTGGTGGACCTGGGGTTGAGCGTGCCGCTGCTGGGCTTGCAGTCGCAGGTGCGCATCGTCGAGCCGCCCACCATCGGCGTCGGCGGCGTCGGCGCCCAGGCCACCAGCGCCGGCATCCGCGTCTACCTGCGGGCCAACACCAGCAATATCCCGTTGGTCGGGCCGCTGCTGGCCAACACCCTGGGCACGCGCATCGACCTGCCGGTCATCATCGACGTGGCGCAGTCCACCGGCACCGTATCCAAGCTGTGCCAGGCGCCCTTGACCGAATCGCAGGCCACCATTGACGTGACCTCGTCGGTGGCCAATATCTGCCTGGGGCGCTTCCCGGGCATGGCGTCCGCCGTCGACCCCGTGCAGGCCAATTTCCTGTCCCTCACCAACAGCTGCCAGCCGGGCTCGTTCGCGGCGATCCAGCGCTACCAGGTGCTGAACGTGCTCGGCATCCTGCCGCTCACCAGCAAGGTGACGCTGCCGATCTTCAATTCGACCGCGCCGGTGTCGGTGACGCTGACCGAGCCGCCATCGCCCGATTCCACCGCCACCGTCAACGCCACCTCGGTCGATCTGGGCGCGTTGGCGGGCAATCTGGCCGACGCCGTGGTCGGCGGCATCCTGGGCGATCTGATCGGCACCGGCACGCCGTTGACCGCCGCGCAGCGCACCTCGCTCGCCACTACGCTGGTGGGCGGCGGCGGCAGCAATCCGGGAAAATCGATTTCGCAGGTGGTCAACGACATGCAGTGGTCCTCGACCGCGCTCAACCAATTGGGCCAGCGCATGGCCACGGGCGGCCTGACCGGGGTGCTGGGCGGCACGCTGCAACTGGTGGGCAATCTGCTCAATTCACTGTTGCTGGCGCCGTTGAGCGACCTGACTTGCGCGCTGGCGATCACCCCCGATGCCATCCGCCAATGCCGTGTCAATGCGGTGTCCTCGCTGGCCCTGAGCGGCGGCAACCAGGTGGGCGGCGTGCTGTCCATCGTGGTCACGCTGTTGCAGCCGCTGCTGGGCATGCTGTCGAACCTGCTGCAGCAATTGCTGGACATGCTCGGCCTGAGCGTTGGCCAAACCGATGTATCGCTGCTGTCCGTGGACTGCGGCAAGCCCCGTCTGGTGTACTGATGATGAAGCCCGTGATTCCCCTTCCTCCCTGGCCGGCGCGGTGGTCGCCATGACCCAGAAATTCTCGCGCGAAGCGTTCGACGTCTACGTCTGGGAAGGCACGTCCGACATCGCCAGCCGTGCCGAGCGCTGCCTGGCGGGCATGGACGTGTCGCTGGTTCGCGCCGACGCCGGCACCGCGTTTCCGCCGCCGCGCGACCCGTCGCGGCCGGCCGTGGCGCTGGTGTCGGTCTCGGTCATGGGCGACAACCGCTTCAGCGGCTACGACTGGTTGTCGGGGCAGGCCATGCCGGTGATCTGGGTGGCGTCCGAGGCGCGCGGCCGCGATCCGCGCTACTACCCGCCGGAGTACTCGTACACCTTGCCGCTGGCCTTCACCACCTCGGATCTGCGCAAGTTGCTGTTCGAGCTGCTCGGCACGCTGGACCAGTTCAGCCGCAGCGCGCCGCGCCGCGAGCAGCCTTTGATCGCGGTGTCCGAGCCGATGCGGGCGTTGCTGGCCGAGGCCGACATGTTCGCCGACTGCCGCAGCAACGTGCTGATCCACGGCGAGACCGGCGTGGGCAAGGAGCGTATCGCGCGCCTGCTGCACGACCGCGCGGCCTGGTCGGACGGACCCTTCGTCGCGGTCAATTGCGGCGCCATCCCGGAAGGCCTGTTCGAGGCGCATTTCTTCGGCCATGCCAAGGGCGCCTTCACCGGCGCCGTGGGCGCGCACAAAGGCTATTTCGAGCAGGCCAATGGCGGCACGCTGTTCCTGGACGAAATCGGCGACCTGCCGCTGTACCAGCAGGTCAAGCTGCTGCGGGTGCTGGAGCAGAGCGCGGTGACGCGGCTGGGCTCGACCGTGGAAGTGCCGGTGGATTTCCGCCTGGTGGCGGCCACCAACAAGGACTTGCGGGTGCTGGTGGGCCAGGACGAATTCCGCGCCGATCTCTATTACCGCCTGGCGGTGATCGAGCTGCGCATCCCCAATCTGGAGCAGCGCGGCGCCGAGGAAAAGGCGGCGATTTTCCGCGCCCTGCTGGAACGGCTCGGGGCCGAGGGCGAGCCGCCGGACTGGTTGCTTGAACGGGTGGCCCGCACGCGCTATGCCGGCAATGTGCGCGAGCTTTCCAACGTGGCCGAGCGCGTGGCCATCGTGCGGCGCCAGTTCCAGGCCTGGGACCAGCCGCGCATCGAACGCATCTTCGACCAGTTGGCCGAGCCGCTGCGGGTGCCCGGCGCGCTCGCCGCGGCGGCCGCCAGCACCCAGTGCGAGCCGCCGGTGTTCAGCGACGCCGAGCGCGCCGAGCGGGCCCGCATCCTGGCGGCGCTCGACGTCAATGGCTGGCGCCGCCAGGACACCGCCAACACCCTGGGGATCAGCCGCAAGGTGCTGTGGGAAAAAATGCGCAAGCTGCATCTGGGCGGCGGCCAGGGCGAGACCGCCGACGGCATCGTGGAGGCCTCGTGAGGCGCCGCCGCGCGGGTCCGGCGTGGCGCAATAGGGAATGGCCCTTAGCGCGCGACACTATGGCCGTGTGCTATGTCAGCGCGTCAGCCGCGAGCGAAATAAATTGCTATAGTTCCGCAACGATTTTATTGGGGAAGGCATGAACGTCCACTTTATCCGTGCCACCGCGCGCATGGCGCTGCTGGGTGCGGCCCTGTCCGGCCTGGCTGCCTGCGCCAGCGCGCAATCCGAGCCCCCGCGTCCCACGGTGCAGCAGGTCGAGGACAAGCAGCCCGCGTCCACTCCGGTGACGCCGCCGGCACCCGCGCCCGCGGCGCGCCCGGCCTCCACCGTGGCCGAACTGCAGGGGTTGATCCAGAACCGCCAGGTGTCCGAGCTGCGCACGAGCTACAACGGCACCTACGGCGCCAGCCTGTTGTTCAAGCCGGACGAGCTGACCTACTACGTGGCCCTGTTCCAGCAGAAGGATTTCTGGCGGGTGCTCAAGACCGAATCGGAAAAGCAGGCGGAAGCCACCTACCGCGCGTTTGCGGCCCAGTCGGCTGATCTGGCCGAAGTGGACATCAAGCGCATCAAGCTGCAGGCCGAATACACCCATGCCGAGAAACTGCTGGCCGCCCGCAATGCCGAGCTGAGCACGCTGCAGGCCGACCGCACCCTGCGCATGCAGCAGGAACAGCAGGTCGCCGCGCGCCAGGAGCAATCGCGCCAGGAAGCCACGGCGCTGGCTGATCAGCAGAAGGACGTGCGCCAGCAACTGCGCGACCTGCAACGCCAGATCGACGCGCTGCAGGCGCAGCAGGCGCAGATCGGCCGCATGCCGGCCGCGCCCAAGCGCGGCAAGTAAGCGCCGCGCACGCCAGCAAGCGGGCCCTCGGGCCCGCTTTTCATTGCCTGCCGGCCACCGCCACTGTGGCGAAAATGCCGCTGGAACCGCCTGGACCGGCCGAAATCCGCCCCGATGGCCGGCTGCCCGGGCCCATCCGGCCACTTTCTTGTATTCTGGCCGCCAGTCCCCATATTTCCACCATGGCTCTCAAAGTTTTCGACCTCCAGTGCGAACACGGCCACATCTTCGAAGGCTGGTTCGGTTCGCACGACGACTATGACGCGCAGCAGGCGCGTGGCCTGGTGTCGTGCCCGGTCTGTGGCTCGGCCAGCATCACCAAGCGGCTGTCCGCCCCGCGGCTGAACGTGGCGCATCTGCACGCGCCCGAGGCCCGGCCGGCGGCGCCGGCCGGCGCCACCGACGCCGAGAAGATGTCGGCGCTGCAGGCGGTGGTCATGCGTCAGGTGCGGGCGCTGTTGCGCAACACCGAAAACGTCGGCGCGCGCTTTGCCGAGGAAGCGCGCCGCATCCATGACGGCGACGCCGACGACCGTCCCATCCGCGGCACCGCCACGCGCGAAGAGCGCGAGGCCCTGGCCGATGACGGCATCGAAGTGATGGCGGTGCCCGACTTCCTGGACGACGAGCGCCTGCAATAAGCGCGCCGGAAGGCGCCGCCCGCCGGCCCCGCCAGGCGAAAAAAAAGCGCCAGACCCCGAAGGGCTGGCGCTTTTTGGTACCTGCGGCCGGATCAGTTGTTGACGCGGCTGCGGTATTCGTTGGTGCGCGTGTCGATTTCGATCTTGTCGCCGATGGCGCAGAACAGCGGCACGTTCAGTTCGTAGCCGGTGTTGATCTTGGCGGGCTTGGTCACCTTGCCCGACGTGTCGCCACGGACGGCCGGTTCGGTGTAGGTGATTTCGCGCACGATGGTCGTGGGCAGTTCCACCGAGATGGCGCGGCCGTCGTAGAAGACCACTTCCACGGGCATCGCTTCTTCCAGGTAGTTCAGCGCGTCGCCCATGCTTTCGGCTTCGATTTCGTACTGGTTGTAGTCTTCGTCCATGAAGACGTACATCGGGTCGCCGAAGTACGAGTAGGTGCATTCCTTGCGATCGAGCTGGACGACTTCGAACTTTTCGTCGGCCTTGTAGACCGATTCGCTGGCCGAGGCGGTCAAGAGGTTCTTGAACTTCAGCTTGACGACGGCGGCGTTACGGCCGGACTTGTTGTATTCGGCCTTCTGGACCACGAGGGGATCCTTGCCGACCATGACCACGTTGCCGACTCGCAATTCCTGAGCGGTTTTCATCGATAAAACTCCGGGGGGAAAGGGTGCACTCGCCGTGCTTGCAGAAAGCCGCCGCAGGCGCCTGGCAGCGGGCCGCAAGGCCCATCGCCATCAGCCTGGAGATTCTGCGGAACCCATGAAAACGAGCCCGCCCATCTGGCTTCATGCACACCCCGGGAGGCGTCATAGTTGAGGCGCCGACAATCCAGGGCGACTCAGAAAACTCTCTATTCTAGCGTTTCTTGGCCAACTCTGCGCAAAAAACAGCCAGACTCTCAGCCAGATCGGGCCGGGCCGCCTGCGCCGCGTCCCAGTCGCGGGCTGCCTGGTTCCAGGCTTGCCAGGGGCCGGGTTCCAGGGCCGCTGCCAGCGCGGCTTCGGCGGCGGTGGCCGCGTCCGCCTGGTTCCAGGCGCGGATGAGGTCGGCGGCGGGGGCCGGGGCCGGATAGCGCGCCAGCCAGGCGTCGAGCTTTTCCAGATGGATGTTCCCCGCCTGGGGGTAGATCTGCCAGACCAGCGGTCGCGCCGCCCATGCCGCGCGCACGAAAGAGTCCTCGCCGCGCACGAAATTCAGGTCGGCGCACCACAACACGCGGTCGAAGTCGGGCTGGGCCACGAACGGCAGGCGCGCCACGGCCGGGCCGCCGGGCAGGGCGCAAGCCGCCTCCAGGCCGGGGGCGACGCCGACGGGCGCCAGCAGCAGGGTCGGACGCGTGTCAGCCGCCAGCGCCCGCGCCAGGGCATCGACCGGGGCGCCCGGGTAGCAAAACAGGGACATCGTGCGTGCGCCGTTGCGGCGAAGCGACAGCAGGCCGTCGGCCACGCCCAGGCCGCGCAGGAACGCCTCCTGGGCGGCGGGATCGGCCTGGAACGCGTCGCGCTCGGCCGACAGCTCCGGCTCGCGCAGCAGGCCGCCGGTGGCCGGCGTGAAGCCGGGGAAGAAGAAATGCTTCACCAGACCGTCGGGCCGCTGCGACGGCAGGCCGTGGCAGCTTTCCACCCAGGACTCGGCGCTCAGATATTCCAGATTGACCCAGGCCGGATGGCGCTGGCGCATGCTGTCCAGGAAAGTGTCGGGCGGATCGCAGGCGAAGGCCTCGATCACCACGTCGCGCGCGGCCAGTCCCGGGCCGGGCGTGGCCGACCAGCGCACCACATCCACGCCCCGGCAGGCCTGGCGCGCCGCGCCGGGGTCGATGCCGGGCTGGATGCGGGCGAAGCTGGCCAGGTCGTCGACCCACAGGCGCACGTCCCAGCCATGGCCGTGCGCCAGCCGCCGCGCCAGGCGCCAGCAGACGCCGATGTCGCCGTAGTTGTCGACCACGCGGCAGAAGATGTCCGCTTGCATCGACGCGGTTCAGTGGAACTTGGCGGGCGCGGCCTCGGCGTCCTCGGGCAACTCGGCGTGCACCAGTTCGCCCAGCGGATTGGGGAAGTAGGGCGCGCCGCAATCCTCGCAGTATTCCGGCGGCAGCACGCCGGGAATGCGGCGCACGTCGGTCACGCCGTATTCCTTGAGCAGGGCCGCGATCTCGTCGACCACGTCGGGCAGGCCCTCGTCGGCCGGCACGTCATCCTCGCGGCCGTACAGCGGCCAGACGCAGCCGTAGTAGACGTCGTTGCTGTTGCGCGCGGTGAAACCGATGCGGTATTCGTCGATGCGGCTTTCTCCGCAGCCGGCCACCACGGCCCGCAGTTGCGAAGCCTCGAGGTTGACCGCGCCTTCGAGCCAGCTCACGGCGGCGCGCAGCGACAGCGGCCGCACGCGGCGGTCGGCCTCGCGGTTGCTGACGTAATAGGCGTCGGGCAGCAGCGCCTCGAAACCGCAGCCCGGCAGCAGGCCGGCCAGCGTTGGCTGGGCCTGGGCGGCCCATTGCGCCAGGCAGGCGTCGCGGCTGGCCTCGGCGTCGCCGATCTGCTCCTGCCAGCGGAATACCGGCGCGAACTCGGGCACCGCCACGGCCGCCACGATATAGCGCGTATCGGCCAGCATGTTGGCGGTTTCGGCCTCGGTGTTCAGCGCCGGCTTGGTGGTCTCGGCGCCCAGCGCCTGCGTGCCCAGCCGTTGCAGCCATTGCCAGGTTTCCGAGAACGTGCGCGGCATCTGGTCGACGCTGACCAGGTACGGCATCAGGGCGCTGCGCGCCTGGCTCGACAGCACGTGGCCATGCAGTTGCGCCAGCAGGGCCTGCTGGACGCTGGCCGAAACCGGCCCGGTGGGAATCGCGTAGCGGGTCCAGGCAACGATGGGCGCGACGATCAGCAGGACGTCATGGCGCACGCCATTCTTGTCGATCTTCATCGACTCGGACAGGGTTTCGGCTTGTTCGATCAGGACTTCATAGGCGCCCACATCGTTCTGGGCCAGATGGTCCAGTGCGGCTTCCAGCGGGGCATCCTGGCCTGCCTTGAGCAGCTTCGGAATCGCTTCGCCAAGCTGATTCTCCCAGTACACGTCTTCGACGCGGCTGCCCGAGCGGTTGAGCGACTGGGCGAGCGTGATCAGGCGAGTGGCATCGCGGGTCAAGCGGGGAGCGGATTGGCTGCGGGATCGGGCCATAACTTCGGAGGACGTCCAGTAAGTGTGCAACGGCGTAGTTTAACGCCCGCCACGATCGCGGGCGCCGGCGTGCCCTGGCGCCCGCGGTTCGCGCTGGTCGCAGGGGGGGGCCGGCGGCGCCGCGTCGCTCCGCGATTGGTGCTGATCTGGCAACAGATCATCCCTTCAGGATGGGTTTATTGCCGATCGGAATCGGACGAAAATGATTCCATCGTCATGCTTTCCGGAGTCATCGCCATGCGCTGGCCTACGCTTTTCGTTTCCCACGGTTCTCCCATGCTGGCCGTCGAGCCCGGTTCGACCGGTCCCGCCCTGGCCGCCTGGAGCCGGTCGTTCGGCCGCAAGCCGCGCGCCATCCTGGTGGTGTCGCCGCACTGGATGGGCCACGGCCTGGCCCTGTCCACCCGCGAGCAGCAGGTGGCCTGGCACGACTTCGGCGGCTTTCCGCCCGAGCTCTACGCGTTGCAGTACGCCGCGCCCGGCTCACCCGAACTGGCCGAACGCACCCAGGCGCTGTTGGCCGGCGCCGGCATCGCCGCCGAGCGCGACCCGCGCCGGCCGCTGGACCATGGCGCCTGGGTGCCGTTGCGCTACCTGTATCCCGAGGTCGACGTGCCGGTGGTGCAGCTGTCGCTGGACATGGGCCGCGACGCCGCCGGGCAGCTCGAACTGGGCCGCGCCCTGGCGCCGCTGCGCGACGAGGACGTGCTGATCATCGGTTCGGGCTCGCTGACGCACAATCTGCGCGACGTGCGCATGCCGCAGGACGCGCCGCCGGCGCCCTACGTGCCGGCGTTCCAGGACTGGTATGCGCGGCATCTCGCGGCCAACGACGTGCCGGCCCTGCTCGACTGGCAAGCGCGGGCGCCGGGCGCGGCGCAGGCCCATCCGCACGACGACCACCTGATGCCGCTATACGTGGCGCTGGGCGCGGGCGGCGGCCAGGCCAGGCGCCTGAACGACGAAGTGTCGTACGGCGCGTTGGCGATGGATGCCTATGCGTTCGACTAGCGCCCGTTGACGCCGCCCGCCGCGCGCCGGGGTGGGCGGCAGTCTACGTTTGGTTACCCGGCGCGGTTTCAATCCGCGCACCGTCTATGCATAATGGCTGCCGCCCGCGCCGCGGGCGTTTCCTTGTTCTGGACGCATGCCGGCGCCCGCCGGCCGGGAGTGTAGAGATCGTGAAAGCGCACATCGTGAAATCCGCCTGTCTGGCTCTCGCCGCCGCCATGCTGGGGACGGCGGCGTCCGCCTGGGCCGAGGACGTCAAGGGTTCCCGCGACCATCCGGCCCTGACCCGTTTCGAGGGCGCCGAGATCCGCGCCTACGAGCACAAGGACTACGACGAGGCCGTCATGCCCGACCGGCCGGTCGCGCGGCAAGCCGAGCCCAAGGGCCTGGAACTGGAAGGCAAGCTGACGCGCATCGCCTATCGCATCGACGGCAGCAAATCGGCGCTGGAGGTCTATCGCAACTACCAGGCGGCGCTCCAGGCCGGCGGCTTCAAGACCCTGTTCGAATGCAAGGGCGACGGGCAATGCGGCGAGGATTTCCAGTCGTTCGTGATCAACAGCGGCAAGGTCAGTCAGCCCGGGCAGGGCGACGCGGCGTTCGGCGGCAAGTACTACGCCGTGCTGGCCAAGAAGGAGGCGCCCACGGGCGATCTCTACGTGTTCCTGGATGTGATGGAAGACAGCGCCAACCACATCACGCCGGTGTTCCAGCAAGTGGTCGAGACCAAGCCGATGCAGACCGGCCAGGTCAAGGTGCTGGACATGGCCGCCATGCAGAAGTCACTGGCCGAGTCGGGCCGTGTCGCCGTCTATGGCGTGTATTTCGACACCGACAAGGCCGACATCAAGCCAGAGTCCAAGGCCGCGCTGGACGAGATGGGCAAGCTGCTCGATGCCAATCCAGGCCTGAAAGTCTATGTGGTGGGCCACACCGACAACCAGGGCACGCTGGCCGGCAACCTGGAGTTGTCGCAAAAACGTGCCGACGCCGTGGTCAAGGCGCTGGAGACGGGCTACAAGATCCCCGCCGCGCGCCTTTCGCCGCGCGGCGTGGCATCGCTGGCGCCGGTGGCCGCCAACGACGCCGAGGCCGGCCGCGCCAGGAACCGCCGGGTCGAACTGGTCGCCCAATGACGCGGCGCGCCTGACGCGGCGCACGTGCGGCGCCATGAGAAAAGCCCCTGGAACCCGACGGTTCCAGGGGCTTTGTCTTGGCGGGCGGCGGGTTACGCGGCCAGCAGCTGGCGCAGCACGAAGGGCAGGATGCCGCCATGCTGGTAGTAGTCGACCTCGATCGGGGTGTCGATGCGCAGCAGCACCGTCACGTCCTGCTTCGAACCATCCTTGCGGGTGATCGTCAGCGTTACGTCCTGCATCGGCTTGATGCCGTTTTCCAGGCCCGAGATGTCGTAGGTCTCTTCGCCGGTGATGCCCAGCGACTGCACGCTGTCGGTGCCCTTGAACTGCAGCGGCAGCACGCCCATGCCCACCAGGTTGCTGCGGTGGATGCGCTCGAAGCTGCGCGCGATGACGGCCTTCACGCCCAGCAGCTGGGTGCCCTTGGCGGCCCAGTCGCGCGACGAGCCGGTGCCGTACTCTTCGCCGCCGAACACGATGGTGGGCGTGCCGGCCGCCACGTACTTCATGGCCGCGTCGTAGATCGACATCTGTTCGCCGGTCGGCTGGAACAGGGTTTCGCCGCCTTCGAAGCGGCTGCCGTCCGCAAGCGCCGGAATCATCAGGTTCTTGATGCGCACGTTGGCGAAGGTGCCGCGCATCATGATTTCATGGTTGCCGCGGCGCGACCCGTAGCTGTTGAAATCGGCCTTCATGACGCCGTGTTCCTTGAGCCACTTGCCCGCCGGCGAGGTTTCCTTGATGGAGCCGGCCGGGGAGATGTGGTCGGTGGTGACGGAGTCGCCGAACACGCCCAGCGCGCGCGCGTTCTTGACGGTCGGCATCGCGCCCGGCGTCATGCCGAAGCCCTCGAAGAACGGCGGCTCGGCGATGTAGGTGGAGTCGGGCCAGTTATAGGTATCGCCCTTGACGCCCTTGATGTTCTCCCACAGCTTGCCCGGGTTGCTCTTGACCTGGCCGTAGTTGGCCTCGAAGGCCTTGGGGTCCAGCGCGTACTTGAGCAGCGACTCGACTTCCTCGGTGGTCGGCCAGATGTCGCCGAGCCAGATGTCGCCGTTCTTGCCGCGGCCGACCGGTTCGGTCATCAGGTCGCGCGTCACGGTGCCGGCCAGGGCGTAGGCCACCACCAGCGGCGGCGAGGCCAGGAAGTTGGCCTTGATGTTCGGGTGGATGCGCGCCTCGAAGTTGCGGTTGCCGGACAACACCGCCGAGCACACCAGGTCGTTGCTGGTGATGACGTCGTTCAGGTCGGGCGTCAGGTCGCCGGCGTTGCCGATGCAGGTGGTGCAGCCGTAGGCGGCCACGTCGAAGCCCAGCTTTTCCAGGTAGGGCAGCAGGCCGGTCTTGGTCAGGTATTCGGTGACCACGCGCGAGCCGGGGGCCAGCGAGGTCTTGATGTGCTTGGGCACCTTCAGGCCGGCTTCCACCGCCTTCTTGGCCAGCAGGCCCGCGGCCAGCAGCACGCTGGGGTTGGAGGTGTTGGTGCACGAGGTGATGGCGGCGATCAGGATGTCGCCGTTCTTGACCTTGGTGCCAGTGCTGGTGGTGAAGGTCTGCTGCAGCTTCTCGGCCGGCTGGTTGAAGCCGTTTTCGGAGACCGGCTTGGAGAACAGGTCGATGAAGGTGCTCTTGACGTTGCCGATCTCGATGCGGTCCTGCGGACGCTTGGGGCCGGCCAGCGACGGCGCCACGGTGGACAGGTCCAGCGTCAGCAGCTTGGTGTAGTTGATGTCCTTGGCGGCGGGCACGCCGAACATGTCCTGGGCCTTGAAGTAGGCCTCGAACGCGGCGATTTCGGCTTCGGTGCGGCCGGTGCCGCGGAAGTAGTCGATGGTGCGATCATCGACCGGGAAGAAGCCCATGGTGGCGCCGTATTCGGGCGCCATGTTGCCGATGGTGGCGCGCTCGGCCACCGACAGGCTGGCCGTGCCCTCGCCACAGAACTCGACGAACTTGCCGACCACCTTCTCGCGGCGCAGCATTTCGGTGATGGTCAGCACCAGGTCGGTGGCGGTGACGCCGCCGCGCAGCTTGCCCTTGAGTTCCACGCCGACCACGTCGGGGGTCAGGAAGTACACCGGCTGGCCCAGCATGCCGGCCTCGGCCTCGATGCCGCCCACGCCCCAGCCAACCACGCCGATCCCGTTGATCATGGTGGTGTGGCTGTCGGTGCCCACCAGCGAGTCAGGGTAGTAGACGTTGTTCTTCTTGTCCTGGTGCACGCCGCGCGCCAGGTATTCCAGGTTCACCTGGTGGACGATGCCGAAGCCCGGGGGCACCACGCCGAAGGTGTCGAAGGCCTGCATGCCCCACTTCATGAACTGGTAGCGCTCCTGGTTGCGCTTGAATTCCAGCTTCATGTTCAGGTCGAGGGCGTTCTTGGTGCCGAAGTAGTCGATCATGACCGAGTGGTCCACCACCAGGTCCACCGGCACCAGCGGCTCGATGCTCTTGGGGCTCTTGCCCATCTTGTCGGCCACCGAGCGCATCGCGGCGATGTCGGCCAGCAGGGGCACGCCGGTGAAGTCCTGCAGCACCACGCGGGCCACGACGAACGGGATTTCATCCTCGCGCCTGGCGTTGGCCTGCCAGCTGGCGAGCTGGCGCACGTGTTCCTCGGTGACCTTCTTGCCGTCGCAGTTGCGCAGCACGGATTCCAGCACGATGCGGATGGAGACCGGCAGCCGCTGTACGTCCACGCCCAGCGCCTTGCCCAGCGCCGGCAGCGAGTAGTACTGACAGGACTTGTTGCCGATCTTGAAATTCTTCAGTGTGTCGAGGGTGTTGTGCGGCATGATGGACTCCGTGGTTTTGCCCGCGTAAAGCCGGCATTTTCAGGCGTTTCGGCGCGTTTGTCATTCTGGGGGACAGCCGCGCGGGCGCGATACATGTCTTGTATCTTATATAAGACTCAAGGGGCGCGTCAAAGTTCCGCCCCGCGCCCGGTGGCGATTGCACGGCGAGCGCGCAACACCTTACTGTGGCGCACGCGCGGTCTCCCTGCAAGTCCTCCGGTTTTTACCAAAGAAGTCCTACCGCCGCATGGCGGGGCAGGGCGCCGGATCAGGCCAGCAACGCCGGCAGTTCCGCCGCGGCGAAATCCAGAAAACGCCGCAGCGCCAGCGGCGCGCCGCGGCGGGCGGGGATGACGGCATAGATGCGGGCCGGCGTGGCCTGCCAGGCGGGCAACAACTGGACCAGGTCGCCCTTGGCCAATGTGCCGGCGCATAGATAGTGCGGCAGCAACGCCACGCCCAGGCCGGCGCGCGCCATTTCGCGCAGCACCGCCAGGTTGCTGCTGAGGCAGCGCGGGCGGTATTCGACCGACTCGGCATTGCCCGCCGGGCCGGTGAAGTGCCAGCTTTGCGGGCTGTCATGAGTGGCATGGGCCAGTAGCGGCAGGGCGTTCAGGTCGCGTGGCCGGCGCGGGGCCGGTCGCGCCAGGGCGGGCGCCGCCACCAGGATCTGCGGTACCGGGGCGAGTTCGCGCGCCACCAGTCGCGAATCGGTCAGCGAGGCGCCCTGGGCGCGGAAGGCCAGGTCGTAGCCTTCGCCCACCAGGTCGATGATCTGGTCGCGGGTATCCAGCAGCACCCGCACGCCCGGATGCTGCAGGCAGAAGCGGGCCACCAGTTCGCCCAGCAGCGTCACCGCCAGTGCCGAGGGCGCCGTCATGCGCAGCAGGCCGCTGGGGGTGTCCCCCATCGTCGCCGCCAGGTCGAACGCGCTGCGGGCCTCGCGCGCCATCGCCAGCGCATGCACATAGATCTGCTCGCCCATCGGCGTCAGCGAGACCCGGCGGGTGTTGCGCTGGAGCAGCCGCAGGCCCAGGCGCGCCTCCAGTTCGGCCACCCGGCGGCTGAGCTTGGAGCGCTGCAGATTGAGGACTCGGGCGGCGGCGGAAAAGCCGCCTTTTTCGACCACCTCGGTGAAAAGCAACAGGTCGTCGAGGTGGTGGATATAGGAATGCATGGGTCCGCGGGTGGAATTGTCCTGTGAGGCAGGACAATTATTCCTGAAATTACCCTCTACTGTGTCGAACGCGGAACCCATAAGCTTTGCGCCTCCGCAACTTCCTGGCAGCACATCCTTGACGATCCGCCTCAGCCCCCCCGTGGCCAAGCC
>LXNH01000091.1_pt1 | contig 19540 bp, 17 predicted proteins | sample 809111 | NCBI WGS metagenome assembly LXNH01 (sample SAMN04870528, study PRJNA318959) | seawater metagenome | biome: 00002010; material: water; isolation source: marine seawater | place: Greece: Milos, Mediterranean Sea | collected 2013-05-29 | depth 5-7 m
GAGCGCGTCCCTTCCTCCGCCAGCGGCTTCAGAAAACCATAAAAGTAAAAGTAAAAGGCGGGGGACGCAAATTTCATGGGAAAAGACTCTAGCACAATTTTTTCGGACCGTCACGCCGGTTTTCAATGCGGCGTAGCGCTCCCCCGCCGACCGGTCGCGGGGCAGTCGTGGCGGGTGCGTCAGGCGGTGCCGCCCACGGTCAGGCCTTCCATGCGGACCGTGGGCATGCCCACGCCAACCGGCACGCTCTGGCCATCCTTGCCACACGTGCCCACGCCCGAATCCAGCTTCAGGTCGTCGCCGATCATGGTGACGCGGGTCATGGCGTCTGGGCCGTTGCCGATCAGCGTGGCCCCCTTGACCGGATACGTCACCTTGCCGTCCTCGATCATGTAGGCCTCGGAGGCTGAGAACACGAACTTGCCGTTGGTGATGTCGACCTGGCCGCCGCCGAAGTTGGCCGCGTACAGGCCGCGCTTGACGGATGCGATGATCTCCTCGGGCGCCTTGTCGCCAGCCAGCATGTAGGTGTTGGTCATGCGCGGCATCGGCAGGTGCGCGAACGATTCGCGGCGGCCGTTGCCGGTGGCCGCCGTCTTCATCAGGCGGGCATTCAGGGTGTCCTGCATGTAGCCGCGCAGGATGCCATCTTCGATCAGCACGTTGCGCTGGGTGGCGTTGCCTTCGTCGTCGATATTGAGCGAGCCGCGGCGGTCCGGAATGGTGCCATCGTCAACCACGGTCACGCCCTTGGAGGCGACGCGCTCGCCGATGCGGCCCGAGAACACGCTCGATCCCTTGCGGTTGAAATCGCCCTCCAGGCCGTGGCCCACCGCTTCATGCAGCAGGATGCCGGGCCAACCCGACCCGAGCACCACGGTCATTTCGCCAGCCGGCGCCGGACGGGCCTCGAGATTGACCATGGCTTCGTGCACCGCGCGCTCGACGTAGCCCTGCAGCATTTCGTCGGTGAAATACGCCAGCCCCAGGCGGCCGCCGCCGCCGGCATGGCCCATCTCGCGCCGGCCATTGCGCTCGGCGATCACGGTCAGCGACAGGCGCACCAAGGGCCGCACGTCAGCGGCCAGGCGGCCATCGCTGCCGGCCACCAGCACCACGTCGTACTCTGCGCCCAGGCCGGCCATGACCTGGATCACATGCGGGTCGCGGGCCCGCGCCATGCGCTCGATGCGCTCGAGCAGCGCGACCTTCTCGGGGGCGGTCAGTGTCGCCACCGGATCGATGTCGGCATACAGGCTGCGGCCGATTTCGGCCTCGACCTGCGCTGCCACCTTGACCTTGCCGGCACCGCGGCGGGCGATGCCGCGCACCGCGTGGGCCGAGGACAGCAGGGCCTCGGGCGACAGGGAATCGGAATAGGCAAACGCGGTTTTCTCGCCGCTCACGGCCCGCACACCGACTCCCTGGCTGATGGAAAAGCTGCCCGTCTTGACGATGCCCTCTTCCAGGCTCCAGCCTTCGCTGCGGGTGTACTGGAAATACAGATCGGCGTAGTCGACCTTGTGGGTGAAGATTTCGCCGAGCGCGCGCGCCATGTCGGCCTCGGTCAGCCCCCAGGGGTCGAGCAACAGCGATTTGGCGGTGGCCAGGGATGCAATAGCGGGATCGATGATTTTCATAGGACTCTGTTGGGGCGCGCCGGCGGGGTCACGCGGCTGTCATGACGCTCAAGGCTATATCGTACCGCCGACACGGGCACGACGTCGCGCGCCGCACATATTTACTAGCAAGTTAACCAATTGGGGACTGGTCCCAAACTAAAAGCGGCGCGCGCGACAAAATACGGCTGTTCCGCCGCGCATATCCATCCACCCCCGCTGTCTTACTTCGCCCCCCGGCCGCAAACTTGTCATACAACTCGACAACAAAAATAGCGAAGCCTGCAATAACGAAGCCTGCAACAAGGCCCCGAGCCGGCCCTCACATGTGGGAAAGCAAGCCGGCATAACATTCTCGAAGGGTGGGAATGAAAATACGCATAGCCAGGCAAACGGCTGCAATACGCGCCCGACCCAGGTCATCCGACCTCTTGGCGCGAGTTTCGATAAATCCCGCCATGCGTTGCCGCCTTGCTGGAAAATATCCTGACTTAGGGCTGAAAATTCTCGATCTGCCCGCCATCCGCTCACTTCATGAAACAAAAACCTATAAATCAGACAATCATTCCCGGCATTCGTCCGTTCTATGAACCAAAGCAAGCCTTGTTTCAATTAGTCCCAAATTTGGGAATATCCTTCCCAAAACTTGTTCATGGCGCGAACCCGCGTGCCTAAAGACTCTCCGGCGGTTTTGATACAAAGTAATTAGTCCCGAACCGCGGCAAGCGGGCGGTAATTTCTGTATTATGCGAGGCACAACAAATAAACATAACTCCGCCGGCGATTAAAGCAGTTCCATAATCAGGAATAACCATGGCCCGAGAAACCTACGCAGCTCTGCAAGCAAAGATCGAAAAGGAAATCAACAAGCTCCAAAAGAAGGCTGAAGTCCTACAGACCAAGCGCCGTAAGCCGGTGATCGCTTCGATCATCACTTCCATGCGCGAATACGACATCACCCCAGAAGAGATTGCCGCCGCCTATGGCGCCGGCAAACCCGTCCGCGCCGCAGGTGGCCGCCGCAAGGCCGGTGCCGCCGCCCGCCCCGCCAACGCCGTCAAGCGCGCTGTGGCGCCCAAGTACCGCCACCCCCAAACCGGCGAAACCTGGAGCGGTCGCGGCAAGGCGCCGCGCTGGCTCGCCGCGGAAGAAGCCGCTGGCGCCACGCGCGACAGTTTTCTGATCAAGGAATAAAAGCTATTTTTCAGTAAGAAAGATAAAAAGCGCACCAATATGGTGCGCTTTTTTTATTTTAGGATTGCAGCGCAAGGCTGCGAAATTCACTGCAACGGAAACTGGATTTCACGTTCAGCGCCATTATTTCCCGGGAAATTGTCAAATATTGCCCGCACCAGGAAGGGCATCATGCGCATGAAATTGTCCTGCTCGCTGAGAATGTAGGCGCTGGAACGATAGACCTCCGCCCCGCCGCGCTGATTGTCGTGGATCTGCAGGGTGAGCGTATTGCGCTGGGCCACGACCGGAACGTCAACCCATTCCGGCCCCCAATAACCGTAGTATCCGCCCCAGGGCCGCGGACCATAGAAGCCGCCATAACCGTAGCCACCGTTGAAATACGGGTCATAGGGCCGCCGCACCATCACCTGGGTCTGGGTCGTGCCATAGCGAAAGGAAACATCGAAACGGGCCTTGGTGCCGGCGCGCGCTTCCACCAGCCCGGTCGCGCCGATACCCGCGCGGACCATATCCTGGTAGGACTGGTATTCGAGATTATTGGCCTGCGAAGGATCGGCCGGCACGAATTGGTAGGTCTGGCCTTCGACGCCGGTGGGCCATTGCTGGAACGAGGTGACACGCGCCGAGACCGAGGGCGTGGCGCATCCGCTCAGCACAAGCGCCCCCAAAACGGCCAGCACGGCGGCCCAGCGGCCGGCATTGAGCGGGGAAGAACGAAACATATGCAACTCCTCATTGCGCGACGGCGCCCATCATACTGAGCTTTGACCACATGGGCCGCCGAAAGTTTACGCCCGCCGCGTCCGGCCGCGTCGGCGTGGCACGGCCCAACCACTACAATAGGACTCTCGTTCATACAGGACTGCAATCCCATGCGCACAGACACGCCCGTTACCGTATATCGCAAGGATTACCAGCCCTACCCCTACGACATTCCACACGTCTGCCTGACCTTCGACCTGGCGCCGGACAGCACCGAGGTGCGTTGCGTCATGCAGGTGCGGCGCAAGACCGACGCCAGCGCCGACGCCGCCCTGGTGCTGGACGGCGAAGAACTGGAACTCGTCTCGGTAGGCGTGGACGGCCAGGCCCTGCCGGCCGACCGCTACCACCTGTCCGAACAGAGCCTGGCGCTGTACGGCCTGCCCGCCGAAGCCTCCGTGGAGATCGTCAGCCGCTGCAAACCGGCCGCCAATTCGACCCTGATGGGCCTGTATGTATCGGGCGGCAATTTCTTCACCCAATGCGAGGCCGAGGGCTTTCGCCGCATCACCTGGTTCGCCGATCGCCCGGATGTCATGTCGCGCTATCGCGTGACCCTGCGCGCCGAACCGGCCTACCCGGTGCTGCTGTCCAACGGCAACCTGGTCGCCTCGCGCCAGTTGCCCGACGGCCGCAACGAAGTCGAATGGGAAGACCCGTTCCCCAAGCCCTGCTACCTGTTCGCCCTGGTGGGCGGCAACCTGACCCACCGCGAAACCACCGTCAAGACAGCCAGCGGCCGCGACGTGCTGTTGCAGGTGTATAGCGACCCGGGCGCCGAGACCAAGACCGAATGGGCGCTGGACTCCCTGGTGCGCGCGCTGCGCTGGGACGAGACCCGCTTCGGCCTGGAACTCGACCTGGACCGCTTCATGGTGGTGGCCGTCCATGACTTCAACATGGGCGCAATGGAGAACAAGGGCCTGAACATCTTCAATGCCGCCTATGTGCTGGCCGACGCGGATACCGCCACGGACGCCAATTACGAGGGCATCGAATCGGTCATCGGCCACGAATATTTCCACAACTGGACCGGCAACCGCGTCACCTGCCGCGACTGGTTCCAGTTGAGCCTGAAGGAAGGCCTGACGGTGTTCCGCGACCAGGAATTCAGCGCCGACATGATGGCGCAGGGTATGGACGATACCGCCGCGGCCAGCGCCCGCGCGGTCAAGCGCATCGACGACGTGGTGACGCTGCGCGCGGCGCAGTTCCCCGAGGACGCGGGCCCGATGGCCCACCCGATCCGCCCCGACAGCTACCAGGAAATCGGCAACTTCTACACCGCCACGGTGTACGAGAAGGGCGCCGAGGTCATCCGCATGCAGCACACGCTGCTGGGCGAAGCCGGTTTCCGCGCCGGCATGGACGAGTATTTCCGCCGCCACGACGGCCAGGCCGTGACTTGCGACGACTTCGTCGCCGCCATGGAATCGGTCTATACGCGCCAGCACCCGGGCCGCGACCTGTCCGTGTTCCGCAACTGGTACCGTCAGGCCGGCACGCCGCGCGTGACGGTCAAGCTGACGCACGACGCCGCCGCGCGCCGCTGCACCGTGACCCTGTCGCAGGAATGCTTGCCGGTCGGCGTCGAGAAGAAGGCCCCCGCCGGCTTCGTCAAGGCGCCGTACCACATTCCCTTCGCCATCGGCCTGCTCGACCGCCAAGGCCGCGCCCTGCCTCTGCGCCACGACGGCGCGGTCCAGGACACCGCGCTGCTGGAACTGACGACCCAGAGCCAGCAATGGCATTTCGACGACATCGACGAGATGCCAGTGCCGTCGCTGTTGCGCGATTTTTCCGCGCCCGTGATCGTCGATTACGACTGGACCGACGCAGAACTGGCGCTGCTGTCGGCGCACGACGGCAACCCGTTCGCGCGCTGGGAAGCCGGCCAGGAACTGGCCACCCGCCAGATCCTGGCGCTGGCCGAGGCCCGCCAGGCAGGCCGCACACTGCACGCCGACCCGGCCTTCATCGCCGCCTGGCGCGCGCTGCTGACCGACCCGGCGCTGGATGCCGCCTACCGCGCGCGCGCCCTGGCGCTGCCGTCGGAAAAGACCCTGGCCGAACGCATGCTGGCCATCGATCCGCCGGCGCTGGCGGTGGCGCGCGACTTCCTGCGCGCCGAACTGGGCCGCCAACTCGCGGTGGAATTCCGCCAGGCCTTCGATGACAACCAGACGCCGGGCGCGTACAGCCCCGCGCCGGTACCGGCCGGCAAGCGCGCCCTGAAGAACCTGGCGCTCAGCCACCTTATGGCCGCCGGCGAGCACGAGGCGCAGCGTCTGGCCGAGCAGCAGTACGAGCACGCCGGCAACATGACCGACAGCATGGCGGCGCTGTCGGCCCTGATCAACTACGGCCAGGGCGAGTTCCCGCAGCAGGCGCTGGCGGCGTTCTACGACAAATGGCGCGACAACGCGCTGGTGGTGGACAAGTGGTTCGCGCTGCAGGCGGCGGCGCGCTACACGACGGTGCAGACGGCGCGCGAACTGATGACGCACCCGGCGTTCACGCTGCGCAATCCGAACCGGGCGCGGGCATTGATTTTCCAGTTCTGTCTGAACAACGCCCGCGGCATGCACCATCCGGACGGATCCGGCTACGCCTTCTGGGCCGACCAGGTATTGGCGCTGGACGCGCTCAATCCGGAAATCGCCGCGCGCCTGGCGCGCGCGCTGGACAACTGGTCACGCTACGTGCCGGCCTTGCGCGGCCCCATGCAGCAAGCCCTGCAGCAGGTGCGCGCCCACGAAGGGCTGTCGCGCAACGTGCAGGAAATCGTGTCCAAGGCATTAGAATTCGCAGCATAGGGAGAACCTTTTGAAACGTAAAACACTTACCCAATACCTGGTGGAGCAGCAGCGCTCCGCGCAGGCCCTGGCCCCCGAAGTGCGGCTGCTCATCGAAGTCGTGGCGCGCGCCTGCAAGGCGATCAGCCACGCGGTCAGCAAGGGCGCGCTCGGCGGCGTGCTGGGCAGCCTCGAAAGCGAGAACGTGCAGGGCGAAGTGCAGAAGAAGCTGGACGTGCTGTCCAACGAGATCCTGCTGGAAGCCAACGAATGGGGCGGCCACCTGGCGGCCATGGCGTCGGAAGAGATGGAGACCATCCACCTGATTCCGAACCGCTATCCCAAGGGCGAATACCTGCTGCTGTTCGATCCGCTGGACGGCTCGTCGAACATCGACGTGAACGTGTCGATCGGCACCATCTTCTCGGTGCTGCATGCGCCCCACAATGTGTCGGGCGCGCCCGTCTGCGAGGCCGATTTCCTGCAGCCGGGCAACAAGCAGGTGGTGGCCGGCTACGCCGTCTACGGCCCGCAGACCATGCTGGTGCTGACCATCGGCAACGGCGTGGTGGGCTTCACGCTGGACCGTGAAATGGGTTCGTGGGTGCTGACCCACGAGAACATCCGCGTGCCCGAGGACACCAAGGAATTCGCCATCAACATGTCGAACATGCGCCACTGGGCCGCCCCGGTCAAGCGCTACATCGACGACTGCCTGGCCGGCGCCACCGGTCCCCTGGGCAAGGACTACAACATGCGTTGGATCGCCTCGATGGTGGCCGACGTGCATCGTATCCTGACCCGCGGCGGCATCTTCATGTACCCGTGGGACGCGCGCGAGCCGGGCAAGGCCGGCAAGCTGCGCCTGATGTACGAAGCCAACCCCATGAGCTTGCTCATCGAGCAGGCCGGCGGCGCGGCGATCAACGGCACCCAGCGCATCCTGGACATCCAGCCGGAAAAGCTGCACCAGCGCGTCAGCGTGATCCTGGGCTCGAAGAACGAAGTCGAGCGCGTGGGCCGCTACCACGCCGAGGATGCGGGCAAGTAAGCCGCGTGCCCAGCAAAAAACCCCGGCCTCGGCCGGGGTTTTTCATGGTGGTCTGGCGAAGGGTTACTTGACCTCTTCGATCGACTTCACATCGTCCTTGTTGATCTGGACCTTCTTGCCGTCCTTGTCATACTCGTACATGCCGGACTGCTTGTCGTAGGTAGGCTCGTCGGGCGTCACCGTCGAGGTTCCGTCGCGTTGCTGAATAACCGAGGGCGACGAGCATCCGGCCAGCACCCCTACTCCGGTCACCACCAGGGCCAACGTCATGGTCTTCAGATTCATGGGCGTGTTCTCCGAGTGTGAATGGTGAATTCACTGTATCGGATGCCAGCCCGGAAGAAGTGACCGCATGTGGCCAAAATGCGTAAGAACGTAAAAAACCCCTCGCGGTTCACTCCGGCGAGGGGTTGCAACCCCATACAACCGCAAGCTGCCTTTACACCTTGGCGTGGGCCTCGATGTAGCGGCGCACCGCGGCGGCATCGCAATCCATGACTTCGACGCGTTGCGGCAGCGATTCCAGGTTGGCCAGGTTGCCCGGCGGCGTGGCCGGGCGGCCCAACGCGGCCTCGATGGTTTCCGAGAACTTGGCCGGCAAGGCGGTTTCCAGCACGAGCATGGGCACGCCGGGCTCGACATGCTCGCGCGCGACCTTGACGCCGTCGGCGGTGTGCGGATCGACCAGCACGCCGGTCTGGTCATAGAGCGAGCGGATCGTAGCCAGGCGGTCCTCGTGCGAACTGGCGCCCGAGACGAAGCCATACTGCGCCTCGAATTGCGGCTTGAGCGCCGACAGATCGAAGAAACCGTCGCGCGCCATGTCGGCCCACAGCGCCTTGACGCGGTCGGCGTCGCGACCCACCAGGTCGAACACGAAGCGCTCGAAGTTCGAGGCGCGCGAGATGTCCATCGACGGGCTGGAGGTGGCGTAGGTCTGCTCGGCCGGACGCGGACGGTAGATGCCGGTGCGGAAGAATTCCTCCAGCACGTTGTTCTCGTTGGTGGCCAGCACCAGACGGCGCACTGGCAGACCCATGCCGCGGGCGATGTGGCCCGACAGGATATTGCCGAAGTTGCCCGAGGGCACCGTGAACGAAACCTGCTGGCCCGGCTTGTCGGTGGCGCGCAGCCAGCCGTGGAAGTAGTACACCACCTGGGCGGCGATGCGCGCCCAGTTGATCGAATTGACCGCGCCCAGGCGGTACTTGGCCTTGAAGGCCAGGTCGCCGGCCAGCGCCTTGACGATGTCCTGCGCCTCGTCGAACACGCCGCGCACGGCGATGTTGTGGATGTTCTCGTCCTGCAGCGAATACATCTGGGCGCGCTGGAACGCGCTCATGCGGCCGTGCGGCGACAACATGAACACGGCCACGCCACGCTTGCCGCGCAGCGCATACTCGGCCGCCGAGCCGGTATCGCCCGAGGTAGCGCCAACGATGTTGAGCGTGGTGCCGCGCTTGGCCAGCACGTACTCGAACACCTGCCCGAGGAACTGCATCGCCATGTCTTTGAAAGCCAGCGTCGGGCCTTCGGACAGGCCCAGCAGCGACAGGCCGTCGTTCAGCGGACGCAGCGGGACGATGTCTTCGCTGTTGAAGATCTGCGAGGTGTAGGCGGCGCGGGTCAGGCGGCGCAGGTCCTCGGCCGGGATGTCGGTGGCAAAGCGCGACAGCACTTCGAACGCCAGGTCGGCATACGGCAGGCCGCGCCACGATTCGAGCGTCTCGGCCGAGATCTGCGGCAGCTGTTCCGGCACGGCCAGGCCGCCGTCCGGCGCCAGCCCTTCGAGCAGGATGTCCGAAAACGGCTGGGGCGCCATGCCCCCCCGTGTAGAAATGTATTTCATGTCATTGACTCCACAATGCACTGCGCCCGCACAGCCAGGCCGCCGCGAGCGCCCCCTTGAGGGGAAGCGCCGCAGGCGCTTCGGGGAAGGGCTCACCCTGGGGCTTCATAGCAAGTGCTCCACGCGCAGGCGCGTGACCTTGGAGCGCACGAACGGCAAGGTCTCGATGTGCTCGATGGCCTGGTTGACGTTGCCTTCCACCGCCTCGTGCGTCAGGAAGATGATGTCGGCGCCGCCGATATGCGAAGGCTGCTGGATCATCGAGCCGATCGAGATCGAGCGATCGGCCAGCAGGCGCGCGATGTCGGCCAGCACGCCCGGCTGGTCGTCCACGCGCAGGCGCAGGTAATAGGAGGTGCTGACCTGCTCGATCGGCAGGATCGGCGTGTCGGCCATGGCGTCCGGCTGGAACGCCAGGTGCGGCACGCGGTTGCCAGGATCCGCGGTATGCAGGCGGGTCACGTCGACCAGATCCGCCACCACCGCCGAAGCGGTCGGCTCTTCGCCGGCGCCCTGGCCGTAATAGAGTGTCGGGCCGACCGCGTCGCCCTTGACCAGCACCGCGTTCATCGCGCCCTCGACATTGGCCAGCAGGCGCTCGGCCGGCACCAGCGCCGGGTGCACGCGCAGCTCGATGCCATCGGCACGGCGCTTGGTGATGCCCAGCAGCTTGATGCGGTAGCCCAGGCGCTCGGCATGCTCGATGTCCTCGGCCGCCAGTTGCGAAATGCCTTCGATGTAGGCGCGGTCGAACTGCACCGGCACACCGAAGGCCAGCGAAGCCAGCAGCGTCAGCTTGTGCGCGGCGTCGACGCCTTCCACGTCGAAGGTGGGATCGGCTTCGGCGTAGCCCAGGCGCTGGGCTTCGGCCAACACGTCGGCGAATGGCAGGCCGCGCGAGCGCATCTCGGACAAGATGAAATTGGTGGTGCCGTTGATGATGCCGGCGACCCACTGGATGCGGTTGGCGGTCAGGCCTTCACGGATCGCCTTGATGATGGGAATGCCACCGGCGACGGCGGCCTCGAACGCCACCATCACGCCGCGCTCGGATGCCGCGGCGAAGATCTCGTTGCCATGCTTGGCCAGCAGCGCCTTGTTGGCGGTGACCACGTGCTTGCCGTTGGCGATGGCTTCCAGCACCAACTCGCGCGCCAGGGTGTCGCCGCCGATCAACTCGACCACGATGTCGATCTCGGGATCGCGCACCAGCGCGTGCACGTCGGTATCCACCGGCAGCGTGTCGCCGACGCGGGCGCGCGCCTTGGGCACGTCGCGCACGGCGGCGCGGGTCACTTCGATGCGGCGACCGGCGCGGCGCGCGATCTCTTCCGCATTGCGCGACAGCACCGTCCAGGTGCCGCCACCGACCACGCCCAGGCCGAGCAAGCCCACTTTCATGGGATTCATCGCGGCGCCCTCGGCGGGCGGGCGTTGAGGGGAATTCATTTCATTTCTCCAAACACTCACGCAATAACGGCTACATACAGTCCACGGGCGCCCTCCCCGAGCGGGATGCCGCGGATCCGGCTCCGCCGGTCCGCAGGCATGCCCCTCTGAGGGGGAAGCGCGCAGCGCTTCGGGGGGACTTACAGCAAGCCGTCTTTGCGGAACATATCCTTGATGCCGCGCACCGCCTGGCGGGTGCGCTGCTCGTTTTCGATAAGAGCGAAGCGCACATATTCGTCGCCATACTCGCCGAAGCCGATCCCGGGGGACACGGCCACTTTCGCATCCGACAGGACACGCTTGGCAAACTCCAAAGAGCCCATCGCCCGGTAGGGTTCGGGGATCTGCGCCCAGATGTACATGGACGCCTTGGGAATTTCCACATTCCAACCTGCTTCATGCAGGCCGCGCGCGAGCACGTCGCGGCGGCTTTGGTACTGCGCCACGATCTCGCTCACGCAATCCTGCGGGCCGTCCAGGGCGGCGATGGAAGCCACCTGGATCGGCGTGAACGTACCGTAGTCGTGATAACTCTTGATGCGCGCCAGCGCGCCGACCAGCTCGCGGTTGCCGACCATGTAGCCGATGCGCCAGCCCGCCATGTTGTAGCTCTTGCTCATGGTGAAGAACTCGACCGCGACATCGCGCGCGCCGGGCACCTGCATGATCGAGGGCGCCACATAGCCGTCGAAGGTGATGTCGGCGTAGGCCAGGTCGTGCACCACCAGGATGTCGTGTTCCTTGGCCAGGGCCACCACACGCTCGAAGAACGACAGGTCGACGCACTGGGCCGTCGGGTTGCTGGGGAAGCCCAGCACCATCATCTTGGGCTTCGGGATCGACTCGCGCACGGCGCGCTCGAGTTCCTCGAAGAAGTCCACTCCCGGCGTCATGCGCACCGAACGGATGTTGGCGCCGGCGATGACTGCGCCATAGATGTGGATCGGATAGCTGGGGTTGGGCACCAGCACGGTGTCGCCGCGGTCCAGGGTGGCCAGCATCAGGTGCGCCAGGCCTTCCTTGGAACCGATGGTGACGATGGCTTCGGAATCCGGGTCGAACTCGACCGCATAGCGGCGCTGGTACCAGTCGCAGATGGCCTTGCGCAGGCGCGGAATTCCCTTGGACACCGAATAGCCATGGGTGGTCGGGCGGATGGTGGCCTCGACCATCTTGTCGACGATGTGCTTGGGCGTGGGGCCGTCGGGATTGCCCATGGACATGTCGATGATGTCTTCGCCGCGCCGACGGGCTGCCATCTTGAGCTCGCCGGTAATGTTGAAAACGTACGGGGGCAAACGCTCAATGCGAGAGAACTTCCTCATGATGGGAATCCTTAGGGGCGAAGGGGCAAAAATCCAGGGCGCGACAGCGCGAAGGGGAAACGGGCTCAACAGCCGCGCCGGCACACGTTTGCGGCGCAGCAAAACCCTGTAATCTAGCGCAAGGACGCCTGGGCGGCAAATTGGACGGAAAAGCCCCCATTTTCACAGTGGAAACCGTGCAACATGCCGCCATCCTGATGCGCTATTATCGGAACCATAAAGTCGGAGTATTTATTGAAGCTGCATACCGATCCTGCGACGGCCGCCCTGAACACCGTCACCGCTTATGGTGATGGCTATATCGAGGTCAACCAGGTACGTTTTTCCTCCTCGGTCGCTTTTGGCCCCGAAGGCGAAGTGACCCATTGGCCCGTTCAGTCGCCGGCCGACATCACCCCCACCCTCTTGCGCCAGGCGGCCGGCTTGTCCGAACCCGTGCGCGATCCGCTGGCTTTCCTGGACGAACCCGAAGCCACCCCCAGCCGCCCGGCCAATGCGCCCGAAGTGCTGCTGGTGGGCACGGGCGCCCGCCAGCAATTCCTGCGTCCCGATGTGCTGCGTCCCCTGTTGGCGGCGGGCATCGGCGTGGAAATCATGGACACCCACGCCGCCTCCCGCACCTACAACATCCTGATGGCGGAGGGCCGGCGCGTCGTCGTCGCCCTCATCCCCCCCAACGGAGAACCCCAGACATGATGATGCCCATCATCGGCAAGCCCGCCCCGCTGTTCACCGCTGAAAGCACGATCGGGCCGATCAGCCTGGAGCAATGCCAGGGTCGCGCCGTGATCCTGTATTTCTACCCCAAGGACAATACCCCTGGCTGCACCACCGAAAGCCAGGATTTCCGCGACCTGCATGCCGACTTCCTGTCGGCCAGCGCCGTGGTGGTCGGGATCTCGCGCGATTCGCTGAAGTCGCACGAGAATTTCAAGGCCAAGTACGAGCTTCCTTTCCCTCTCATCTCCGACGCCGACGAAACCGTGTGCAATCTGTACGGCGTCATCAAGCAGAAGAACATGTACGGCAAGCAGGTGCGCGGCATCGAGCGCAGCACCTTTCTGATCGACGCTTATGGCGTGCTGGTGCAGGAGTGGCGCGGGGTGAAGGTCCCGGGCCACGCCAAGGAAGTCCTGCAGGCCGCCAAGAGCATCGGTTAGCCGTGCACAGAAATACCCGTCAGGTGCCATAGCCGGCCCATACTGGAGAGTGACGCATATGCCGCTTCCGAAGTTGCCCACCCGCCCCGCAGCCATCCTGACCTTCCCCTCGGGCGATAGCGCCCGGGCGCAGGCCCGCACGACCAAGACCGCCGCTGCGCGGTCGAACACCCAGGCCGCCCTGGCCGAAGACGACGAGAACGAACTGCTGGTGCAGCCCGAACTCGACGGCATGGCCGCCCCCGGCCGCAAGGCGCAGATCCCGGCCCGCCAGGTTCCGCCGCCGCCCGCCGCGCCGGCGCCGCGCGCCCAGGCTCGCCCGGCCAAGACCGCCGCGGCCCCGGCCAGGCGTGCCAAGCCGCGCGCCCAGAACGAGCCGCGCAAGCTGTTCGTGCTGGACACCAACGTGCTGCTGCACGACCCCAGTTCGCTGTTCCGCTTCGAAGAGCACGACATCTTCCTGCCGATGATGACGCTCGAAGAACTGGACCACCAGAAAAAGGGCATGTCGGAAGTGGCGCGCAACGCCCGCCAGGTCAGCCGCTCGCTCGACGCGCTGGTACAGGACGCGACCCAGCTCGACGAAGGCCTGGAACTGGCCAAGCTGGGCAACAAGGACGCCACCGGGCGCCTGATGTTCCAGACCACCGCCATCCACAGCACCCTGCCCTCGGACCTGCCCATGGGCAAGGCCGACAACCAGATCCTGGGCGTGGTGCGGGCCCTGCAGGAAAAATACCCGCAGCGCGAGGTGGTGCTGGTGTCCAAGGACATCAACATGCGCCTGAAGGCGCGCGCCCTGGGCATGGCCGCCGAAGACTACTTCAACGACCACGTCCTGGAAGACTCGGACCTGATGTACTCGGGCGTGATGCAGTTGCCCGAGGACTTCTGGAACAAGCACGGCAAGGACGTCGAATCCTGGCAACAGGGCGGCACCACCTTCTACCGCATCCATGGGCCGCTGTGTTCGCAGTTCGTCGTCAACCAGTTCGTCTATTTCGAAGGCCAGATGCCCCTGTATGCCCAGGTGCGCGAGGTCAGCGGCAAGATGGCGGTGCTGGCGACGCTGCGTGACTACACCCACGGCAAGAACAACGTCTGGGGCATCACCGCGCGCAACCGCGAGCAGAACTTCGCCATGAACCTGCTGATGAATCCGGAATGCGACTTCGTGTCGCTGCTGGGCCAGGCGGGCACGGGCAAAACGCTGCTGGCGCTGGCGGCCGGCATCACCCAGGTGCTGGAAACCAAGCGCTACACCGAGATCATCATGACCCGCGTCACGGTGCCGGTCGGTGAAGACATCGGCTTTCTGCCTGGCACCGAGGAAGAAAAGATGCTGCCCTGGATGGGAGCGCTGGAAGACAACCTCGACGTGCTCAACATGGGCGAAGGCGAAGGCAATGGCGATTGGGGGCGCGCCGCCACCATGGACCTGATTCGCTCGCGCATCAAGGTCAAGTCATTGAACTTCATGCGCGGCCGCACCTTCCTGAACAAGTACCTGATCATCGACGAGGCCCAGAACCTGACACCCAAGCAGATGAAGACGCTGGTGACGCGCGCCGGTCCCGGCACCAAGGTGATCTGCCTGGGCAATATCGCCCAGATCGACACCCCTTACCTGACCGAGGGCAGCTCGGGCCTGACCTATGTGGTCGACCGGTTCAAGGGTTGGCCACATTCGGGCCACGTGACCCTGCAACGCGGCGAACGCTCGCGCCTGGCCGATTACGCGGGGGATGTACTGTGAGCCCCCACGCCGCGCCCACAGCCGCGGACTAGCTGCCCCAAAAGGGGAAACGCTGTAACGCCGGGCCCGCCAAAGAAAAACCCCTTGAGCGATCAAGGGGTTTTTTATTGCCTCGGCCGGACGATTACTTGTCGGCGGCGTTGGTGATGGCGTTGCCGGCCCGCGACATGTCCTTGCCCATGCCCGCCACGGTATTGCAACCGGCGAGCACGAAGCCGAACACGACGAAGGCGGTCAGCACGATCTTGCTGCGCATGCTGGCGCTCCTGAAGTGAAGAAACAGTTCCCGGGCGTACTTTAAACGATCTGGACGCGAAGTTCGCCCAGGCCTTCCACCCCACCGGTGATGACATCGCCCTGCACCACGGCGCCCACGCCTTCGGGCGTGCCGGTGAAGATGATGTCGCCGGGTTGCAACTCGAACAGACCCGACAGGTAGGCAATGCTCTCGGGCACATTCCAGATCATCTGCGAGATATCGCTGGCCTGCTTGCGCTGGCCGTTGACGTCGAGCCAGATGGCGCCCTTGTCGAGCGTGCCGACCACGCTGCGCGGATGGATCGGGCCCAGCGGCGCCGACAGGTCGAAGGCCTTGCCCACTTCCCAGGGACGGCCCTGCTTCTTCATTTCGCCCTGCAGGTCGCGGCGGGTCATGTCCAGGCCCAGGGCGTAGCCCCAGACGCAGTCGTTGGCCTGTTCCACCGGGATATCGCGGCCGCCCTTGCCCAGCACCACCACCAGCTCCATTTCGTAGTGCAGGTTGGAGGTCTTGGGCGGGTAAGGCATCTTGCCGGTCTCGCCGTCGGCCACGCTCAGCACCGCGTCGGCGGGCTTGCAGAAGAAAAACGGATCTTCACGGCCGGTGAAACCCATTTCCTTGGCGTGCTCGGCATAGTTGCGGCCGACGCAGTAGACGCGGCGCACCGGGAACAATGCGGCGCTGCCGGCAACGGGAACCGCGGTCTGCGGCTGGGGAGGCAATACGTAGTCCATGATCTATCAACCTATGACGGGTGGAACGGTCCGGTGGCAAAAAATCATTCGCGAGTGTAGCCCTTTCCGGAAACGGGAATATTCAGGGATTTGTAGGGATTTCCCCGTCGTACACCACGATGCGCTCGATGAAGCCGGCCATATAGGCTTTCATGTCCTGGTGCGCGGGCGATACCTGGTAGCGCTCGTGCGCCGCGGCGTCAAGAAAGCCCGCCACCACGGCATGGGTCAAGCCATCCGAACGGCTGGCCGCATTGGGCCGGAAAGCGTAGATCGCCACCCCGTCGCACTCCGCCAGGATGCGGGCGCAGTAGCCCTGCACCCGCTCATGGAAGCGCGCATCGGCGGCGCCGGAGAGTTGCAACATCACCACATGCAGGAACATCACGACTCCTTTTTCGCGCCGGCCATGGCCAGCCAGGCGCGCGACACCAGGCCCATGATGCCGTCGCGGAACAACAAGACGCAGAGGATGAAGATGGCGCCCTGCACGATCAGCACCCAGGAGCCGAGCGGCGCCAGGAAATTCTGCAGCGACACGAAGGTGAACGCGCCGGCCAGCGGCCCGAACACCGTGCCGATGCCGCCCAGCAGCGCCATCAGCACCACCTCGCCGTTGGCGTGCCAGTGCACGTCGGTCAGCGACGCCACGCCGAATACCAGGACCTTCAAGCCGCCGGCCAGGCCCGCCACCGCGGCCGATAACGTGAAGGCCAGCAGCTTGTAGCGCGAGGTCGAATACCCCAGCGACCGGGCGCGCTGCTCGTTGTCGCGCACCGAGCGGATCACCTCGCCGAACGGCGAATTCAGTACCCGCAACACGAAGGCGTAGCCCAACGCGAACACCGCCAGCGTGAAGTAGTACATCGGCATCACGCTGTCCAGGTCGAACAGGCCGAACAGCTTGCCGCGCGGCACGCTCTGCAGACCGTCCTCGCCCCCGGTGAAGCCGGCCTGTACCGCGATGAAGTACACCAGCTGCGACAGGGCCAGCGTGATCATGGCGAAGTAGATGCCCTGGCGGCGGATGGCGATGGCGCCGAACGCCAGCCCCAGCAGGCCGCCGGTCAGCACCCCGGCCAGCAGGCCCAGCTCCGGCGTGGCGCCCAGCAGCTTCATGACGATGCCGGTGGCGTACGCCGCCGCGCCGAAGAAGGCCGCGTGACCGAACGACAGCAGGCCGACATAGCCCACCAGCAGATTGAACGCGGCGGCGAACAGCGCGAAGCACAGCACCTTCATCAGGAACGTGGGGTAGACGAACCAGGGCGCGGCCAGCGCCACCACGGCCAGGCCCGCCATGCACCCGCGCATGGCGCGTCGGCCCAATTGCACCGGCTCGCGCGTGGCCTCGGCCGCCAGTACGTTCTGCACCTGCAGCGGCTTGCCGAACAGGCCGGCCGGCTTGCACAGCAGCACCAGCACCATGATGAGGAAGATCGCCAGATTGGCGGCCTCCGGATAGAACACCTTGGTCAGCCCCTCGATGATGCCGAGCCCGAAACCGCTGACGATGGCCCCCATGATCGATCCCATGCCGCCGATCACCACCACCGCGAACACCACCACCACCAGGTTCGAGCCCATCATCGGACTGACCTGGTAGATGGGCGCGGCGATCACCCCGGCCACCGAGGCCAGCGCCACGCCCAGCGCATAGGTCAGCGTGATCAACAGCGGCACGTTGATGCCGAAGGAACGCACGATGGTCGGGTTCTCGGTGGCGGCGCGCAGCATCGCGCCGACCCGGGTCTTTTCGATCAGCACCCAAACCGCCAGGCACAGCACCAGCGACACCACCACCGCCCAGCCGCGGTACCAGGGCAGGAACATGAAACCCAGGTTGATGCCGCCCGACAATGCCTTGGGAATGGTGTAAGGCAGCCCCGACACGCCGTAGGCCTGGCGCAAACCCCCCTCGATCAGCAAGGCGATGCCGAAGGTCAGCAGCAGACCGTAGAGGTGGTCCATGCGGTAGGTGCGCGAGATCAGCGCGCGCTCGACCACGATGGCGAAGGCCGCCATGATGAGCGGCACCAGCACCAACGCGGCCCAATAGTTCACGCCCAGGTAGTTCAACAGCATCCAGGCCAGGAAGGCGCCCGCCGTGTACTGCGCGCCGTGGGCGAAGTTGATGATGTTCAACAGGCCGAAAATCACCGCCAGCCCGATCGAGAGCAAGGCATAGAACGAACCGTTGATCAGGCCGAGCAGGAGCTGGCCGAACAGTGCCGAAGATGGCACGCCAAAAATTTCGAACACAGGATTCTCCCCTTCAGACACCCAGGTGGCGCGCGATCCGCTCGGGATCGATGCGCGCCTCCTGCGCCGACAACTGGTCGACCACGCGGCCATGCTCCATCACGTAGTGGCGGTCGGCCACCTTGGTGGCGAAGCGGAAATTCTGCTCGACCAGCACAATGGTGAAGCCGCGCTCCTTGAGCGTGCGGATGGCCTGCCCGATCTGCTGCACGATCACCGGCGCCAGGCCCTCGGTGGGCTCATCCAGCAAGATCAGCTGGGCGCCGGTGCGCAGGATGCGGGCGATGGCCAGCATCTGCTGCTCACCGCCCGACAGGTTGCCGCCGGAGCTGCCGCTGCGCTCGCGCAGGTTGGGAAACAGGGCGTAGATCTCGTCCAGCGACATGCCGCCGTCGGCCAGGCGCGGCGGCAGCAGCAGGTTCTCGGTCACGTCCAGGCTGCGGAACACCGCCCGCTCTTCCGGGCAATACACCACGCCCAGGCGTGGGATGCGGTGCGGCGCCATACCCACGGTTTCCTGGCCGTTCAGCCGGATCGAGCCACGGCGCTTGTCCAGAATGCCCATGACGGCGCGCAGCGTGGTGGTCTTGCCCGCGCCATTGCGGCCCAGGATGGTGACCAGTTCGCCGCGCCGCACCTCGATGTCGACGCCATGCAGCACATGCGATTCGCCATACCAGGCGTTGAGGTCCTTGATCGACAACATCAGTCATCCCCCTCGTCGGCGCCCATGTAGGCGGTGATGACGCGCTCGTCGCGCGACACGGTGGCGTAATCACCCTGCGCCAGCACCGCGCCGCGCGCCAGCACCGTGATGGAATCGGACAGGTCCGCCACCACCGACAGATTGTGTTCCACCATCAGGATGCTGCGGTTGGCCGAGACCCGGCGGATCAACGCCGCGATGCGCGTCACGTCCTCCTGGCCCAGGCCGGCCATGGGCTCGTCCAGCAGCATCACATCGGGCTCCAGGGCCAGCGTCATGGCAATCTCCAGCGCGCGCTTGCGGCCATAGGGCAGCAAGGCCGCCGTGGTGTCGGCCAGGTCAGCCAGGCCGACCGCCTCCAGCAAGGCCAGGCCCTGGTCGTTAAGACGATCGACGCTGCGGCGGCTGCGCCAGAAGCGCATGCCGTCGCCGTGCTGGCGCATCAGCGCCACGCGCATGTTCTGCAAGACGGTCAGCCCCAGGAACACCGCCGAGATCTGGAACGAGCGCACGATACCCAGGCGCGCGATCTGCTCCGGCGCCAGCGCGGTGATGTCGCGGCCGCGATAATGGATCACGCCCTGGTCGGGCGCCAGGAACTTGGTCAGCAGGTTGA
>LXNH01000092.1_pt1 | contig 19519 bp, 22 predicted proteins | sample 809111 | NCBI WGS metagenome assembly LXNH01 (sample SAMN04870528, study PRJNA318959) | seawater metagenome | biome: 00002010; material: water; isolation source: marine seawater | place: Greece: Milos, Mediterranean Sea | collected 2013-05-29 | depth 5-7 m
ATCAACGCTACCTGCTGCCGGTCCTGACCTTCGATGAATCGGGGCATGTCGACTCCCGGAATCGAGATACCAAACTCTATCTAGATCACCGTAGCGGCGTCAAAGAGTTTTCACACAGCCTCGACCCGAAGCAGCCCTTAAACCGAAGCCGACCCGTTTGGCCGAGGCGCGCTGAATCAGGTGCGGCCCTGAAGCGCTACGCCTCGGGCTTCTTCGAGAATCCATGTCGCAAATGCCTGAAGCGGCCCTGCACTCAATTCGATTGGCTCGGGAAGAACGAGGCAGAAGTTTTTGGAGACCCCTTTACCGTCCGGCCAGGGCGTTACCAAACGGCCTTGTTCAAGCTCTGTCCCGATGTAAAGGCGCGGCACCAATGCCACGCCCAAGCCGGCTAGCGCTGCCTCAATCAGCATGGAATGGAGATCGTAACGGGCACCGACCGCAGAGTTCGTCAGCACGAAGCCGGACTCTTGGGCATAGAGCTGCCAGGCGTCCGGATTTTGCCGCCTGTGAAGGCGTGGCAGTGCATCCAGTGACGTGTTTGCACCGGCGTCCTCGAGGAGCGCCGGACTGCACACGGGCACCAGCACCTCTTCGAGCAGGTGATGCAGATGCATACCCGCCCACGCGGGATGCTCGAAATGGATGGCGGCATCGAATCCGCTCCCGGCTAGGACGAAGGGGTCCATGCGCTCGGCAAGATGCACAGTGATGTTCGGATGCTTCTGTTGGAATCTTGATAAGCGAGGAATGAGCCATCGCATCGCGAACGTGGGGATGGTGGCAATGTCCAGGCTCGCGCCATCGCTCGGCTGCCCCATCAAGTACTGGCTGTCCCGATCCAGGCGGTCAAGCGATTCGCGGACTTGGGCCGCGTAACGCTCTCCGTTGGGCAGGAGGCGCACACGATTGCCGACCCGCTCAAACAGCGTGACCCCGAGGAAGGCTTCCAGCCTGCCAATCTGGCGACTGATGGCTCCTTCAGTCAGAGACAGTTCCTCTGCCGCGCGCGCGAAGCTGCCGTGGCGGGCGGCGGCTTCAAATGCGGTCAGTGCCGTGCTGCTGGGGATCTTCCTTCGCATGAGCGCTCCCGTTCTGAAGCTGGCGATCCAGCTTAGCTTGATCTTTTATCACTGAAGCATACCGAATAATCGTTTTATGCGCGGATATCAAGGTCATACCATGACGGAACATCAACAAAGAGGGCCGGACGCACAAGAAGTCCGGTAGCGAGTCACCCATGATCTATACCGTCGAGTGCAGCTTTGCCGACCCAGCCAGCGAAGCGGAGTGGAATGATTTCTACAGCCTGGAAAAGCTGCCCGCGCTTATTTCAGTAAGCGGGTTCCATACCTCGCAGCGATTCAAGGCGTTGAGCCTTGGCTGCCCCGTCTACCTGGCCATGCACTCCATCGACGGTTTGTCCGTGCTTGAGGGCGATGAGTACCGCCAGAAGGGTGGCGGCAATTTCGCTCGTTGGCAGCACCACATCACCGATTGGCACCGCAATCTTTATGGCGGCCTTGAACGCGCGCCTGCCATCGGTGAAGGAGACCATCTGATCGTCAGCGCAGTCGGTCCCGAGCCGCTCATCGAGATGGGGCTAAAGCCGGATCTGATGCGGGCCGTCGCATTGGAGAAATTCCCTGAAAACAGGTGGCTGGCGAAGCTGGATAGCGCCATCGGTCTTAGTGTGGAAACCCTTCCGAAGGACGTGTACCTCTATGCCCCGATGACCCCGCAATTGACGAGTGGCCATGGCACAGTGCCCAAGACACAGGGGCAGAACCGACATGCCTAACCTGACGATCTTCATCCAGGCGGAAAGGATGCCGCCCGAAGCGAATCTGGCGGAACTCACCGAACGATGCACTCGGCTTTGCACGGACGTCCTCCAGGCTGCGCTGGACAACGTGCATGTCATCTATGTCGCTGTTCGCCAGGGGCGCGGGCATCCTGCTTACGCGGAAATCAAATACCGCCTCGAACCGCTCAGAACGCCATCGGTCATGGACGCCTTCATGGCGCGACTGGATGAGGCCATAAAGCGCCATACGGGGCTAACGGCGCGCATCCGTTGCTTCGGCTATCCGGCCCCTGCCATCTGCGCGCGGAACTGATGACGCGCAAGGAGCGCCACAATGAAAAAAATGAAATTTCCAGGCCAGCAGATCGGCGAGTTTTCGATCACGGCCGTCAGTGACGGATACCTTTTTGCAAGTCTGGATCTTCTCTCCAATATCGATCCTATGGAGGCGTCCAAGTTGCAGCAGGACGCAGGCGTGAGCGACCCATCCTCGATCCACATCAACTGCTATCTGGTGCGTGGAAGGGGTCGCACGATCCTCATCGACGCAGGGGCGGGTGGGTTCAAGCAATGGGGTGGAAAGTTGATCGCGAATCTCGCACTTGCTGGTGTGCAGCCCGCTGACATCGACACCATTCTTCTGACGCATGCCCATCCCGACCATGTTGGGGGGCTGCTTGACTCGTCAGGGGAAGCTGCCTTTCCCGATGCAGAGTTAGTCATCCACCAGCGTGAGGCTTCTTTCTGGAAGGATGATGGCAACCTCAGCCGAGCGAGTGAGCGGGCTCGTGGCAACTTCCTGTTTGCTCGGAAGGTGTTCGATCAGTATCGGGAGAGGACGCGCGTATTCACTGATAGCGAAGTTCTCCCCGGCATTAGTGCGGTGCCCCTTCTGGGGCATACCGCAGGACATTCCGGTTATCGCATCGAATCCGATGATCGTAGTCTGCTGGTTTGGGGGGATATCGTTCATTTCCCCCAGATCCAGATTGCGCGTCCCGACGTATCCATTGCATTCGACCAAGATCCGATTCTCTCCGCCGAAACACGATCAAAACTGTTGGATGTTGTTAGCTCGGACAAAATCCTTATCGCTGGCATGCACCTTGGCGAGCTTGGATTCGGACACATCGAGCGCAAAGGTACGCGCTACGAGATTTCCTATGAGGCTTAGCGCCCGGTAGAGATGTCTGGGATCAGCCAGCAGCGGGGAATGAGATCAATGATCCCATGGTGCTTGCTGCCAGCGATCAAACAGAAAATCACTGAACGCCGTCAGCCGGCGCGGCACCGGTTCGCGCCGTGCTCGTACGATGCTGATCTGTATTGACCCAGCGGAACCTGCTCAGGTTAAGCGGCTACCCGAATGCGCGTTGTCCGTTTCTGGCCGGGCGCCGCCAACCCGTTACTCTCTCATCCTTGCCAGGCACTGGCCGCCACGCCGGCGGCCAGCAGTAGGCACAGTGGTGAAAACACGTACGTGTCCAACCGGGCGAAGGGCTCGCCGCCAAACCGCTTGAACAATCCCACGTAGCGGAAGTCGCCAATTGCCCGTCCGAGCAGAGCCAGCGCCAGCACAGCGCCAGCCCAGCGTAGCCAGGTTGGCGCCCCAAGTGTGTTCAGTAAGCCCGCGTTAACCGCAACGAGCCCGGCAAACGCCATCAATGCCAAACCCACCACGAATGTCCCCAGCGCAGACGGCCGAAACAGGGGCTTTCCGTCTTTAACAGGCAAGGCGATCTGGTAGGCGATGCGACCGCCCAGGGCCCAGTAGATGTGCCACAGCGACAGCACGACGAACACGGCACAGGTCAAGGCGGCAATGGTGGCTTGCATGATGATTTCAGAAAGTTGGAACCTGCGTGATTGTGCCCCGGAATTACTGAGAATGATCGGTAGGGACGAGCCGGTCATTGGCAAGCGGTCAGGTGGTCAACGCGTCGTTATCGGCTCTTGGAAATCACATCGCTCATGTACTTGTTCAAATCGCGAAAATCCTGAACGGTCCAGGAGTGCGGCGCCAGCTTTACGCCGTTCTCCCTCAACGTTCTCGGAATCAGGTCTCCGTTCGGACGAAGTATTACCGACGAGACAATGACGCCAGGATAATCATCGAGCCGCTTTTTGAACGCAGCAGTTGTGAGGTCAGGCGTGGGAGGATTGCTTTTCTTAGCCAATGGCCCTGTGCCCTTGATATCTGCACCGTGGCACATCGCGCATCTCTGCGTGTAGAGAGCCTTTCCGTTGATGTTTTGTGCGAAGGATGGTGACGGTTGAGTCAAAACCAACGTTCCTAGCGTAGCGATGAGTAATTCTCTTGCTTTCATGGGCCCTGGCTTATCACGCAAATTGGCGGGGCGCCGAGTATAGACTCCTAAGCTAGGAATGGCTCGTCTTGGCCGCTTCTGGCCGGCAAGCGGCAGCTTGCCGGACAGGATGCATCAAACCTCTGTTTGTTCAGCCATCTCAAACGGATGTCCTGCACCTGCAACCGCGTGAGATCGCACGCTCGAAGCCTGCCATCGATTGCGAGATTGAAAATGGCGAGTTCCCGGAAGTTAGACGCCATCTGCAGTCTCGTTCGGATTGCCCAAATTTCTCCTAGCTTTAGAGGTAGCTTCTGCCCGGTGAGTTTGCCCTTGTTCCATGGCACACGTCGGCCAACGGTGACATTCGCGGATTCCATGGCAATCTCCTTGCACGTAAAGGGAGATTCAGTGTGCTCCTGCGGACGGTCGCTATCCGACCCCTTTCGGTCATTGAATCTGTGTAGGCAGACGTCCGAGAAGGACGACTCTTGGCCCCGGCCCCCTGAACAACGCCAGGAGCGCAACCTTTATTCAAGTCATCTCTTTAGCCGCGATGCCCAGATCAGCCGCATAGTGTGCAAGCGGCTCCCCCACATGAAGCTTCAGCACATCCACAAACAGCTTGATCTTGGCATCGACAAACTGACGAGATGGGTACAGCGCATACACGTTGCGTTGGTTCGTGTAGAGCTTGGGCAATACACGTACCAGCGTGCCCCGGCGAAGATCTTCGATCGCAGAGAAGCCCGCCAAGAGGCCGATGCCGGCGCCATCGCGCAGCGCGGTCGCCATTGCGTCCATGTCGTTCACGCAAAGGTGCCCCCCGGTCGGCCGGTGCGTGAACATGCCGTCCTCGCCTTCCAGATGCCATTCGTCGGGGGCATAGTCCACCGTGGTCAACAACACGCAAGCATGTTGGGAAAGGTCCTCGGGCGTTTCCACGGCAGGGTGCTGTTCAAGGTATTCAGGGGACGCCGCCAAGATGCAGTGGCTGACGCCGATCTTCTGGCTGACGTAGGAGGAATCCGGCAATGCGCGCGCGATGACGATGCCGACGTCAAGCTGCTCTTCCAGCAAGTTCGGCATGCGCTGAGATAAAAGAAGGTCCACCGAGACGTCGGGGTGGGCCTTTCTGTAAGCCAGGGCGGCGCGGGCGACCAGCGTTCGTCCCAGGCCGGGCACCGCGTGAACGCGCAATACGCCGCGTGGCGAGACCGTTGCACGCGCCGCTTCGGCTTCCGCTTGCTCAACGTCGCTCAGGATCGCGATGCACCGGTCATAGAAGCGATGCCCCACATCGGTAACGACGAGCCGGCGGGTGGAGCGCTGAATCAGCCTGGCGTTCAGGCCTTCTTCCAATACCGTTACAGCGCGCGAGATGTTGCCGACCGTGGTCGAAAGATGGTTTGCCACGGCAGTGAAACTGCCCATCTCCACTACTTTCGCGAAAACCGACATGTTGTATAGCTTGTCCATCGTGCTTCCATTGTGTTCGTGCGACTTTTTCTCTGGAAGGAAAAGTCATTCTTCCGTACGGGGCTAAATCCTCACGTCCGTCATGTCTAGACTTCGTTCCAAGGTTTTCGATCAATCTTATCGGAGTTTGCAACCATGAACGGCGACTATGACCCGCTTTACCTCTTCATCAACGGCGAATGGATAGGCGCTAGCGAGCGCGACACGGCCAGCGTTGTCAACCCTGCCACGCGCAAGGAGCTGGGCCGCGTACCCCTTGCGACGGCGGCTGATCTGGACCGCGCGCTGTCCGCGACGCAGCCCGCCTTCGACATCTGGCGGCGGACGTTTCCGAATGCGCGGGCTGCCGTTCTCAATCGTGCAGCGGCCTTGATGCGCGAACGTGCCGGGCACATTGCCACGTTGATGACCCTTGAAGAGGGCAAGCCCCTGGCCGAAAGCCGCGACGAAGTGTGGCGCGCCGCCGAGTATTTCGAATGGTTTGCCGAAGAAGCCAAGCGGATTGATGGCCGTGTCGTGCCCGCGAACCGCCCCGGCGTGCAACAATTGGTCAAGCGGCAGGCGATCGGCCCGGTGGCTGCGTTCACGCCCTGGAATTTTCCCGCGATCACGCCGGCCCGAAAACTTGCCGCAGCGCTCGCCGCCGGTTGCAGCGTCATCATCAAGCCGGGTGAAGAGTGCCCGGCCACCGCACTGGCGCTGGCCCGCGCCCTTGACGATGCCGGGTTGCCGAAAGGGGTGCTGCAAGTTGTCTTTGGCCTACCGGACGACGTGTCGCGGCATCTGATCGCGTCGCCGGTAATCCGCAAGGTGACATTCACGGGATCCGTACCCATCGGCAGGTTGCTGTCGGCGCGCGCCGCCGAAGGTGTGAAACCCATCACGCTGGAATTGGGCGGGCACGGGCCGGTGCTGGTGTTCGACGATGCCGGCGTCCAGCGCGCCGCGGTCGAAGGTGCGGCCAATCGCTTCCGCGGCACGGGCCAGGTTTGCATTTCATCCACGCGCTTTCTGGTGCAGCGCGGCGTTTATGGCGAATTCCGCGAACATTTCGTGAAGGCTACCCGTGCGCTGAAGGTGGGTAACGGCCTTGATCCCGACACGCAAGTCGGGCCGTTGGCAAACCCGCGACAGTTGGAGAAGATGCAGTCGCTGATTGCAGACGCGGTGGCATGCGGCGCCACGGTATTGACTGGGGGCAAGGCCATAGATGGCCCTGGCTACTTCTTCGAACCGACGGTGTTGGCCGACGTCCCGATGCACGCCAAGATCATGCACGAGGAACCGTTCGGCCCGATCGCAGTGCTCATGCCGTTTGATGAACTGGCCGACGGATTGCAGGAAGCCAACCGGCTGCCTTATGGCCTGTCGGCCTACGCGTTCACCAGCAACGCCCGCACGGCGATAGACGTGGCCGATGGTCTGGAAGCCGGCATGATCGGCATCAACCAGTATCGAATCGTTGCGACGGAGTTGCCCTTCGGCGGCATGAAGGAAAGCGGACATGGCTCAGAGGGCGGGGTGGAAGGCATCGAGTACTACCTCACGCACAAGTTCATCAGCCAGGCCTGAAAAAGGAGCATCCCATGTCGAATATCGATTTCAGCCAACCGCGCGAAGCGGCGCGTGCCTTCACTCCGGCGCTGTCGGCGTTTGTCGACAACACTCTCTATCCCGAAATCTGGAGCAATCCCGCGTTGGCTCCGCGAGACCGAAGTCTGATTACCGTGGCCGCCCTGATTGCCGCGGGCCATACGGATGAATTGCCCGCGCACCTGCGCCGCGCCGGCAGCAATGGGCTGACGCAGGATGAACTGTCGGCCGCCATCACGCATCTGGCGTTCTACGTCGGGTTTCCTGCCGCGATCACCGCCTCTGCGATTGCGCAAGCCACATTGGCCGTGTCACACACAAACGACCTGAAGGATAAGCAATGAAAGCGATTGTTTTTGAACAGTTTGGCGAGGCCGACGTGCTTGAAGTGGCCGACGTTCCCCAGCCCGAAATGCGGCCTGACGATCTCATCCTCCGCGTCCATGCAGCCGGTGTAAATCGCGCCGACCTGACCCACCGCCGTGGCGGCTACGGCCGCCCGAATTTCGGCGACTCGACCATCATGGGCCTGGAAATCGCGGGCGAAGTGCTGCAGGCCGGTAGCGCAGTGCGCGGCTTCAAAGCCGGTGACCGCGTGATGGGTGTGGTGGGCGGCGGCGCTTATGCGGAGATTGCCAGATTGGACTGGCGCATGGCTTTGCCCATTCCCCCCGAGCTGGACTACGTTCACGCCGCCGCCATCCCCGAAGTGTTCGTCACTGCGCACGAAGCCATGCTGCATCTTGGCCGCCTGAAAGCGGGGGAGTCGGTATTGATTCATGCGGCAGCTGGCGGCGTGGGGTCGGCAGCAGTCCAGCTTGCCAGGGCAACGGGCGCCATCGTGTACGCAACGGCCGAGGGCAGCAAGCTTGAGCAGGTCAAGCGACTGGGTGCCGACTGCGTCATCGACTATCGCACGCAGGACTATTCGCAGGTCGTGGCTGAACAGACGGCCAAGCGCGGCGTGGATGTCGTGATCGACTTTATTGGCGCGCCCAACTTTGCGCGCAATATTGCGTCGCTGGCCAACGGTGGGCGGCTGGTTCAGGTGGGTATCCTGGGCGGTGGCGGCCAAGTCAGTATTGCGCTAGAGGACATCCTGTATCGTCATCTGCAAATTTTCGGCACCGTCATGAAATCGCGTCCACAGGCTGAAAAGCACGCCATGGTGCGGCGCTTTCGCGAACACTGGCTGGACCGCTTTACCAGCGGCGCCGGTCTGGTTCCCGTGGTCGACAGCACCTATCCGCTTGAACGTGCATCCGATGCTCATCGCCGGATGGAGTCGGCGCAGAATGTGGGGAAAATTATCCTGACGATGACCGTTTGATAGGTAGGCATTTGAAGGTGTGTCGGCCGGGGGCTTGCCGCAGCAGTTCGCTGGGGGCGGGGAAGAATTCGTAACCGTGCTCGCCGATTGTCCCGTCTCGGAGGCGATCGAACTGGCGGAGCGCATCCGCAAGCGGGTTCATGCTTATCGCGATGGCGAAGTCGGTTCCGTCACGTTATCAGTAGGGGCCGCGCAGTTTTCCCCAGCCGGCTCACGGCTTGGCCAATGCATCGATAGTGACGTCCAGCAGTGCTCGCAGTCGTGCAACACGACGCAGATCCCGGTGATAGCCTAGCCAGACATCGCGACCCGGCGGAGCCTCGCCCAAGTCGATTCTTCGAATGCCGGGCGTCATATCACCAAGCAGACATGGCAGCACTGCCAAGCCCGATTTCTCAGCACACATACGTGCTTGAACGCCGCGGTTATTGCTGCCGAACACAATCCTTGCTCCAGGCAACATCCGCTTGATCCATTCGACATCGGGCAACGAACCGAATGCGCTGTCCATGCTGATCAGCGCGTGGCCGGCACCGTTGCCTAGTGACGGCGGGGCGATGTCAACGTGCCCGTATAGCGCATAATCGATCCGCATCAGCTTACGTTGAATGATGTCGGACTCTTCGAAAGGGACGATCCGGAACAAGAGATCCGCCTCGTGCCGCGCCAGGTTGTATAGGCGTGAATCCGTGAGCAGCTCTATGGAGATGCCCGGATGCTGTGCCAGAAAGCGCGCGAACACCGGCGCGAGTACGTGGATGCCGAACCAGTCCGATGAAGAGACCCGCAGCAGCCCGCTCAGTTGCGTTTCTTTTCCCGTCAGAGCACGCGTAAAGCCCAGCGCCTCTTCCTCCATTCGTTCAGCGTAGGCGAACACGGCCGCCCCATCATCGGTCAGGACAAATCCATCGCTCGTCCGCTGAAAGAGCGTATGCCCAAGCGTTTCTTCAAGCGCACGCAGCCTGCGACCCATGGTGGGCTGGGTTTGGCCTAGCTGCTTTGCCGCTCGGCCCAATGTGCCGCAACGGGCAATCGCCAAAAACACGCGGACATCGCTCCAGTCCAGACGCATGTCATTCATTTGTGTTTAATGGTTGTGCATAAATGTGGATTTACATGCGTTATAGCATAGTAAATGATGACGGCATTGGTCGGTCATTCGACGGGCCAGATTCCCGTAAGGAGTTGATCATGACCATGCAGGCGCTCGTTCTAAACCGTCATAACGGTCCATTTGAGTTGACCGAAATTCCCATGCCGCAACCGGCCCACGGGCAAGTGCGCGTGCGCATCGCCGCAAGTGGCCTCAATCCGCTGGATACCAAGATTCGCGCCGGCAGCGCCGCGCACGCAAAGCATCCGCTGCCGTTGGTGCTAGGCATAGACATGGCCGGCGTGGTCGATGCGGTCGGCCCCGGCGTGTCCACTTTTCGCGTCGGTGACGAGGTCTACGGCATGACGGGCGGCGTCGGAGGCATCCAGGGATCGCTGGCCCAATATGCGGCCGTGGATGCAGACCTGCTGGCCATCAAGCCGGTAAACCTCTCGATGCGTGAAGCCGCAGCGCTACCGCTCGCGTTTATCACGTCGTATTCGGGCATCGTCGACCGCGCGCGACTGCAAGCCGGTCAAACTGTTCTGGTGCAAGGCGGCGCGGGCGGTGTCGGTCATGTGTCGGTGCAACTGGCGCGCGCGTTGGGCGCCCGCGTTTTCGCCACGGCGGGTTTGCGTGACCACGATCTTGTTGCGCGCCTCGGGGCAACGCCCATCGACTACCAGTCCCAGTCAGTCGAAACGTATGTGGCCTCGTTCACGCAAGGCGCTGGCTTCGATCTTGTCGTTGACACCGTGGGCGGTCCATCGCTTGATGCTGCATTTGCCGCGGTGAAGCACTTTGGGCATGTCGTCAGCGCGTTGGGGTGGGGCACGCATGCGTTGGCGCCGCTGTCGTTCCGCGAGGCCACTTATTCTGGAATATTCACCCTGTATCCGCTGCTCACAGGCCAGCATCGCGCTCACCACGGCGCGATGCTCCGCGAGGCCACATGGCTGGTCGAAGCCGGCAAGCTCATGCCGAATCTCGATCCCCGGCGGTTCGACCTGCGTTCCGCGGAAGTTGCCTACGAAGCTATCTCGACTGCAACCGCGAGGGGGAAAATCGTGGTGGACGTGGCATGAGGCGCGCAACCCGCATTGCTGGTGGCGACATCGGTTGGCGATTGGCTGCGGACTCAATAGGTCATTCCTTGCACGGCGCTATGGTTCCGAGCCCCGGGACTTTGCGTGCCGCGCCGCAATCCATGACAAGGTGCCGACGTCGGCACCTCCAGACTCGATGACGGTGGTGCCGGCCATCATCAATCCGTAACCGTGTTCCTCGTCCCAGGCGCAGCGGAAGTCCAGGCCGATATAAGGCCCGCCAGCGACAGGATGGAGCGTGATGTTGTTCAGACGGATCAGTTTCCGCAAGGCTTGGCCATCCCAGTGCTGCGGCAGGCGGAAGGCATCATCGTCCAGAACGATGCCATCCTGCTCGGCGCGCAGGCGCGGCAGATCCGTTAGCATCGCCTTCAATACCGCCTGGTAGAACGCCTCGTCATGGTCCAGAAGCCAGCGCGCCGCCTCAATCATCGTCGACGCTGGCGCTTCGCCGGAGCCATCGTCATTCTCAAAGAAAGCGATGACTTCCCCGGCTTGTGCGATCCCATCGTCGCGCGCGTAGCCCTTTGAAGCGGGAAGGGCATCGGCGCCACGCAATCGCGACGTTGCGGGCAGTGGCAACGCGGTGATCCAGACGCACCACGCGCTTTTCGGCCCATAGAGCGTAGGCAGTCCCGTTACCGAAAGCGGCACATAATCTGATGGAATCTGGCCGGTATTCATTGAATCGCTCCTTGAATCTTTGTTGAGGCGCCGCCAGCTTCAATCGCCGGTCGTGGCCGCCGTCAGGGCAGTCAGCGCCGCGAGCAACGCCGTGTCGGTACCGTCAGGCGCAGATGCCACCGCCGTGCGCACCTTTTGCGCCAAAGCGCTGTTGAAGTCGGCCGCAATGTCGGTGCGCAGTGTGACCCGCCGGCCGGTCTTGTCCAGAAGCATGTCCGGCGCTACCCCCACCGAGTCCAGCCGGGCGCCATCGGCGCGGTGGACGCGGGCGGTGGTGATCACCAACGCGCCCTGGTTGCCGGGCAGGGACCGCACGGTCTGGATCGTGCCAGCGCCCAGGGTTGCCGTGCCGATCAGCAAGGCACGGCCGTGGTCCTGCAGCGCGGCCGCCACGATCTCGGCGCCGGCGCCCGTGCGGTGATCAACGAGTACCACCACCGGAACCCCTTGCGGCACGAGGGGGGCGCGGGCGCGCAAGGTGCGCGCATTGTCCGGCGCGCGACCGCGCAGGCTGCCGATCTTGGATCCCTCGGGCAGCACCATGCCGGCGACTAGTTCGGCGGCGTCGAGCAGCCCGCCTGCGTTGCTGCGCAGGTCCAGCACCAGTCCCGCCAGCGGCGCTTCGGCATGCGCGGACGCTGCGTCGAGCGCGTCTTTCAACTGGCGGCCCGTTCGGCTGTCGAAAGCGGAGATCCGGATCACCGCAATCGCGCCATCCAGGTCCCAACGTACCGTGGGAGGCGCCTGCACAGGTCCGCGCACGGGCTGCGCCGTGATCGCGCTGGCCGAGCCCGACCGGCGCAGTGTGAGCGTGGGGCGGGTGCCTGCCGTGCCGCGCAGCAATGCGACGGCTTCTGGCAAGGGCAGGCCCGCGGTGGCACGGCCGTCCACGTGGGTCACGATGTCGCCGGCCTGGACGCCGGCGTGTTCGCCCGGGCTGCCGGGCAGGGGCCGCACGACGGTCAGGGCACCGTCCCGGATCGACAATTCCAGACCAACGGATGCCGGCGGGGCAGCCAGTTCAGCGCGCGTTGCGATGCGGCTGTAGGCGTCCAGACCCGCCATCATGCCGCGCAGGGCCGCGTCCAGCGCCATCTCGCGCGGTGTGCCGTCGGTAAAACGCAGGATCTCGCCGGTCAGGATGCGGATTTGGGGTGTCATACCTTCCGTCTGATGCCCGGTCAGGATGGCTTGTTCGATCGCGGCCTTGTGGGATGGTTCCTCGGCGCCGGGCAGCGCCTTGAGCGCGCTCAGGCCATTCACCACGAGTACACGTGAATCCAGGGGATCGACGTACTGGTTTACAACCTGCGTCACGGCAGATGCGAGCGTGGCTTCGATCTCCTGGCGGGTCATGGCCGCGGCAGACGCATGCACGACGGTGGCCGCCCACAGCAGGGCGCAGAACACTTGTCGCAGCGCGCACCCACGCCCGGCTATCGATGCCTGCCATTTCACATGCACCGGCGTCACTCGGCGTGAAGGCGGCGACCGTAAGGGTGCGCAGACGAGGGCGGTCCGGAAGGCTTCGGCCCAAAAGGCAAAGAAAAGTTTCGTCATCATGCGGAATGCGCCGCTTGCGCGCCGAATTTTTTCGTTCGCTGATGTTAGCAGCCAGGAAATCATCGGCAATTTCAGGGGCGATTGCCAGGTCCGGGCATCCTGCGGCTGGCAGATCGCGCAGGCAGACAGCAAGACAACCACTGCTACGCGTCTCTTTGGCGTGTCTTGTTGTCCTCGGCAAATCGCAGGCCTGGTTTCAAAGACGGTCGAGTTGATCTCGCGGGTGGAGCTGCGCGTCGTCCTTGTCGTCCAGCATCGCGTCCACCATGCCCTCGAATGCGCCAGCGGCATTACCGAACGCATCGGAAGCCAGAAATCCGTAGCCGCATGATTGAGGCGCGTGGTGCGATGAGGCGTAACCGGCACAGCACCACGCCTCGGTTAGACGAGAACGCTATGCGTTCCGGTTGACGTATTCCGATCGTTGTGCAGCCGGAGTTTTCACGTGTTCCGTGGATGTCCGATGCTTCGATCATGGTGCCTCACCCAATGCCGCAATTTTCGCTGCGATACCTTGTCGGTATTTGCCGGGACCGATACCGAAGTATCGCTTGAACACGCGGTGGAAGGCGGCCTCTGACTGGTAGCCGACAGCCTCCCCAACGGCTGCGACCGAAACGCCACCGCGTTTGAGCATGGCACTGGCGTGCGCCATACGCGTTTGCAGCAATAGCACTGCCGGCGTTGTTCCTGAAACTTGCTGGAACAGCCGTGCCAACGTAGCGCGCGACATATTGCACTCGCGCGCCATGTCTTCAAGCGACCAGTCTCTTTCGGGGGCGGCCAACATACCGTGCAGTGCAGGCTGCAGACGGCGCTCACCCAGTAACGCGTAGAGCCCTGATACCGCAGGCGCTTGTTCTAGCCACGCACGGATCAGTAGGGCGAACAGCACCGAAGCCAGTTGAGAGACCACAATGTCCGAACCTGGGCGCGGCGTCTCCGTTTCTTTGCGCAGCATATCAATCAACGCCCGCAGATCGGCAATACCGCTAGCGTGCGCATCGCCTCGAATCACGACCGTATCCGGCAACGCCGCCACCATCGCATTCGGCACACCGGAAATTGGTGCGAATTCGCCGCAGAGTATGTCCGTCACCGGCCCATCTCCGTCATTGACCCGCTGCATCAGCGACGACACGGAAGGGACCAGGCGACTCGGCGATGCGTCGGCTGGTGCCCCGGTGTAAAGACGATGCGCCCGACCTCTGGGAAAGAGGGCGACGTCGCCGATATTGAGCGGTGTAGCGGTTTCGTCTGACCCATCCAGCCACGCGGTTCCGCTCAGTACCAGGTGATAGGGCACGACACCTGGCGCCGCGGCAGGATGATCAATGACCCACGGGGCACGGAAGTGACAGCGAACATCAAGCGACCCCTGCATGGGATAGAGCGACAAAAGCCGGCTGAGTGTATCCATCAGGAAAGAACGTTGAGACGAAAAAGCAAATTGTAGAGTGATTCAAGCATTAATCATCCGAAGTGAGCGCCATACACTGGGTTCATGTCAGCACGAGCTGTCACCGAACCGATCACCACAAGGAATCATCATGAGCCGTCTGTATACGCAAGCCCTTTCCGAAGCCACTGGCCAGTCTGCCGAACTTTTTTCCGCAATCAAGAGCGCCGTGGGCATGGTGCCCAATGCCTACCAGGTCATCGGCAATAACAGCCCCATTGCGTTGGAAGCGGCACTGAAGCTGGATGCTGCCCTCGGCAAGAGCAGCCTCGATGCGCGTGAGATCGAAGTCGTCAAACTGGCCGTCAGCGAGGCAGCGGGTTGTGACTATTGCCTGGCCGCGCATACCCTCATGGGCCGGAAGAAAGGGCTGAGCCGCGAAGCGATGTTGGCCGTGCGCCAGGGCGAGCCATCGGGCGAGGAGCGTTTCGACGCGCTGGCCAATTTCGTGCGCACACTGGTGTCGACTCGTGGCACCGCCTCGCAGGAGGTATTGGCCGAGGTGAAGCGGGCGGGTTACAGCGATGCGCAAATTGTGGACACCCTGCTGGCGGTGGCAAGCATTACCTTCACCAATCTTTTCAACCGGGTCAATGACACTCCCGTGGATTTTCCCGCCGCAGATTGAGGCGCAGGTGATCCACCGGGTTTCCTGGATAGCGTCGATGTTAGTAATCGAGCGGTCATGAGTTCCGACTTGCTCAAGCAGCCCGGTGGACACGGCCCGCAGATCGGGCTGCATCTGGTCAATCGATTCATGCCAGGTCATGCGGCCTCGTAATGCGGATGTGCTCATCCAGCAAGGTGCGGTGCAGCCGTTCGACGCCGCCGTTGCCACGCCCCAAGGTGGTCACCTGCCAGGTGAATACCCTCTCCGTACACGCCAGGTCCATGACAACTCATCGGGCGCGTTGCAGCAAGCTCTCGTTGACCTCCCGCAGATCGACGATACCGAGCAGGCCCATGTTGCGTCGCACCTCTTCGGTGATCAGCGCGATGGCATGGGCCACGCCGCGCTGGCCGGCCACCGTGGCCGCGTAGTTGAATGGACGGCCGACGAATACGCAGCGCGCGCCAAGCGCCAGCGCCTTCAGCACGTCTGTGCCGCGCCGCACGCCGCTGTCGAGCATGACCTCCATGCCGCCCGCGGCGTCCACCACCGCGGGCAGGGCCTGCAAGGGCGCCAGGCTGCCGTCCAGTTGCCGGCCGCCATGGTTGGACACGATGATCGCGTTCATGCCGTGCGCGCGGGCGGTGCGCGCATCGTCCGGGTGCAGGATGCCCTTCAACACCATCCTGCCTTTCCATGTCTTGCGTATGGCGGCGATGTGCCGCCAGTTCAGGTGGCCGCGATCGGAAAAATCCCGCAGCACATGCCTGGACAGAATCGGCGCGCCGCGCGTGGCGTAGTTGTTTTCGAAGTGCGGCATGCCGTGGCGGGCCAGCGTGCGCAGCAGAGTTCCGATCAACCAGCGGGGGTGCGTGAGGCCCTGCCAGGCCAGGCTGACGCTCGGCCGCAGCGGGGTGGAAAAGCCCGCCCGCACGTTGTTTTCGCGGTTGGCGGCGACCGGTGTGTCGACCGTCAGCACCAGCGTGTCCACCCCGGCGGCGGCGACGCGATCGATCAAGGCGGCGATCTGTACGCTGTCGCCGGGCAGGTAGGCCTGGAACCAGGTCCCGGGCGCCGCCTCCATCACGGTTTCCAGGCGGATCAGCGAAGAACCGCTCATGATGCAGGGCACGCCTGCCTCGGCCGCCGCGCGGGCGAGCACCACGTCCCCGCGATAGCGCGTCAGCGCGGCAATTCCCATGGGCGCCACGCCAACGGGCGCCGCGTATTCGCGGCCCAGTACCGTGCAGCGCGTGCCGCGGCGGGACACGTCCACCAGCACCTTCGGACGGAACCCGTACTCGCCGTAGGCCTGCCGGTTGCTCCGCTCGGACTGCCCGTCTTCCACCGCGCCCGACACATAGGCAAACAGGGGTTTGGGCAGAATCCGCCGGGCGGCGTCTTCGAAGTCGTGCAGGCTGAGCATGTGGCGCAGCGGATCTGGCATGGCTGGGGTTCCTGGCGGCGCTCGGCGGGCACGCCGCCGCGCAAGGGTCATCGGTTACGGCGAATGACTATAGGCCGGGCCGAGGTTTGAATAAAGTGACTTTATTGAAGTCCCTTATTACACTTTTCTTCGTGCTCAATCGCCTGCCGCCGCCCGGCCTTTACTCCCATGACGCTCAAGCAACTCGAGGCCTTTTACTGGGCCGCCACCTGCAAGAACTTCGCCATCGCCGCGAATCGCCTGAATATTTCGGTGTCGTCGTTGTCGAAGCGGATCGGCGAACTGGAATCCTCGATCGGCGCCGCGCTGTTCAGCCGCAGCGCCCGTAGCGCGAGCTTGACCGCGCTGGGCGAGCAACTGGTACCCCATGCCAAGGACTTGCTGCGCAATGCGGACCAGTTCATGCAACAGGCCAGCGACAACCTCAGCTACTCCGGCCGATGCCGCTTCGGCGCCGGCGAGTTGACCGCCATGACGTGGATGGCCGGATTGATCGACGTCATCCAGCAGGCTCATCCCAATCTGCTGGTCGAGCCTTTCGTAGGCGTGGGCGAACTGGTCGAGCGCGGGCTGGAGGAGGGCGAGCTCGACTTCGCCGTGATCGCGGGCCCGTCGTCCCGGGCATCGCTCGCCTCGCGCGTGATCGGCAGCGCCCGCTTCGAATGGGTGGTGTCGGCTCGGGCCGTGCCCGATGCGGCCGCGCTCGAACCGGCCGACCTGCCAGGCCTGACGCTCATCACCCTGCCGCAAAGCTCGGGCGCGATCCGCATCCTCGACGACTGGCTGACCGAGCAGCGCGTGTCGCCGGGCCGCAATCAATGCTGCAACAGCTGGTCAGGCATTGCCGCCATGCTGCGGCAAGGGCTGGGGCTGGGCTTCCTGCCCGCCGCCTGGGCCCGGATTTTGATCCAGCGCGGCGACTTGCAGCCACTGTCGCGCTTTCCGCCATTGCCTCCCCTGGCCTATACCTTCCAATGGCGTCGCGACGACACGCGGCCCATGCTGGAAAGCCTGCGCGCACACGCGCAGGCGTGTCTGGACTTCCACGCGCCCGCCGGGATGATCTAGCCCGGGCGCCGGCGTGCGACGTGCGCGACATTTTCCAAAAAGCGTTGTTTTCCACATCAAATTATTCGCTTTAAACCGCCTTGAGCCCGGCGTAGAGTCTTCCCGGACAACGATCCAAGGAGACCAGGCGTCATGTCGGAGTTCGGATTTACCCTGCAGGAATGTCCTGCCGGCCCCAGCCGCGAGACGCTCGCGGCCTATCAGGCGCTGGCCGTGGCCAACATCAGCGATGCGATGAGCCGCGCGACCGGCACCTCGGCCTTGCTCCCGATGCATCGCTCGCGCCGTATCCTTGGCCGTGCCTACACCGTGCGCACGCGGCCGGGCGACAACCTGATGGTCCACAAGGCGATCGATTCCGCCGAGCCGGGGGACGTGATCGTGGTGGATGCCGGCGGCGATATGAACAACGCCATCATCGGCGAGATCATGGTGGGTTGGGCGGCCCGGCGCGGGCTGGCCGGCTTCGTGATCGACGGCGCCATCCGCGATAGCGAAACGATCGGCGCGGGCGATTTTCCCGTCTATGCGCGCGGGGTCGCGCATCGCGGTCCCTACAAGGATGGCCCCGGCGCCATCAATGTGCCGGTCGCGGTCGACGGGATGGTGGTGCTGCCCGGCGACCTGCTGGTGGGCGATGCCGACGGTCTGTTGGCCATCCGTCCCGATGAGGCGCCCGCCATCGCGGCGCGCGTGCGCGCGATCGCCGCGGCGGAAGCCCGAGTGCTGGAGGATATCGCGCGCGGAACGCTGGACCGCGCCTGGGTCGATGGCACGCTCAAGGCGCGAGGCGTGCTGTGAGCGTGGCGTCCCATCCCAAGACTGCCCGGCTCTGCCGCCTGGATCTCTGGCTCAATCCGGTGTTCGACGAGATCATCGGCGGCACGCCCGGTGTCTCGCTGTCGGTGCTGCCGGCAAGGGGCGACGATGCCCGCACGCTGGCCGGCCTGCAGTCGGCCCATGCGTATCACGTTTCCGCGGCCAAGGACGAGTTGCCGCGGCAATGGTTCGTCAATGCCGAACTGATCTCGCAATGCCCGGACCTGGTATGTGTCTCGTCCGGCGGCGCGGGCTATGACACCATCGACGTGGCGGCCTGCACCGCGGCAGGCATCGCCGTGGTCAATCAGGCGGGGGCAAACGCGGAGTCCGTGGCCGAGCACACGTACGCGCTGCTGCTCGCCGTGCAGCGCCGCGTGGTGGAATCGCACCATCGCCTGCGCCACGACGCCGGCTTTACGCGCGAGGACCTCATGGGCCATGAGATCCATGGCCTGGTCCTCGGCCTGGTCGGCATCGGCAAGATCGGCAGCAGCGTCGCCCGCATTGCGCGCGGCTTCGGCCTGCGCGTGATCGCGCACGATCCGCTGCTGTCCGCGGACACCATCCGCAGCCGTGGCGCGGAACCGGTGTCGCTGGACGAATTGCTGGCGCGGGCCGATGTGGTGTCGCTGCATTGCCCGCTGGACGCCTCCACGCGCGGCCAGTTCGGTGCAAAGGCCTTCGCGGCCATGAAGCGCGACGCGGTATTCATCTCGACCGCGCGCGGCGGCATTCATGACGAAGCGGCGCTGCACGACGCGCTACGCGCCGGGCATCTGCGCGGCGCGGGGCTGGACGTCTGGGAACAGGAGCCGCCCGAACGCGGCGCCCCGCTGCTGGGTTTGCCCAATGTCGTCGCCACCTTCCATACCGCCGGCGTCACCCACGAAGCCCGGCGCAATGTCGCCCGTTCATCGGCCACGCAGCTCGTTGCGATGCTGCGCGGCGAACGTCCACCGCAACTCGTCAATCCGGAGGTCTGGCCGCTGGCGGCCAAACGCATCGCAAACCTGGCATGACAACACGGCATGGGTCCCTGCCCGCATCGAAAAGCGCGAATCAGGCAGCCCCCCGCCAAAATACAAAGGAGACAACTCATGCAAAAACAAGACAAACGCTGGAAGCGGCGCGCCGTGGCGACCCTGCTGGCGA
>LXNH01000093.1_pt1 | contig 19411 bp, 17 predicted proteins | sample 809111 | NCBI WGS metagenome assembly LXNH01 (sample SAMN04870528, study PRJNA318959) | seawater metagenome | biome: 00002010; material: water; isolation source: marine seawater | place: Greece: Milos, Mediterranean Sea | collected 2013-05-29 | depth 5-7 m
GCACTTTTTTTATTGAATAATGATCACTCAACATACTTAAATCTCGTGCCTGTGTCGCAGAATTACAACTCACATATACAATTCGTTTGGGTAAGATCTTAAGCAATTGCTTGACGACATCTTTGTGCATACCCTCACGAGGAGGATCTGTTATGACAACATCTGGGGTGCCGTGCGTTGCGATGAAGTCATCTGTAAAGACTTTTTTTATATCGCCTGTGGCAAAATCTACGTTGGATAGTTTATTTCTCTTTGCATTTTCTTTTGCTGCAACAATAGCTTCAGGAATTGCTTCAATCCCAACAACATGTTTTGCTTCCTTTGCGACAAATTGTGCAATGGTTCCCAAGCCAGTGTAGAGGTCATAAACAATTTCACTCCCAGTTAGACTAGCAAAATTCCGCGTGATTTTATATAACTCATACGCTTGCATTGAGTTGGTTTGGTAAAAAGACTTGGGTGTGATCCAAAAGCACAATCCCTCCATTTCTTCTTCAATATGTGGGTTTCCGGCATGTAAATTGACATCTAGATCATAGATGCTATCATTTGCTTTTTGATTGATAATATAATGCAGTGAAGTGATTTGTGGGAACTTGTCGATGATCGCTTCCAGCAAATCGTTCCTTTCTTCTATATGATTTTCAAAAAACTGAATGACTACCATGATCTGTCCAGTAGATGCTGTACGAATCATCATGCTGCGCAACTGCCCTGATTTATTCTTGAGATCATAATAACTGATCCCTTTATCCATGGCATATTGATGAATAAAATTTCGAATTTGATTCCCTGGCTCTTGTTGTAAAAAACATTCATCGATGTGTACAATCTTGTCCCACATTCGGGGTTTGTGAAAACCCAAAGCATTTCGATTCATCACTTCCCCAGATTCAATTTCAGCTTTGGTGAGCCATCGACTGTTGGAGAAGCTGTACTCCATTTTGTTGCGATAATTATATTGTGACTTGCTAGGTACAATTTTGTTCAGTGTAGGAAAATCAAAACCACCAATCTTTACAAAATTTTGATAGATCTCTTGTGCCTTGTGTTTCAGCTGTGCTGTGTATGAAAGATGCTGCCATTGACAACCACCACAGGTGCCAAAGTGATCGCATTTGGCTGATATTCGGTCAGGGCTTGGAACGAGTAACTTTTCAACTCGACCCTCAAAATAACTTTTCCTTTTTTTGTAAAGAAATACGCTAGCAACATCTCCAGGAACAGCCCCTCTGACAAAAACAACAACACCCTCATTAGTGCGTCCAATCGCCATGCCTTTGGCAGCGATACCAGTAATGCTTAACTCTATTGTTTGTTTGACTTTCATTTCGATTGCAAAAATAGATAGCATAAGTCAGATTTCATCAATTCAAATGCTTTATTTCATGCTTAATTTTGTATGTTTATTGGGTAAAATCTTATAAAATGAAAAATTTATTATTTAGTTTTTTGACAATATCCTACACCCTAATTTCTCCCTTTTGTTATGCACAAGAAGATGAAAAAGAGAGTGAACTGGAATCTGCTTTAAGTGGGTTTTCTTTTCGTAGTGTAGGTCCTGCATTTATGTCAGGTCGTATTGCAGATATCGCAATTGATCCGACAAATGAAAATGTTTGGTACGTGGCAGTTGGTTCTGGGGGTACTTGGAAAACCACAAATGCTGGAACAACTTGGACTCCACTTACTGATGATGAGTCCTTTTACTCAACTGGTTGCATCACTCTTGACCCAAACAACTCTTCAGTTGTGTGGTTGGGTACTGGAGAAAATGTTGGTGGTCGTCATGTTGGAATCGGGCATGGGATTTATCGCAGTGCAGATGGTGGATCTTCGTGGCAAGATATGGGTTTAAAAAAATCAGAACATATCTCAAAAATTATTGTTCATCCAAACGACTCGAACACCATTTGGGTGGCGTCGCAGGGCCCTTTGTGGAGCTCAGGAGGAGAAAGAGGCTTGTACAAATCTACTGATGGGGGTAAAAATTGGGTGAACAAACTCAGCATCAACAAGTGGACAGGTGTTACTGATCTTGTCATTGATCCAACCAACCCCGATATTCTGTATCTCGCAAGTTGGCAAAGACATCGTAACGTAGCTGCTCACATGGGTGGAGGCCCTGGAACCTCACTGTACAAGAGTGTTGATGGTGGTGAAACATGGGTTAAAATCGATAATGGTCTTCCATCTTCCAACATGGGTAAAATTGGATTGGCCATTTCTCCTATGAATCCAAAAATACTTTATGCAGCAATCGAGCTCGATCGTCGTAAAGGAGCTGTTTATCGATCATCAGACAGTGGTGGTAGCTGGACAAAAATGTCAGACACAGTTTCTGGTGGTACAGGTCCTCACTATTATCAAGAGCTTGTTGCTTCTCCTCATCATTTCGATCGTATTTATTTGATGAATGTTCGTGCGCTTGTTTCTGAAGATGGCGGAAAAACATTTTACACGATGAGTGAGGCCAATAAACATTCTGACAATCATTCATTGACTTTCAAAAAGAATGATCCAAACTACCTCCTTTTTGGTACTGATGGGGGTATTTATGAATCCTTTGACGATTCCAAAACCTGGAAGTTTGTCAACAACCTTCCCCTAACACAGTTTTATAAGCTCGCAGTTGATGATGCAGCGCCTTTTTATAACATCTATGGAGGTACGCAAGACAACAACACTCAAGGAGGTCCCTCACGTACCTTTCGAACCAATGGCATATCAAATGCAGATTGGTATGTGTTGCTTGGAGGGGATGGACATCAACCTGCAACTGAGCCTGGTAATCCAGATATCGTTTATGCACAGTGGCAGCAAGGAAACCTTTATCGAATCGATAAAACCACGATGGAGTCCATATATATTAAGCCTCAAAGTGGCGTAGGAGAGCCATACGAACGCTATAACTGGGATGCGCCTATCCTTGTCAGTCATCATGACCCTAAACGATTGTATTTTGGAACCCAACGTGTGTGGAGATCTGACAATCGTGGGGATAGCTGGACACCAATTTCAACAGACCTTACAAAAGATGAGGAACGATTGGCTTTGCCGATCATGGGTCGTCAGCAAAGTTTTGACAACCCTTGGGATGTGTATGCAATGTCAACCTACAATACGATTACATCACTGAGCGAATCAACATCAAACCCAAATCTTTTATATGCTGGTACTGATGATGGAATTATCCAATACACCAATGATGGAGGGGATAATTGGACAAAAATGACTGTTGATAAGCTACCTGGATCGCCATCAACAGCATTTGTTAATGATATAAAGGTAGATCTTCACAATGATCAAGTGGCTTATGTAGCGCTTGATAATCATAAATATGGAGATTATTCGCCATACCTATATAAGACTACAAATGGTGGAGGAAAATGGGTGTCAATTACTAAAGGAATTCCTGACGGAACGCTAGTCTGGAGAATTGTGCAAGACCATATCAATCCCAACTTATTGTTTCTTGCAACAGAGTATGGCGTATATGTGAGTTTGAATCAAGGAAATGAGTGGCATAAATTTTCGACTGGATTACCAACCATTTCAGTTCGTGATCTTGCCATTCAAAAAAGGGAAAACGATCTTGTTTTAGCCACCTTTGGGCGCAGTTTTTATGTGTTGGATGATTATAGCCCATTGCGCGACATCAAAGCTGAAAGCCTACAACAGTCGGTGATGCTTTTTAAACCTCGAAAGGCACTTCAGTATCACCAAATTCGAGGGGGAACCTCTAGTCAAGGGGGGTCATTTTACACTGTAGAAAATCCAAAATATGGTGCCATGTTTACCTTTTATCTTAAAGAGGGTCATATGACCCTGAAGTCTGCTCGTCAAAAGGCAGAAAAGGATAAAAAGACAGCAGATATTCCATTCCCAGGTTGGGAGGCACTTGATGCAGAGAAAAATGAATCAAAACCACAGTTGATATTAGTGATTGAAGACGAAGCGGGAGAAGTCGTTGATCGAATTTATGCTCCTCACAAAAAAGGAGTTCAGCGTGTGAATTGGGACTTGAAGAAGCCCTATATCAGCGTTGCAGATGCCAATGCAAAGAGAAAAACGCTGAATGCTTTACGCTTGGATGTTGCACCTGGTAACTATACAGTGCGTTTACATCAACAGATTGATGGCAAAATTACAGCACTTGCGGGACCACAAACTTTTGAAGTGGAGCGCATCCGAAAAAATGTTTTGCAGAATCCTATTGCTGACCAGCGTGACGAGTTTATTGAGAAATTGATTTCTCTTGATAAAGCGATTGATATTGCAAATCATTCATTTGAAAAATCATCAAAACACTTAAAAACACTTCTAAAGGCACTTCCTTATGTCGATAGCAGTCAGGAGGATTTATCATCAAAGTTGCACAGTTTACGTGAGTTAATGAATGAAATCAAGAGGTTGATGGAAGGTAGTTCGTCTAAGGCTGAAGTGGGCGAAAAGGATGACCTCACATTATCCTATCGATTGTATTTTGCAGCAAGTGGGTTGTATGGCAATTCCTACGGACCAACGCCACTTCACATGAAAAACTTTGAAGTTGCTGAGAACTTGTTTGCAGAAATCAATCCGATGATTGCATCATTTGTTTCTGCAGTTGATACTGTATCATCTGAAATGGAAGCTGCTGGCGCGCCAGTTGTACTGGACTAGTTGTTTTGGAAATGATGTAGCAGCAAACCTATAACCAAGCTATAGCTATTGATACCTGCAGATTGGCTGTTTGCCTTTAGGTAGGTATCATAGCTTTTTTTGAACAAGGGCTCAAAAGGATTTGTGTAATTCTGCCAAAACGCTGACAACTGTTGATACTCTTTTATGACACCTTTATCGATGTCTTGATAGAGTTGTTGGTAATCAATATCTTCTCTCTTTCTACATTCTGAAAGCGCATATCCCAAAGCAAGGTGATAGCCAGCATATTGCATATATGCATTATCGGATTTTATTGCTGCGTCGATTGCAATAAAATTGGCCTCTTCTTCTGCTGCATAACCCAGCTGATGTGCAATCTCATGTGCTGCTGTTGTGAGCACTCTCAGTTTAGGTTTACGCGTATTGACTTGTGCCTCAAGGGTAAAGGGATTTAAATAACCCCCATAACCCATATAACTCAAGAGTAAACCAAAAGATGATTTCTTTATATTGGGGGTAGGATATCGGTGTTGCTTTTGAATCGCTTGCGAGGCAACACCAAAAATCTGCTTGTTAGAATAATTGATTTCAACTACAACACTATCATTTTGTGCTAGCTTTTCATGTAATTGATTTGTTTGCTGAATGAGGTGCTGTGTAAACACCTCTAATTCCTCTGACGAATAACGTGATGATACATTATTTTGAACTGATAAAGGCGTCTGATGATAATTAAAACCCCACTGCAGATGAAACACAAAGAACAAAATCCCAAACCATCCCAGGGTTTTAATAAGCGTTGCACGAAGACGCAAGCGTTTGAAATAAAACAGATGCTTTAAAACAAAGTAAAGACCAATTGCATAGAATACATCACCAACTGAAAAAGGAATCCATGCAGTCAGTCGTATGCTCAGTTGAGACAGCCATGCAAAAATTCCTTCTGTATAAAATTGATCAATAATATCAGGCGAGCGTCTAATCCACAGCAAAAACAGCCATTGTGGAATGATTGAAATTGCAAAGAATCGATACCAACGCAACCCCCGAATTCTATTCCAATCCGACCACTTCAACCTCAAAAATTAGATTTGTTTGAGGTGGGATACCACGACCACCATTTGCGCCATATGCCAGTTCATAAGGTAAATAAAGGGTTGCTTTGTCCCCCACAGATAATAGACGTAAACCTTCTTTAAACCCAGTAATCATTTGCGCATCAGCATCGACGCGAGCAGGGATTGGCTGATAGGGTCGGTTGGGATTGTACATGTTATATGCTCTTGCAACATCCGCAAGACTGGTGTCTAACAAGCGTCCGTCCTCAAAATAAACAGCATAATGAGTCATTACAGTTTTATCTGTCGAAACTGCTTCTCCATCCCCTTTAGTGGTAATCACAACTCCCAGACCACTGTCTGTGTATGTTGCAGATTGCTCCAACGCTACCAAGGCATCTCGCTTATCGTTTTTTACTTTATCTTTTTCTAAAAAATAGTTTTCAAAAGTGGTGGTAGCATCAAACTTTTTGGCATCCCTTCCTTTGCGAATGATGTTAATGCCAATAATGGTGTCGTTTTGAGCAATCGAGTCAACAACCGATTGCCCCTCAGTTACGCGACCAAACACTGTGTGTTTCCCATCGAGCCAAGGGGTTTCTTTGTGTGTGATAAAAAACTGACTCCCATTTGTGCCAGGACCTGCATTTGCCATCGATAAAACCCCAGGACCATCATGCTTTAGTTCAGGTACAATTTCATCATCAAATCTATATCCAGGCCCACCCTGACCAGTGCCAGTAGGGTCTCCACCCTGTATCATAAAATCTTGAATAACCCTGTGAAAAATCAAGCCATCATAGTATGGTTTGCCACTGTGGATAGAATCAACTTGTGTGTTTGTGCCCTCTGCCAATGACACAAAATTTGCCACTGTCACAGGTGTTTGGTCATAAGTCAATTGTAATTGAATTTCTCCTTTATTGGTACTGACTTTGGCATAGATGCCATCCTCAAGTTTGGGAGAGCAACTCAAAATGGTTAAAACAACGATCGCTGTAAATAGATGTATGATTTTCATAATGATTTATTTTGAATTAAAGGTATATAAATACGTGCAACTATGGGTGTGTATGGACCAATAGATGATCCATCACCTGAGGAACCATAGGCCAAAAAAGAGGTCAAGACAACCGAAGTTTCTACCCCAATAGGTATGTGTGGGAGTGACAAAACAATGCCTTGTGGTACATCTTGATTGGAGACTGGATTCTGAAATATTTTCCAATCATATATCGATTCTCCATTGAGGTGTTCGAAAAGAACATAAATTTTTTTAAGATTTTCTGGGGGAAGAATTGGACGATTCTTTGGGTTGCTGTAGCTGTAAAATATGCCATGTGGCGTTTCTGAAAATGCAGACGTTTGAGCTGTTAACCACTGTTCAATCACTTCAACCTCACGCGCTAGCCGCAACTGATTTTCTTGAACAGAATTTTCGATGTGTTGACTTTTTGATTGCTGTAGAGGTTTACGTGCTTGCTGTTCAGTGCAACTCAGCAGTGTAAACATCACAAGTACACACACTACGCCTTTGATAAGTCTTCCTCGCATTGTTCTAATTTTTTGATCAGAAGTTTGTGTGTGTCTTCAAGCGAAAGATCCGACTTTCCGCCAGCAGCATTATGGTGCCCACCACCTGAAAAATTTTCACGTGCAAAATCATTGACAGAAAAGTTTCCCTTCGACCTAAATGACATTTTTACAAAACCATCTGTCGGATGCTCAATCATCAATACTGCTAGTACACAATTTGAGATGCTCAATCCATAATTGACAATTCCTTCAGAGTCGCCCTTTTGAAAATTACATGCTGTGAGTTCTGCATGACTCAGGGTGATGGTAGCAGTGCGTAAGCGTTCGTCGAAACGCAGATTGTTCAGCGCAATTCCCAAGAGTTGAAGCCTTCCCAAATGGGCAGTGTCTTTTACAAGACGACTAATCTCAGTTGGATTTGCTCCTTTTTCAATCAAATGCGCTACAACTCTATGCGTTGTTGGTGTAACTGATGGGAAGCGAAAAGAGCCTGTATCAGTCAAAATACCCAAATAGAGTGCTGTGGATATGTTGGCATCGATTTGGTCTCCACCACCAAGGCCTTCGATGATATGATAAACCAATTCGCAAGTCGAGCCCAATGATGGATAGGAAAATGTGAGGTCTGCAAAGTCATCAGGATCTTGATGATGATCGATGATTATTTTTTTTGCAGTACTTTTCGACACTTCAACACCCATCTCACCAATTCTTTTCAGCGTGTTAAAATCAAGTGTAAAAATGAGATCTGCTCGTTCCATCAGAGCTTTTGCATGGGTTGGATTTTCTTCATAAATCGATACAGCAGAAGAACCAGGAACCCATTTCAAAAAATCAGGATATTGATTGGGACTAATCACCTCAACATGATGATTGTGTTGCTGAAGAAAATGCATCCATCCAAGACTACTACCTATGGCATCACCATCTGGGTTGGTGTGGGGAATAATGACGATGCTTTTTGGCGTATCCAAAAGCGCTTGTAGTTCCTGAATATTTTTGATTTTCATGGATTGCGAAGATACATAATGATTAGTTGTCAGTAAACACACTACATTTTGTATTTTTGATTTTCTTATTCATCATCAAAGTCCACACTGTGCGCATAAATTTTTTTAAACAACGAACCAATAGGCGATTTAATTATACGCCGAGGTACTACAAAGGTAAAAAGGATGAAAACCCCTATGATTTTGATTCTACCTTTTCAAAATATAGAGACATCACCAATTCAAATGATTTTGGTGCCCATTGGCAAGCAGCAAGACAGCAAAGTCGGAACAGATCAAACAGAGGGTTTTCACGTCTCTTCTTTATCATCCTCATCTCACTAATCCTTATTGCTTTGTATATCCTTGACTTTGATTTGTCTATTTTTAAAAATTAGAAATGCCTGATATCATTTCTTTATTGCCAGACCATGTAGCCAATCAAATTGCTGCTGGTGAAGTCGTGCAACGACCAGCTTCGGTGGTAAAAGAACTTTTGGAAAATGCCATCGATGCAGGGGCTACTTCTATCAAACTCATTATAAAGGATGCTGGCAAAACAATGATTCAAGTCATTGATAATGGAAAAGGGATGACAACAACAGATGCTCGACTTTGTTTCGAGCGTCATGCCACCTCCAAAATCAAAAAAGCAGAAGACTTATTCTCGATTTCGACCAAAGGGTTTCGGGGAGAGGCCTTGGCTAGTATCGCTGCGATTTCGCAAGTACGTATGCGCACAAAAACGAAAAATGATGAGGTTGGAACTGAAATTATTATCGAGGGTAGTGAGATCAAAGATCAGCAAGCTGTAGCTGCCGAAACAGGCTGCTCGATGGCTGTTAAAAATTTATTTTTCAACATTCCTGCAAGACGAAATTTTTTGAAGTCAAACAACGTCGAGCAGCGCCATATCATTGATGAGTTTCAGCGTGTGGCGTTGGTTCATCACCAAGTGCGATTTGAGTTTTACAGCAATGACACCATCCTTTTTCAGCTCGAACCTACAAAATTACGCCAACGTATTGTACAGGTGTTTGGTAAAAATACCAACGAAAAATTGGTGCCTGTGCAAGAGTCAACCGATATCCTGAACGTAAACGGATTTATTTTTAAACCAGAATTCTCAAAAAAATCAAGGCAGCATCAATTCTTTTTTGTCAACGATCGTTTTATCAAAAGCCCCTATCTTCATCATGCAGTAATGGCAGCATTTGAGGGTCTTTTGGCACCAGGGATGCAACCTGGATATATGCTGTATTTGACTGTTCCAACTGACACTATCGATGTCAATATTCATCCTACAAAAACAGAGATTAAGTTTGAAGATGATCATTCGTTATATGCCATCATCCGATCTGCTCTGAAGCATAGTTTGGGGCAATTTAATGTCAGTCCTGTACTTGATTTTGATCGCAATCAATCCTTTGATGTTCCTTTAGGCAATAAGCCTCCGAATCAATCACCAAGCATTCAGGTCGATCGAAAATTTAACCCTTTTGATGAGAAACAAAAAGAATCCTCGTGGGAACCTTTATATGAAGGTTTGCAAAACATTGATTTGCCCAATCGAGACAATGAAAAGATTTTTGACAACAATGCAATAGAGAGTGACTTGCCATGCTTTCAGCTCCAAAAAAAATACATCGTCGCAAAGAGATCTGAAGGTCTGATTCTTGTGCATCAACAGCTTGCGCACGAGCGTGTTTTATACGATTCTTTTCTTCGCCAATTTGAAGACAGGAGTGTTCCTTCGCAGGTTTTAGCGTTTCCTATCCAAGTGGATATGAACCAACAGCAGTTTGCTGAATTCAGTCCTCATCAAAAAACTTTGGAGCTCATGGGTTTTTCGTTTGGAAATGCAGATGCCAACAACTTGGAGATCACTGCAATCCACAACAGTTTATCGCTCGATTCAGTTCCTGATCTATTATCTAATTTTCTGGAGGAGGTCGAAAATGACCCATCGATAAAGGGTGTAAAACTCAGTCGATTGTTGGCAAAAACAATGGCAAAACATGGCGCAATTCGCGCAGGGGCAGACTTGCATCAGCATGCTCAATCGCGATTGATAAAAGATTTATTTTTATGTGATGAGCCCTCGAGATGCCCAAATGGAAAACTTATATTTGTCTCCATGACCACTAAAGATTTGGAAAATAAATTGAACGTATGAGATCCCTTCCTGATATTGTAAAACAACTGATTATCATCAATGTTTTGTTTTTCTTGGGTTCTATGAGTCTGGGAAATACAGCCTACGATTTACTCGCTTTGCATTATCCACAAAACCCAAAATTTGCACCTTGGCAAGTTGTAACCCATATGTTTATGCATGGAAGTATAAACCATATCCTTTTCAATATGTTTGGACTTTGGATGTTTGGGGGTACGCTAGCCCAAATGTGGGGTAGGAATAAGTTTCTATTTTTTTACTTGTCAACTGGTCTAGGGGCAGCAGCACTTCAACTGGGGATCAATTATTTTCAAATTAGCACAGTCGTGGAGCAACTCGTGGAAGCAGGTTATTCTGCAACTGCTTTGACAGAGACATTGCAATCTGGACAGTACAATACATCATGGTCGAATGTTATTTCGCAAACCGAACTCAGTCAACTCCTAACATCATTTAATATGTCAATGGTTGGTGCTTCGGGGGCGCTATATGGAATACTTGTAGCCTTTGCTTTCTTGTTCCCCAACACAGAACTGATGATTATTTTTCTTCCCATTCCGATCAAAGCAAAATATTTTGTTCCCATTCTTCTCGCCAGTGATCTCTTTTTTGGTTTTAGCTCCTATTCACTTGGTCCAATCGCTCATTTTGCCCATCTTGGTGGTGCTGTAACTGGGTTCATTATGATGTGGTATTGGAAAAAACAACAGTTCAATAATAATCGTTGGGACATATGAATTTCTTTGATCAAATGAAATATCGATACCAGACCTTTGGCGTGGTCGAGCGACTGATTGTCATCTTGGTGGTATGTTTTGTGTTGCCTTTTCTGCTTCGAACTGTCTTTTATCTGTTTTCTGCTCCTTTCGATCAGTTTTTCATTTGGTTTCAACTCTCCTCTAGCTTCGATGATTTACTTTTTCGACCTTGGACTCTGATAAGCTATGCCTTTTTCCATGGCGATTTTGGACATATATTATGGAATATGATTCTGCTCCATTTTGCAGGTCGAATGATGGTTAATCTGTTCAAAACCAATCTCTTCATCAACACCTTTTTTTTAGGGGTTTTGATTGGAGGAATAACCTTTGTTGTAAGCTATAATTTTTTCCCTGCTTTTCAAGGCCAATCACCTCGATTGATTGGGTCATCGGCAGGGGTGATGGCTGTACTTATTTTTATGTGTAGTTATATGCCATATAAAGATGTCAGGATATTGGTGTTCAATATCAAATTGATTTACATTGGATTGTTTTTTGTTGTGTTAGATTTGATTCAAATTCCTGTCAGTAACGCTGGGGGTCACCTTGCTCATTTGGGTGGTGCGATGACTGGCTATATCTATCAAAGAAATATATCACGAGGGAACGATATAGGACAATGGATTTCAAATGTAGCCTCATATTTTTCATCATTATTCTCTTTCAAAAAGACAAAGGTTCGCAAAGTATATACCTCAACAAAGCCCAAACCCAAGCAAAATAAATCTGAAGTCGATCAAGCAAAAATTGACGCAATCCTTGATAAAATCAGTCAGTCAGGATATGCAAGCTTGACAAAGGAGGAAAAAGAATTATTGTTTCGAGCAGGTAAATCTTAGTCTGTAAACTGAAAGAAGCTAAATACACAACTCCCATATTTCCTCGATTCTTTGTGTGTCTGATCCGAGCTGAAATCAATTTGCTCTGTATGCTCAAAAATAAACCAACCATCTGGACGTAGGAGTTTTCGTGTTTCAATGACTGCTTTGATTGTTTCAAATTCTTCTATGCCATTGTCATAAGGTGGGTCTGCAAAGATGACGTCAAAATCACTCACACACTTGCTCAGATAATTCTTTGCTGTCATGCGAATGGATCGAATGGGTAGGTCTAAATCCTTGGCTGTATTTTCAACAAACAATGCGCACGCTTGGTTTGCATCTACTGATGTCACAGATGGGCAGCCTCTTGAACAAAACTCAAATCCTATACTCCCTGTTCCACTGTACAGATCTAAAACGTGAGTTGATTCAAAATCAATTTTGTGATTGAGTATGCTAAAGAGTGCCTCCTTTGCACGATCTGTCGTCGGCCGTACAGGAAGATTTTTTGGGATTCTTATTCTTCTCCCCTTATGATGGCCAGCTATAATTCGCATAGCGGAAGCTCAGTCAATAACGTATGGGTATGAGGATGTAAGAGAGTTGAACTCAATTTGTTCGACCTGTTTGATGGGGTGAAGAAGCTGGTTCTATTGATGTATTTGGACAACGATTGATGTATCTTATCACCACCTTTTATTTGGCCACTCATCAATAGGGTTGTTTCATCGAGTGCAAGTGAGTTGTTTTTTGCAACCGCCATGGTATAATATAGTACATCTTTTTCATCTGTCCAATTGAAGGCATTGTAAAATTGGAGTTTCCCTTTTACGAATAAAAAATAATATGCTAAATCATACTGTATATGAACAAACCATAAGGGTTGGGTTTTTTCAGTATTTTCTTTTGATAAAATTTCGAGCAATAAGCTGCTGCAGTGCACATAAGAAAACTTCCCAAATGATTCGAGAAGCATATTGTTTACATTGACGAAGGGGATGTAAACATTTGCAATCTGACTCGATGATATGTCATCAAACGACACATAATCTTGCTTTCTGATATCTGCATGATTTTCGAGATATGATACTTTTTTGTTTTTATCAAAAAGGGGGAGAGGGACAAAAGAAGATAGGTTATTGACAAAGCACACACGAACATCTGAAAACGATTGTTCAACTATTTTCTTTTCGTTGAGGTATTTGTGTACGAAGTGATGCAACTCTTCTTCGGAGGAATGATCGACGAAATCATGGGACGAAAGGTCAACAATAGTTTTGTTGTCTTGGTCAGATATTAAATAAGAAAGTCCATTCCGATTGATTAGAATGGACAGTCTATTTTGTGTCTTAGAATGTGTATTATTCTTCTGCTGAGTCATAGGTTGTTGGCCAGTTTCCGCTTGTATTAACTTCGGTCAAGGAACCAAGCGTAATTTCAGGGCCATTCACACCATCAACAGAGGTCACTTCCTCTTCAAGAGCAACCAAGTATTTGTCTTGATCGTGAAGGATAATGTCTTTACTTACTTTGACTTCAAAAACTGGGAGGCGATAACCATTGTTATCCAATATGTCAGTTTTTAAACTAAAGCGTTTGTCTTCTTGCCCTTTCACAGGGATAAACATCATATTTTTATAACGTTCTGAATCTCCAAACAAGGAATCTTTTACAGAGGCAAAGCCTAGGGTGTCAATGACAATTACTTCGCGAAGCATGTCGATGCGATAGACTCTATCAAACTCCAAGTAGCTAGAGTCTCTTTTTTGAATGAGTGTATACTGAGCAGTGTCTACGAAAGCGACAAGGCTATCGAGGTTATCGCTATAATACCCCAATACATCATTATGGGCTGCTTGCGCATTTCCAATATCTTTAAGTTTCGAAATGACTTTCGCGTACCTTTCAGTTTTGGTGTTGTTGAATGCAATGGGGCCATTGATGGAGTCATAAATTTTATAAGCGAAAAAGACACATAAAATCCAGAGTAATGCTTGTATGCCGATTTTCATGATTATGAATTTGAATGCAAACAAATCTACAATTTTTTTTGAATAGATAAAGCAGAAAAGAACTTACATTTACAGTTCATACAAACCTATGAGTATCCAGCAGCATATTTTAAACGAATTTCCGTTTAAGCCAACGTCCGACCAAATCGAAGCAATTCATCAGTTTTCTGATTTTATAAACGACAACACATCCTCCAAAATATTTTTACTGAAAGGCTACGCAGGAACTGGAAAAACAACGCTGATCGCATCTTGGCTAAAGCCCCTACAAAGAACTGGGTATAAGCCAGTCTTAATGGCACCAACTGGCAGAGCTGCAAAAGTGATGTCGACCTATGCCAAAACAAAAGCAGTTACCATTCATAAAAGAATTTATTTTGCGCAGCAAGGCAAGCAAGGAGGGATACAGTTTAAGCTTCAGAAAAATAAGTTTAAAAAAGCTGTGTTTATCGTCGATGAAGCCTCAATGATCGGAGATGAAAAATCTTCAGCCAAACTCTTTCAAAATGGATCACTGCTGCAAGACCTAATTCAATATGCACATGAAGGGTTTCAATGCAAGCTTGTTTTTGTAGGAGACACTGCTCAGTTACCCCCTGTCAAGCGAGAGCTTAGCCCTGCCTTAAATCAAGATTATTTATCGTCATTTTTTTCAGTAGATGTTGCTGAAGCTCAGCTGTCTGAGGTTCTTCGGCAAGATGCGATGTCTGCAATTCTGCTCAATGCAACAAATCTGAGAAATCAGATGAATAACACTACTATTGATCCATTTCAATTTAGTGTTCAAGGCAAAACCGATATCACCCATTTGCAAGATGGGTATGACATTCAGGGTGCGTTGGAAGATGGATATAAGGATGTTGGGCGAACAGAAACCACAATTATTGTTCGTTCAAACAAAAGAGCCAATCTGTATAATCGTCAAATCCGAACGCAAATTATGAGCTTGGAAAATGACTTGGCAGTTGGCGATCTTTTGTTGGTGGTGAAAAACAATTATTTCTGGCTCTCTACTGAAAGTCAAGCAGGGTTTATTGCCAATGGTGATGTGATAGAGGTGTTACGAATCCTGTCATTTCAGGAGCTCTATGGATTTCGATTTGCGAGAGTTCATGTGCAGTTGGTCGATTATCCAGATCAAGATTCTTTCGACACTGTTTTGATTTTAGATGCTTTGGATGCCGAAGGCCATGCGTTGACCTATGAGCAGTCCAATCAGTTGTATAACAAGGTGCGACAAGACTATGCACATTTGCCAAAATACAAACAATACACAGAGGTAAAGAAAAACCCTTTTTTCAATGCTCTACAAGTTAAATTTGCTTACGCTTTAACCTGTCATAAAGCACAGGGTGGGCAATGGATACGTGTTTTTATCGAAAAGCCATATCTCCCAGAAGGACCCTCTTTAGACTATTATCGTTGGTTATACACAGCAATCACAAGGGCTTCTGAACAACTATTTCTCATTGGTTTCAAAGAAGAGGACTTTATCAACGATTGATTTATCGTAGTTTTGTGATATGAAAATTATTGCTGCCATTCCTGCACGATACGATGCCAGTCGATTTCCTGGAAAACTCTTGGCCGATTTGTGTGGTAAGCCGGTGATTCAGCACACCTATGAAAAGGTGCATCAGTCAGGCTTGTTTGATCGTGTCATAATTGTAACAGATAGCGACGAGATTGCTTCTGTTGTCACTGGCTTTGGGGGTGATGTGATTCGCAGTCAAAAAGAGCATGACTGTGGCAGTGATCGCATTGCTGAGGCAGTTCTTGACCTCGATGTTGACATTGTGATCAATGTACAAGGGGATGAGCCATTTATTCGTCCAGAGGGGTTATCGTCTTTAATTCAGGTTTTCAAGTCCGATCAAAATCAAGATGTTGATTTAGCATCATTGATGATTCCAATCACAGAAGAGATAAACAATCCCAATGTTGTAAAGGTCATCACAGACTTATGCAATCGTGCGTTGTACTTTTCACGATCTGCCATTCCTCACCAGCGCGTTCAGGAAAATCATGCGACTGTCTATAAGCATGTTGGGGTGTATGCGTTTCGCAAAAATGCGCTCATCGATTTTTATGATCATGATATAACTCCCCTCGAGGAGGCTGAGAAAATTGAAGCCATTCGCTACTTGGAAATGGGAAAAACAATTCAAATGGTTGAAACTCAATTTGAGGGTGTGGGAATCGATACTGTTGAAGACCTCGAACGTGCCAAAAAACTGATGGACTAAACCATGGTGTGATATACATTTTGCACATCATCATCTCCTTCGATTTTCTCGAGTAATTTTTCCACTTCTTCCGTCTGCTCTGGCGATAGTGATTTGGTTGTTGTGGGGATGCGTTCAAAGCCTGATGATAGTATGGGAATATTTCGTTGTTCAAGTTCCTTTTGAATGGCACCAAAATTTTCAAAAGAGGCGTAAAGCAAAATCCCATCATCATCGACAAAGACTTCATCAACCCCATAGTCGATAAACTCTAGTTCAAGCTCCTCGACATCTAAACCCTCAGGAGAAATTCGAAAGTTGCAGGTGTGGTCAAACATAAATTCAACAGATCCAGAAGTGCCTAAATTTCCATTACACTTATTAAAATAACTGCGAATATTGGCAACAGTTCTGTTGTTGTTATCTGTCGCAGTTTCAACTAAAATTGCAATGCCATGTGGTCCATACCCTTCGAAAAGTACTTCTTTGTAGTTTTCAGTACTCTTATCAGATGCACGTTTGATTGCACGCTCAATATTGTCTTTTGGCATATTGGCGGCCTTGGCGTTTTGAATCACTGCCCGAAGGCGTGAGTTGGTTTCTGGATTGGGTCCACCATCTCTGACAGACATCGCAATGTCTTTTCCAATGCGCGTGAAGGTTTTGGCCATTGCCGACCAACGCTTCATTTTTCTTGCTTTGCGAAACTCAAACGCTCTTCCCATGACTGCAAAGATAAAAAAGCCCTGCAAGTTTATGCAAGTACAACAATATGAGGTGTTGTGCTTATTGTTGAGAAATCAATTGGTTAGAATTACATGTCACCAGTGTATTTGTTGACATCCCCTGATCCAAATATGCGCACATCTTTTTCGCTTGGGGTCCCTTTGTATTCAACGTCACCAGAACCAAAGACTTTAGCATGTAAACTGCTGTTGGCAACCACCACAGCATCTCCCGACCCTGTGCAAGATACCTCTGTTTGGTTTGATTCTAGGCTTCCTCCATCAAAGTCACCACTTCCTGTAACCTGTGCATGAAGCTCGTTTGTTGACCCCGATAGTGTCAAGTCGCCAGAACCTATAACTTTAGCTTTTGCTGTAGAGGTTTGGATTGCCAAATCAATATCTCCAGAACCAATAAGCTCAGTTTCAAATGCTGTTGTCTCAATTGTGTCTTCTGTATAAATGTCTCCAGAACCAATTAAACTTAATCCTGAGATATCTTCGAATGGAACAGTGATATGTATCCCTTTATTTGTTCGAACACTTATGTTGTCTGTGATGTCTAAAACCAAGGTGTTCTTTTTCACTTTGATTTCAATCCATTCATGTAGGTTTTCATCGGTTTGCACTGAAATTTCGCCTTCCTTTCCTCGAACAAGCTTTACATCCATAAAGCCCACTGATTTGATATGGTCGTATGCAGATGTTGCGATTGTTTCAGTGGTTAGATTCCCATTGCCAGTCACTTTTTTATGCTTCCAATATTGGGCATGTCAAGTCGAAATTAAAAATAGTGATAAGATAATAACGAATGATTTGATTAACGATTTCATAAGTAAGGTTTTAGGTTAATAAAAGGTTTGTAATCAAATGGCTATTCAGGACGGCTTCAATTGATAAAGGTCATTGTGGTTTAGCAGACTTGGATAGCTCATCAACAAATGTAATTAATTTTAGAATGCAAAGACTGTGAAAGAAAACTGAAAGTATTTCCCAGTTAAAATCTTATTTTTTCAAACCCTGCAAGGAGTTTTGGAGAACGTCATCACACTGAAAGCGAAGGTGTTTAGGCAGTTTGTTATGTCTTGGTAACGCCACAATATAGCGATCATTGTTGCTGGCATACACATGCTTGTAGATGGGTTTTTTGTTGAGATGAAGACCATCAACAAGTTGAAAAATAAACTCATCATGATGGATTAAATCTGTACTCCCCAAATGAAAAATCCCCCATAAATTTCGATTGACAATATAGTGCAGTTGTTGGGTAACAAAATCATCTGTTGTGAGATTCATAACTGTATTTGGAAAAATCTCATAAGGGATTTGTTCCTCAATCGCATTTTTAAGCTCTAAAACTCTTGGTGTATTTGCGCCAAACACCATTGGCAAACGTGCAATTGCCCAACTAAAAGGGGGCATTCGCATCACCTTGTTTTCGATTTTGATTTTAAGAAGACCATAGGTGCTCTCTGAATAGGTCTTATCGTGTTCATAATTGGGGTAATGCCAAAAACCATCAAAGACATTGGCAGATGATAAAAAAATGAGTTTTGATTCGTGTTTGGTGATAAAATCTATAATCAAATCATGCGCAATAAACTGCTCTTCAGCATCGCCACGAAGGCATGAAATGATAATGTCTGGCTTAACTTTTCTTAAAATTTTTAAAGGAGAATCCTCTCGATAGTCATAATGATAATACCTCTTATTGCTTTCAAATTTAGTTTGATTGCAGTAGGTGCCATAAACGTCCATGTATGGATGCAACTCTTTGAAGAGTGCACGACCCAAAAAACCACTACCACCAAAAAGCAATACGCGTTTCATGATGCATGGTAAAAAGGAAGTGAGGTGATTGTAGCAAGGATCGATTTATTTCGAATGACGACCTGTATATTGTTTCCGACAACTGCATGCTGTCGCTCAACATAGCCCATACCAATTCCCTTTTCAAGAGATGGTGATTGCGTACCAGACGTTACTGTACCTATATCGTTTCCAGCAACATCTGTCAAAGAGTAACCTTGTCTTGGAATCCCACGTTCGTTGAGGACAAACCCAACTCTTTTTGTATTTGTGCCTGCTGCTTTCTGTTTCTCGATGATGTCTTTGCTGACAAAATCTTTGGAAAATGCAGTACACCAACGCAAGCCAGCAGCAATAGGAGAGGTGCTATCATCAATGTCATTTCCATACAAACAATAACCCATTTCAATTCGAAGGGTGTTTCGAGCAGCCAAACCACATGGTTCTGCACCATTGTTGAGTAGAGAATTCCAAATTTTTTCTACATCTGCATTGGGAATATAGAGTTCATAACCACCTGAACCTGTGTAGCCTGTTGCAGAAATCAAGACATTTTCCACCCCAGCAACTGTGCCATGTATGAAGCTGTAAAAAGGGATTTTTGCAACACTAGCTTCTGTGAGTGTAGCCAGTATCGAAGTCGCTTTTGGAC
>LXNH01000095.1_pt1 | contig 19119 bp, 18 predicted proteins | sample 809111 | NCBI WGS metagenome assembly LXNH01 (sample SAMN04870528, study PRJNA318959) | seawater metagenome | biome: 00002010; material: water; isolation source: marine seawater | place: Greece: Milos, Mediterranean Sea | collected 2013-05-29 | depth 5-7 m
CTGGATTTCACCGGCGATCTTGTCCACCACCGGCGCAGGCGTGTCCTTGGGCGCGTACATGGCGAACCAGGACGAGACAATCAGATCGGGATAACCGGCTTCGGCGGCGGTGGGCACGTCCGGCAGCGACGCCAGGCGCGTGCTGCCGGTGACTGCCAGCGCGCGCAGCTTGCCGGCGGCGATCTGGCCCAGCAGCGGCGGCGGCGTGGTGATGGTCATGTCGACGGCGCCGCCCAACAGGTCGTTCAGCGCGGGGCCGGTGCCCTTGTACGGGATGTGCGTGATTTGCGTGCCGGCCATCTGGTTGAGCAGCTCGGTGGCGACCTGCTGCAATGAACCGTTGCCGGACGAGGCGTAGTTGAGCTTGCCCGGATTCGCCTTGGCGTACGCGACCAGCTCCTTCAGGGATTTGATCGGCAGGTCCGGCCGCACCACCACGACCTGCGGTGCGGACAGCACATTGGCGACGGGAGCAAAGTCCTTGATCGGGTCCCAGCCGGAGGTCGGCGTGACGTGCGGCGTGATGACCTGGAAGCCCGAGTATTGCAACAGCAGCGTGTAGCCGTCAGGCTTGGCGCGGGCCACCGCCTGGGCGGCGATGCCGCCCGAGGCGCCGGGCTTGTTCTCGACCACGACACTCTGGCCCAGGGCGGCGCCCAGCGGCTGCGCGATGAGACGGGCGGCGATGTCGGTGGTGCCGCCGGGCGCGGCCGATACGATCAGCGTGATCGGACGGTTGGGAAAATCCGCCTGCGCGTGCGCGGCGCCGGTGGCGGCCAGGCCCAGCGCGACGGCGGCGCAGGCGCGTAGAACGGGAACGGGACGGAAAGCGGTCATGCGGTTGTCTCCTTGCTGTTTTTGTAGGAAGCGCCCGCGGGCGGGCGCGTGGTGTGAATCGAAAAAAAAGCTATGCCGCCGGCGGCGCGGCGCCGAAACGTTCCGCCAGCCAGGCGGGCGGCGGATGCGCGGCCAGGCGCGGCCCGGCGCGCAGCAGCGCCGTGGACAGTTCGCGGCCGACCAGCGCGGGCAATCCGCGCAGGATGGCGAGCAACGGTTCCAGCGACACGCCCGTCCGCACGCCCATACACTCGAACATGTGGACCAGTTCCTCGGTGTTGACGTTGCCGCTGGCGCCGGGCGCGTAGGGACAGCCGCCCAGGCCGCCGGCGGCGGCATCGAAACGGGTGATGCCGGCCTGCCACGCCGTGACGGCATTGGCCAGCGCCATGCCGCGCGTATTGTGCAGGTGGGCGGTGAGCGCCGTGCCCGGCAGGCGCTGCGCGGCGGCGGCGCACAGCGCGCCGACCTGGGTGGGATAAGCCATGCCGGTGGTGTCGCACAGCGTGATGCCGCGGGCGCCGGCATCCACCAGACGGGCCGCCAGGTCCAGCACCTGCGCCGTCGGCACGTCGCCATCGAAGGGGCAGCCGAATGCGGTCGATAGCGACACGTTGCAAGGCGCGCCGGCGCGCGCGGCGGCGGCCAGCACCTGGCTGAGTTCGTCGAACGACTGCTGGCGGGTCATGCGCAGGTTGGCGCGGTTATGCGTCTCGCTGCACGACATGACCAGGTTCATCTCGTCAACCCCGGCTTCCAGCGCCCGCTCCAGGCCGCGGATGTTCGGCACCAGCGCGGTGTAGATCACGCCGGGCCGGCGGCGGATGCCCTGCATCACGGCGCCGGCATCGGCCAGCGCCGGAATCGCCTTGGGCGAGGTGAAGCTGGTGACTTCGATGCGGGCGAAACCGCACTCGGACAGCGCGTCGATGAAGGCGATCTTGTCTTCGGTGGGCACCATGCGCGCTTCGATCTGCAAGCCGTCGCGCGGGCCGACCTCGTTGATTTCCAGGACGGGGGAACCGGTGTTCATGGCTGCATCCTCGCTGCCGGGCAGCGCAAATTGAAGTGGCTCATGCGATCACGCCGCGCGCCCGCAGCGCCTCGCGCTGTTCCGGGCTCAGCCCGGCCGACGCCAGCACCGCGTCGGTGTGCTCGCCCAGCGTCGGCGCGCGCTCGCGCACCGCGCCAGGGTTGGCCGACAGGCACGGAAACACGGCCGGCATGTCCACGGCGATGCCGCTGGCGGCCTGCAGGCGGGTGATGGCCCCGCGCGCCTGGTAATGCGGATCATGGGCGATGTCGGCCACGGAATAAATGCGGCCCGCCGGCACGTCGGCTTCGCGCATCGCCTGCAACACCTCGTCGATGCCGCGCTCGCCGGTCCAGGCGCCGATGGCCTGGTCGATCTCGGCCACGCGGCGGGCGCGGCCATCGTTGTGCGCCAGGTCAGGATCGCGGCCCAGGTCGTCGCGGCCGATGCGGGCCATCAGGCGGGTGTAGATGGCGTCGCCATTGCCGGCGATCAATACATAGCCATCGCGGCACCGATAGGCGTTGGACGGCGCAATGCCGGGCAGCGAGGCGCCGGCCGGCTCGCGCACGGCGCCGAACACGGAATATTCCGGCAGCAGGCTTTCGCTGAGATTGAACAGGCTCTCGTACAGCGCCGCGTCGATCACCTGCCCCTGGCCGCCCCGGGCATCGCGCTGGTACAGGGCCAGCAGCACCCCCAGCGCGCCATGCAGGCCGGCGATGGTGTCGCCCAGCGACAGGCCGGCGCGCACCGGCGCGCGGCCCGGCTCGCCGTTCAGGTAGCGCAGCCCGGCCATGGCTTCGCCGATGGCGGCAAAGCCCGGCTCGCGCGCCTTGGGACCGGTCTGGCCATAGCCCGAAATGCGCAGCATGATCAGGCGCGGGTTCAGCGCGTGCAGCGTCTCCCACGACAAGCCCCACTTCTCCATCGTGCCGGGACGGAAATTCTCGATCAGCACGTCGGCCTCGGCCGCCAACTGGCGCACGATGTCCTGGCCCTCGGGCTGGCGCAGGTCGACGCAGACGGATTGCTTGTTGCGCGACTGGGCCTCCCACCATACCGAGGTGCCCTCGTGCAGCAGGCGCCATTTGCGCAGCGGATCGCCCTGCCCCGGCGGCTCAATCTTGACGACCTGCGCGCCGAAATCCGCCAGCGTCTTGGCGGCGAACGGCCCCGCGATGAGTTGTCCGAGTTCCAGCACGCGTATGCCGGCGAGTATCTGCCCTGCCATGTCGCCTCCCGGGCGCATCCAACCGATGATGGCCGGCAGTGTGCGCCATCGCCCGCGGCGGCGGAATGGACGATTCGGGAAGGGGGCATTCCCGGATCGAGAAAGCCCGGCGCGGCAGCGGCGGCCCCGGCGTCCGATTACCGGCCAGTGCAAGGCGCCTCTTTGTCGTGGGGCCTGAGCTTAGGTCGTGCCCGGGTCCTGCGCGCCGCGCAGATGCGCCAGCAGCAGCCGCGCCGCCACCGGCAGCGCATCGGCATCGCGCACCCCGAGCAGTAGCCAGCGGCGCGCCCAGTCGTCGGCCAGGGGAATCAGGCGGATGGGCATGGAGCGCGCATGCGGCTCGGCCGCCAGGCGCGGCAGGATGCCGACCCCGCGCGTGGCGGCCACCATGCGGCAGATGGCGTCGAAGCTGCGCACCTGGATGCGCAGCCGCATGTCGCGGCCCAGCCGGCCGCTTTCATCGGCCAGGCGGGTGGCCAGGGACGTGGCCGGCGGCAGGCCGACGTAATCGTAGGCCAGGGTATCGGCGAACGCCACGCCGGCCTGGCGCGCCAGCGGATGGCGCTGCGGCACGATCAGCACCAGCTCGTCGAGCCGGTACGGCACGGTCGCCAGCCCCGTCGCGGGCGTGCGATCGGCGAACACGCCGATATCGGCGCGGTTCTCCAGCACGGCGGTGACGATGTCGCTGCTGTTCTGCTCTTCCAGGTCGATGCGCACGGCCGGGTGCGCTTCCATGAACGACGCCAGGTCTTCCGGCAGGAACTGGGTCAGCGACGAGGTATTGGCGGCGATGCGCACCTGCCCGCGCACCCCCCGGGCAAAATCGGACAGGGTGCCCGCCATCTGCTCCACCTCCTGCAGCACCCGCAGGGCATGGACCAGGCAGGCCTGGCCGGCCTCGGTCAGCTCGACACCGGCCGCATTGCGATACAGCAGCTGGGTATCCAGCGCGGCCTCCAGATCCGAGATCCGCTTGCTGGCCGCCCCCACCGCCAGGTGCGACTGGCGCGCGCCGGCCGAGATGCTGCCCTGGCGGGCCACCGAGACGAAAAGCGAGAGCGTGACGAGGTCGATGCGGGCGATATTCATGGCGGACGGATGGCGCCAGGCGGGCGCCGCGGCTGCACTATAGCGCGGGCCGCCCGCGCCGGCCCCGTTGCGTGCACGGTAATAAGTCCCTATTTAATCCCCCAGGCGGACGGCGGCCCGCCGGGGCTGCCACTACAATCCCGCCTATGACAACGAACCGCTCTGCGAATCCGCCCGTGAACACCCCCGCAATACCCGGCAACGCCGACGCGCCCGCGTCGGTTTCCCCCCAGACCGAAGCCGCGCTGGCCAGCACCGCGCATGCCCCCAACAGCCCCGGCGCCACCCACATCCGCAGCTTCGTGCACCGCCGCGGCCACATCACTCAGGGCCAGCAGGCCGCGTTGGAACAACTGCTGGGCAAGTGGTCGATCCCCTACGCCGCCCGGCGCCTGGACCCGGCCGCCGCCTTCGGCCGCGCGGCGCCGACGGTGCTGGAAATCGGTTTCGGCATGGGTGAGACCACCGAAAAGATCGCGCTGGCGCGTCCCGGCGACAACTTCCTCGGCGTGGAGGTGTTCAATGCCGGCGTCGGCTCGCTGCTGCGCCGCATCGAGGATTCCAGCATCCCCAACCTGCGCATCATCCAGCACGACGCGGTCGAGGTCGTGCGTGACATGATCGCGCCGGACTCGCTGGCCGGCGTCCACATCTACTTTCCCGACCCCTGGCCCAAGAAGCGCCACCATAAGCGCCGCCTGGTCCAGCCGCCGTTCATCGCGCTGCTGGCCAGCCGCATCGCGCCGGGCGGCTACATCCATTGCGCCACCGACTGGGAAGACTACGCGGTGCAGATGCTCGACGTGCTGGGCAACGAACCGCAGTTGAAAAACACGGTGGACGGCTACGCGCCGCGCCCCGACTACCGCCCCCTGACCAAATTCGAGACGCGCGGCCTGCGATTGGGCCACGGCGTCTGGGACCTGATCTTCAAGCGAGTCGCCTGATGCTCTACCCCGCGATCGAACCCTATCGCCACGGCATGCTGGAGACCGGCGACGGTCACCAGGTGTATTGGGAACTCTGCGGCAATCCGCAGGGCAAGCCGGCGGTATTCCTGCACGGCGGCCCCGGCAGCGGCTGCTCGCCGGTGCATCGCCAACTGTTCGACCCGCGGCGCTACAACGTGCTGCTGTTCGACCAGCGCGGCTGCGGCCGTTCGACGCCGCACGCCAGCCTGGACAACAACACCACCTGGCACCTGGTGGCCGACATCGAGCGCCTGCGCACCGAAGTCATGGGCGCCGACCAGTGGCTGGTGTTCGGCGGCTCATGGGGTTCGACGCTGGCGCTGGCCTATGCCGAAACGCATCCGGGGCACGTCAGCGAACTGGTGGTGCGCGGCATCTTCACGCTGCGCCGCGCCGAGGTGCAGTGGTTCTACCAGGAAGGCGCGTCCTGGCTGTTTCCCGATCACTGGGAAGAATACCTGGCGCCCATCCCCGAAGCCGAGCGCGGCGATCTGGTGGCGGCCTATCGCAAGCGCCTGACGAGCGACGATCCGGCCGAGCAACTGCGCGCCGCCAAGGCCTGGAGCAAGTGGGAAGACAGCACCATCACGCTGCTGCCCAGCCCGCGCCACCAGCAAAGCCACGCCGCCGACCGCGCCGCGCTGGCCTTCGCCCGCATCGAGAACCACTATTTCACGCACGCCGGCTTCATGGAAGAAGGCCAGTTGATCCGCGACGCCCACAAGCTGCGCGGCATCCCCGGCACCATCGTGCAGGGCCGCTATGACGCCTGCACCCCCGCGCGCAGCGCCTGGGACCTGCATCGCGCCTGGCCCGAGGCCGAATTCCACCTGGTGCCCGATGCGGGCCACGCCTTCGACGAACCCGGCACGCTGGCGCGCCTGATCGCCGCCACCGACGCCTACGCCAAACGCTGAGGAGACCGACATGCACATCACCCTGAACGGCGACGCCCGTGAATTCCCGCTCGACACCACGGTGAACGAACTGCTCGAAACGCTGGGCTATGCCGGCAAGCGCGTCGCGGTGGAACGCAACGGCGAAATCGTGCCCAAGAGCCAGCACGCGCAGACCGCGCTGACCGACGGCGACCAGATCGAGATCGTGGTCGCGGTGGGCGGGGGCTGAGGGAATCTCGCCCTCTCCGCGAACGCGCGAATATCGCAAAAAGGGCTGCAGCAATGCAGCCCTTTTTGCATGAATCTGACGAGGGACTAGCAACCTGTTACACGTTAACCCCTCGTCTGGCGGCGACGGGGCGAGTCATAATCGTTGGTGCTGGCGTTGCCGTCGTCAGGTTGTCGTGTTGTTGTTCTAACGTTGCACAATGCCCTGTGGGGCTGAGGAGGCACCATGAACACCGCCGTCATCATCAACCTCATCATCCAGCTTGTCGCCGGCGCCGCCGGCGGCAACGGCCTGGGAAAAATGCTTCAGCAGTTCAACCTGGGGCCTCTGGGCAACACCATCGCCGGCGCGATCGGCGGCCTGGCCGGCGGCTCATGGCTGGCGCCGATGATCACGGCCGGCGCCGGCGCCGTCGCGGCGGGCAACGGCGCGCTCGACCTTTCCGCGATTGCCGGCAGCGTGGTCGGCGGCGGCGTCGGCGGCGCCGTGCTGACGCTCATCGCCGGCATCGTACGCAAGATGTTCACGGGCCGCGCGCCCTGACATGCATCGCTCTTTTTCTCACCGCAACATAGATAAAGGAAACACGATGGGTCTGCTCAATTTCATCAAGGACGTTGGAGAAAAACTCTTCGGTGCCAGCGAAGCCAAGGCGGCAACGCCCGATGAACTGAAGAAAGAGCTCGACAAGCACGGCCTGAACGCGGATGGCCTGCAGATCTCGGTCGATGGCGACAAGGTCACCGTCACGGGCGAGGCCGCCAACACCGAAGCCGCCGAGAAAATCGCGCTGGCGCTGGGCAATACCGTCGGCGTGGCCGCTGTGGACAACCAGTTGCAGGTCAAGCAGGCCGCGCCCGAGGCCAAGATGTACACGGTGCAGAAGGGCGACAACCTGTGGAAGATCGCCGAAGCGCAATACGGCAAGGGCCAGGGCGCCAAGAACACCCTGATCTTCGAGGCCAACAAGCCGATGCTGACCAGCCCCGACAAGATCTATCCCGGCCAGGTGCTGCGCATCCCGCCGCTGTCGTAAGCAACAAACGGAATGGGCCCTTGCGGGCCCGTATCGCGGCGCAGAACCCCCTGCCAGCCGCGATGATTTGGCCAGGCGCAATGCCTGGCCATTTTTTTGGTGATGATTCCGGGGCGCAGGCCAGCGGGTACCCGGCGGCAGGCCCGAGCGAGCCCTGCCGCCGGGTACCCGCGTGCCGCTCAGCCCTTCATGAAGCGGCCCATGCCCTTCATGCCGCCCATGGCACGCATCATCTTGGCCATGCCGCCCTTCTTCATCTGCTTCATCATGCCCTGCATCTGCTCGAACTGGGCCAGCAGGCGGTTGACTTCCTGTACCGGCACGCCCGAACCGGCCGCGATGCGGCGCTTGCGCGAAGCCTTGATGAGTTCCGGTTTGGCGCGCTCGGCGGCCGTCATGGAATTGAGGATGCCCTCGGTGCGGCGCAGCTGCTTTTCGGCCTGGCCGCCCTGCAACTGGCCGGCGGCCTGCTGGAACTGGGCCGGCAGCTTTTCCAGCAGCGAACCCATGTCGCCCAGCTTCTTGACCTGGCCGAGCTGGTCGCGGAAGTCGTTCAGGTCGAACTTGTTGCCCGACTTGATCTTGGCCGCCAGCTTCTGGGCCTCGGCGATGTCGATGTTCTTCTGGGCCTGCTCGACCAGCGAGACGATGTCACCCATGCCCAGCACGCGCTGCGCCATGCGCTCGGGATAGAACGGCTCCAGGCCGTCGAGCTTTTCCGAGACGCCGACGAACTTGAGCGGCTTGCCGGTGACGTGGCGCACCGACAGGGCCGCGCCGCCGCGGGCGTCGCCGTCCAGCTTGGTCAGCACCACGCCGGTCAGCGGCAGCGCCTCGGCGAAGGCGCGGGCGGTGTTGACCGCGTCCTGGCCCTGCATGGCGTCGACCACGAACAGCGTTTCGACCGGCTTGACCAGATCATGCAGCGCGCGGATCTCGCGCATCATGGCCTCGTCGATGCCCAGGCGACCGGCCGTGTCCAGGATCAGCACGTCGTAGTGGTGGCGGCGGGCATGGTCGACCGCGTTGCGGGCGATGTCCTCGGGCTTCTGGCTGGGGTCGGACGGCAGGAAATCGACGCCGACCTGCGCCGCCACGCTCTTCAACTGGTCGATGGCCGCCGGGCGGTAGACGTCGGCCGACACCACCAGCACTTTCTTCTTGCCGGTCTTGCGGCCGTGCTGGGTGTGCTGGCCTTCGCTCAGCCAGCGGGCCAGCTTGCCGGTGGTGGTGGTCTTGCCCGCGCCCTGCAGGCCGGCCATCAGGATCACGGCGGGCGGCTGCACCGCCAGCGACAGTTCGCCGGAATCGGCGCCCAGGTCGCCGCCCATGAGGGCGGTCAGTTCCTTGTGAACCACGCCGACCAGGGCCTGGCCGGGGCTGAGGCTGCCGGCGACTTCTTCGCCCAGCGCCTTTTCCTTGACCCGGGCGACAAAATCGCGCACCACGGGCAGCGCCACGTCGGCTTCCAGCAGGGCCATGCGCACTTCGCGCAGCATTTCCTGGGTGTTGGCCTCGGTCAGGCGGGCTTCGCCGCGCAGCGTCTTGACGACGCGCGACAGGCGTTGAGTTAGGTTATCGAGCATGAGAGGCGTTTCCGCTTAAACTAGTTGATTGAACGGTGGCCGCAGGCGCGGATTGCGCGCTGTCGGGCGGCATGCGCCCCCAGGCCCCATCCAGACAACGGTTTCTATGTCACTTGGCATTGTATTTCACACAGCGGCCGCCTTGGCGTATGCCGTGCTGGGAGGGTCCCTCTGGATCCGCCTGGCGGGCGCCGGGGAAGTCGAGCAGACGGGCAAGGTCGCCCGCCTGTGCCTGCTGGGGGCCCTGGTTCTCCAAGGCATCGGGCTGCAACAATCCATGCTGGGAGCGCCCCACCTGTTCATCGGGTGGGCGCTGGCCCTGTCAGCCGCGATCTGGCTGGGCATGGTCGTCTTCTGGCTCGAAAGCCTGCTGGTGCGCATCGACGGCCTGCAATTGCTGCTGCTGCCGGCCGCCACCCTGGCCAGCGGCCTGGCCGCCCTGTTCCCCCAGGGCCAGTTCGTACCCCACGCCGACAACGCCTGGCTGCGCGTGCACTTGCTGATCGCCCTGGCCGCCTACGGCCTGATCACCATCGCCGCCCTGCACGCCATGCTGATGGCGCTGCTCGACCGCCACCTGCACCGCCCCCTGGACGCCCCCGCCGAACGCAGCATCATCGGCCGCGTGCTGGACTCGCAGCCGCCGCTGCTGGTGCAGGAACAACTGCTGTTCCGCATCATCTGGATCGGCTTCGTGGTGCTGACGCTGGCCGTGGGTTCAGGCTCGATCGCCTCCATGAAGCTCACCGGCCAGATCCTGCCCTTCGACCACAAGACCGTCTTCACGCTGCTGTCCTGGCTGACTTTCGGCGTGCTGCTGGCTGGCCGCCATATCTGGGGCTGGCGCGGACGCGTGGCGCTGCGCTGGACCCTCACCGGGTTCGGTTTCCTGATCCTGGCCTACACCGGCAGCCGGTTCGTGCTGGAAGTCATTCTGCATCGAGGCTGACGTGGGCAAACTGCTGTTCTGGATCGTCATCATCATCGGCGTGCTGTTCGTGGCGCGCATCGCCGGCCGCATGGCCGCCGCCCGCCAGGATTCCCCCGCCGCCGCCAAGCCCCGCGCCAAGGCCAGCCCGCCCGCCGCCGGCGCCCCCGAGGCCATGGTTCGCTGCGCCCACTGCGGCATCCACCTGCCGCGCTCCGAAGCCCTGCTGCTGGGCGGCCAGACCTGGTGCAGCCAGGAACACGCCCGGCTGGGACCGGCGGCGAAGTAGGCGGACACGCGGCCGCGCCAGGGCTCGACGCGGCGCCGCCCACACTGCGCCCGGAGAGCCCTTATCGGCCCTCCACCCGTCCCTCCTTCCAAGGCACGGCATAATGCATGTTGGATACCAACCTGCTTTCGTCCCATGCCTCTGCTTCTGGATCGACATGGCTGGCTGGCGCCGGCCCCGGGTGTTTCCCGACAGCCCTCCCCCAACTGCGATGCGCGTCCGCGGGATGCCCAGGTGTCGCTGCTGGTCCTGCACAACATCAGCCTGCCCCCTGGGCGGTTCGGCGGCCCCGAAGTGGCCGGCCTGTTCCTGAACACGCTGGATTACGGCTCGCATCCCTGGCTGGAACGCCTGCGCGGCCTGCGGGTGTCGGCGCATTTCTTCATCCGCCGCGACGGCCGCATCGTGCAGTTTGTCTCCACCGACGCGCGCGCCTGGCATGCCGGCGTCTCGCGCTTCGCCGGCCGAGAGCGCTGCAACGACTTCTCCATCGGCATCGAACTGGAAGGCACCGACACCCTGCCCTACACTGACGAACAGTACCTGACGCTGCGCCGACTGACGCCGGTGCTGCGCGCGCGCTATCCCCTGGCGGCCGCCTGGGGCCACGAACACATCGCCCCCGGCCGCAAGACCGACCCGGGGCCCGCTTTCAACTGGACGCGCTTCGGGCGCGACAGCGGCTTTGCGCGGCGGCAGTTGCCGCCCGCCTGACCCCTACAAGGAATGGTTATGTTGAAGATCTGGGGACGGCTGACGTCCGTCAATGTGCAGAAGGTCATGCTGGCGGTGCGCGAACTGGCGCTGCCCCATACCTTCATCGAGGCCGGCGGCCCGTTCGGCGTGGTCGACACGCCCGAGTACGCCAGCATCAACCCCAACCGCACCGTGCCCGCCATCGACGACGGCGGCTTCGTGCTGTGGGAATCGAACGCCATCGTGCGCTACCTGGCCGCCCGCTACGGCGCCGGCACCCTGTGGCCCGAGGACGTCTGTCTGCGCGCCGACGCCGACCGTTGGATGGACTGGCAGACCACCGAATGGCAAGGCGCCATGGGCCCGGCCTTCCTGGGACTGATCCGCACGCCGGAGGAAAAGCGCGACCACGCCGCTATCGAGCTGTCGGTCAAACGCAGCAATGCCCGCGCGCGGATCCTGGACCAGGCGCTGCAAGGCCGCGAGTTCATCGCCGGCCGCCACCTGACCATGGGCGACATCGCCCTGGTGTGCTCGGCGCACCGCTGGCTGGCGCTGCCGATCGAGCGGCCAGACACGCCGGCGCTGTCGGCGTGGTATCGGCGCGTGATGATGCGGCCGGCGACGCAGGGGGTGTTGACGTTGCCGTTGGAGTAAGGACCTCACTTCCGGCGGGCTTTGAGCCAGGCCCTGACGCGGCGCACTGACATCATGACCTTGACGGACAACATGGCGGCGCTGAACAACCATCCCAAAGCCCCGCCAGCCAATGCCGCCCACGCCAATACCGGCTTGATATCGGGGTCATCCAGACTGCTCCAACCTATCCACGCAAGCGATGGGCAAACGAAGATCAGGCCCAAAACCGGCACGAAATAGGACATGTCCAGGCTTATCAAAACAAACCGCCGTCTGAACCCCGGCGTGCAGTGGAGCGTGGAGACCGGCAGGTCTTTGACAAGCTTTTTGTGTTGAACGTGAGTTACCGCGACCAGAATGATCCCCAGCGCCAGCGACAGCCATAAGAAACCGGCGAGAAACAGAGCCGGAATGGTCAGAATCGCCGTACCTGTCGACGCCGCAGTCAGCCTCTGGATCGCCCTCTTGGTTGCTTCGTCGACGATGTAGCCGGGCTTGTTCCAACCCATCTTGCCGTAATAGATGATGGTGCCGTCTTCCAGGGTTTCGAACAGCCCTCTCGGTCCCAATGCCATGTTCCACCTCGATAGAAAATCGTCCGAACAACTCGGTTATCCGAAAAAGAAGTTCTCGTTATCGAGGAACGGATAGATATTTCCGATCAACTGCGCAAAATGCTGTTCGTTATAGTTGGACGGGTTGAGGTAATTGGTATATTCGATAAAGAAATCCGCCTTGCCAGTGCCGGTTCTGTCGCCTTCCAACCGCACTGTGGTACTGACGTAGTAGCTGTCATCAGGCGTCTGAATCGGGACGCTCGATCCCCGGGAATCCATCGTCACGTACCTAAGCTCGCCGGCATGGCCGGTAAACGCGAGTTCTCCGATGAACCGCATCGCCTGATGGCCATCGGTGTTGACGTCGCCATCCAGACTGGAAAAATCCAGCACATCGGGATCCAGGTGAAACCCGTAATAGTCATGCAACGCCGGGAAATTGGGTATGTATCGCTGCACGTTGAAGTGGTCGGCCTCCGAACCTGTTGTCAGGCCGTGAATGAACTTGGTGGTGATTTCCCCGTTTCCTGGCGCGGCGAAATCTCCATCATTGAACACCAGGCGATTGCCGCCGCCATGCAGCACGAAGGTATCGTTGCCCGCCCCGCCGGTTATCGTCATGCCGCCGAGCGCATCGCCGATGATGATGTCATCATGACGGCTGCCGATGATGTAGTCGATGTTTCGATAACTATCCTCGGAGAACGGCGCGGAAGATTCGGCATTCAACGCTTCGGATGCAAACCATCCTCGCAGTAATTTCAGGGCGTTGTAGCGCGTAAGAAAGCGCTCTTCGAACCAGCCAGCGCTAACTCCGTGGAGTTGGGCCTGGGCCTTGATCCGATCATCCACACGGTCATTGCCTTGTATGAAGATATCGACGCCTGTTTCGTTCAACGAAAAATCCAGCACGTTGTAGCCGTCCGGATTGCCAATGACCGTATTGGCACCGCCATGATCGGTCTTCGGCATGAACCAGTTGATGGCCTTGCCGCCGACCATCTTGTTTGGCGTGTCGTCGCCGACGAACAGATACGAACGGTCATCATCAACAACGTATATCTTGAGGCCGTTATCGGGTTCAATCGCAACATAGCGAACCGTTTCGGGCGGAGACCTCAAACTCGAATCGCCGTCCACTGGATCGACGCCTGCCAGATCTTCGGGCGGAATGGCGTCTGCAATGCTTGAGAGGATATCGGGCAGGATGGCGGCCGCGTCCGGATACGCCTCCGGATGTTCGATGATCTCGCGCATTGCCAGATAGATCTGATAGTCGGAAAACTGTGTCAATCCATCGTCGGCGGAAGGTGCGCTTGGCTGCATGAGCGCATACACAACAGGCTGGAACGACATGTCCAAATCGCTGCCAGCCGACGGTGTGTGATGGTCGGAAGAGACATCATCCACGCTCGAAGGATGATCGATAAACATAGCATCCACGTTCGAGAGCGCGTCATCGATCAATTCGGCGGCCCAGCCCTTGAATCCAAATCGATCTGAACCAATGGCAACGCCGACGCCTATGATGATGGATGCCGCAACGGCCGCAGGCGCGGTCGCCGTAAGTCCAACAGCGCCCGCCGCGCCAGCTAGTAGCCATGACGCTCCGAGATTAAACGTGAACAGCGCCGCCTCGGAACCTATTGCAACCTTAGGCGATATACCGGCGGCGATATCCTTCTGAATGGCGCTCCAACTGAACAAACCTTGAATTAGAAAATTATTCTTGCGGGACATCCACTTCAAGGTATTGAAAGCCTTCTCATCCAGACTGCTCTGCAACAATTGACCAACATACTTCAGCAACTTGCTTGTTTCCGGCACCACCGCACTGACCACCGATGCCGCCATGCCGCCAGTGGATGCCGGATCGCGGTAATGCCTGGATTCATCGGCGTAGTGGGAAAGGTAATAGTCCTTTATTCCAGGAAGCACCTCAACGATGAATCTATCTATGCCAGGAATGGGGATGTCGAGAGAACGCTCATAGTGGTACATATCGTTCTCCGCCATGTACCACAGCCCAGACTCCAACGCAGGCCCTCCCCAATTGGACGGTACAGGTGCGGGGGCTACAACCGGAGCAGGCGGCTCAGGTGCGGCGGCAGGCGCGGATGAATCAGGGGCGGTGCTGCGCGGCTCGGGGTCTTGAATAACGAACCCTTCTCCATCCCACCTCCCGTACCAATCCCCCTCGCTCTCCCTGTACCAGTCCCAGTACCAATCCCACACCCCGAAAGGTCCCCATGTCGGCGGGTTGGGAGGCCAGGTTCCAACAACGGTGATAGCGCCAAGTGTGGGTACACCCATGATGCGGCTCCTGATCGCGGATCATCACTAGCCGCCCGCAGGCACGCAGGCGACCGTCTATAGACATAAACGGTTGAGCCGCGATTTACAGTAAAAAAAGCCGCAATTCAGACCAGTTCCCAAACCCTGGCCCGCGTCCCGCGAACCGGAGCACGTCACCGCCATCGCGGCAACAGCGTCCAGCGCCCTACTCCACCCAAGGCGTACTCGCCCAGATCTTCCGCAGCCGCCCATCATCCTGCTTCAACCGCTCCTGCCACTGCGGCCCATCCAGATAATCCATCTCGGTGAACTGCTGCTTCATCTGCGCCTGGAATTCCGGATTGGCGGCCACCTTGCCCAAGGCCTGGCGCAGCTTCTCGGCAACATCCGCCGGCAGCCCCTTCGGCGCGACGATGCCGCGCTCGGAGGCGAACACCAGGTTCACCCCCAGCTCCTTGAACGTCGGCACGTCCGGCCCCAGCGGCGAACGCGTCTCGCTGGCCTGGGCCAGCACGCGCATATTCTTGCCGTGGTAGGGCATCACTTCGCCCAGGTTCAGGCCGCCGATCACGGTGTGCCCGCCCAGCACCGAGCTGCGCAGCGGCCCCGCGCCGTTGTAGGGCACATGGTTGAGTTTGGTGCCGGTCAGGTTCTGGAACAGCACCAGCGCCAGGTGGTCGTCGGTGCCGACGCCGGTCGAGCCATAGCTGATCGTTCCGGGCTTCTCGCGCGCCGCCTTGATCAAGGCATCCAGCGTCTGGTAGGGGCTATCAGCCGCGACGCTGAAGGCGCTGGGGTCGCGCACCAGGTTGGCCAAGTAGGTGAAGTCGCCAGTGGTGAAGCCGGCCTTGCGCTCGATCGGCAGCGACACCAGCCCGGGCATGTTGGTCATCGCCAGCGTATAGCCATCGGGCTTGGCGCGCGCTACGTACGACAGCGCGATGGCGCTGGATGCGCCCGGCTTGTTCTGCACCACGATGGTGGCGCCCAGCTCCTTTTCCAGGAACACCGCCAGCGAACGGGCCGTCAGGTCGGTGCCGCCCCCGGGCGCGAAACCCACCACCAGCTCGATGGGATGGTCGGGCCAGGCCCAGGCCGGCCATGCGGCGCACAGCGCGGCCACGGACAGCGCGGCGCGAGCGGCCGCCTTGCGGGTAAAGAACATGGTTGTCTCCTGTGTGGGTTACTGCTGTTGTTATGCGTTGTGATGGGCCGGACGCGCCGGCCCGTCACGCGGGACGGCTGCGACGGCCGCCCCGGGTCAAATGGTTCCCGTGCTCCCTTCCTGCGCCTCGCGCCATGCCAGCAGGCGCGTCACGCCCTCGGTCATGTCCACCTGCGGCTGCCAGCCGATCTGCCGCCCGGCCAGGTCATGCGGAATATGAAATGCCCCGCCCGAGGTCAGGCGCACGGTGCCCGGCGGGTCTGGCCGGATCTCCGGTTCCAGGTCGCTTTTGCAGTAGTCCAACACCAGCCGCACCAGCTCGCCGGTGGTGATGGGCGCGGGGCCGGACACGTTCACCGCGACGTCGGTGGCGCCGCTCTGGAACGCGGCGACGTTGGCGCGCGCCACGTCCGACACATGCACGAAGTGCTTGGTGTCGGTGCCGTCGCCCGGCAGCACGGGGCGTTCGCCCCGGCGCACACGGTCGTAGGTTTCCATGATGTAGAGCGAATTGGCGGCGCGGTAGTGCTGGCGCTCGCCATAGACGGTGGAATAGCGCAGCACCACATAGTCCAGGCCGCTCTTCTGGTAATACTGGCGGCATAGCTGCTCGCCCATGATCTTGGACGCGCCGTACAGGATCGCGGCGGGCGGCGCGCCGACGGAATGGAACGGGCCGTTCTCGACCAGCGCGCCGGCAATGCCGCTGCCGTAGCCGTAGACCGCGTTGGACGAGGCGAACACGAATTTCCTGACCTGATTGGCGCGGCACGCTTCCAGCATGTTCTGCGCGCCGCGGATGTTCACGTCCACCGCCTGCCACGGCGTCTGCGCGAAACCCAGCGTCATGTAGGCCGCCAGGTGCAGCACGCCGTCCACGCCCTCGGTCGCGGCCAGCAGGTCGGGCAGGCGCATCAGGTCGCCGCGCACCACTTTCACGCGCGGATTGCCTTGCAGGTGGGCGATGGCCTCGGGCGTGCCGAAGGCGAAGTTGTCCAGCAGGATCACTTCGCGCACGCCGGCGGCCAGCAGCGCGTCGGCGGTGTGCGAGCCCACCAGGCTGGCGGCGCCGGCGATCAGGATGCGGGCATCGGCCAGCGGCAGCGCCGCGTTTTTATTGTCAGTCGTCATGTGCTTCACAGTCCCATCGGTTGATTGTGCATGCCCCAGTACAGGCTCTTGACCTGGCTGTACAGGCGCAGGCCGTGCAGGCCTTTCTCGCGCCCGATGCCGCTGGCCTTGAAGCCGCCGAACGGCGTGGCGATATGCGATTGCTTGTAGGTGTTGATCCAGACCGAGCCGGCTTCGATCTCGCGCGCCACGCGCCAGGCGCGGGCGTAGTCGCCGGTCCACATGCCGGCGGCCAGGCCGAAGGGCGTGTCGTTGGCCTGCTGGATCACGTCGTCCTCGTCCGCGAACGGCAGCGCCACCAGCACCGGTCCGAAAATCTCTTCCTGGCACACGCGCGCGCCGTTGCCCAGCCCGTCGATCACGGTGGGCAGATAGAACCAGCCATGGGCCAGCTCGGCGCGGTCCGGCGCGGCGCCGCCGGCCAGCACGCGGCCGCCTTCTGCACGGCCGATGTCGACATAGCCGGCCACCTTGTCGCGATGCGCGCGCGACACCAGCGGCCCCATCTGCGTGGCCGGATCATCGGGCAGGCCCACCCGCACCTGGCGCGTGCGCGCCACCAGCGCGTCCATGAAGCGGCCGTAGATCGACTTCTGTACGAACAGGCGCGAACCCGCCACGCAGCTCTGGCCCGCCGAGCCGAAGATGCCCGACACCACGCCGGCCACGGCGCGGTCCAGGTCGGCGTCGTCGAACACGATGTGCGGCGACTTGCCGCCCAGCTCCAGGCCGACCGGAATCAGGCGCTGGCCGGCGATGCCGCCGATGGCGCGGCCGGTCTCGGTGCCGCCGGTGAACGACACCATGCGCACGCCGGGATGCTTGACCAGTGCGGCGCCGACATCTTCGCCGTGGCCGGGCAGTACCGTCAGCATGCCTTCGGGCAGGCCGGCCTCGGCGCAGATGCGGGCCAGTTCCAGCGCCAGTTGGGGGGTTTCCTCGGACGGCTTGAGCAGCACGGCATTGCCGGCCGCCAGGGCCGGCGCGGCCTTCTGCGCCTCGTTCATGATGGGCGAGTTCCACGGCGTGATGGCCGCAATCACACCGAACGGCTCGGCCAGCGCCATCGAGAAATACTCGCCGCGCGGCGAGGTCATCTCGTTCTGCCAGGTCTCGCAGACGGCGGCGTAATAGCGGAAATGCCCGGCCGCGCTGTCGACCATGTGCAGGCATTCCTTCCACGGCTTGCCGCTGTCCTGCATCTGCAGCCGCGCCAGCGGCTCGCGCTCGGCGGCCAGGCGACGGCCGATCTCGTACAGCGTGTTGGCGCGCTGGTCGGGGCGCAGCTTGCGCCAGGGCTGGCGCTGGAACGCGTCCCAGGCGATGGCCACGGCGCTGTCCACGTCGCGCGGCAGGGCGCGCGTGACGATGCCGGCGACACGGCCGTCGGCGGGATTGATGGAAGTGATGACGGCGTCGCCGTCCTGGCTGTGGCGCCATTCGGCGCCCAGCCGGAAGGGCTTGTGGCTCGATGCGTGCATAAGGGTCGGGCAATCCAGAGGTCTTCGGTAGACGCATCATCGGCCGGCCAACTATTAGGCACAATTCGATATTTTTCTTATATTCTTAGCTTATGGCTATGAATATCAAGTACCGGCCGCTCAAGGCCTTTCTGCTGGCGGTGGATAGCGGTTCGTTCTCCCACGCCGCCAACCAACTGGGCGTGACGCAGCCCTCATTTACCGCGCTGATCCAGGACCTGGAAGACGTGCTCGGCCTGCGGCTGTTCGAACGCACCACCCGCAGCATCAGCCTGACCTCGGCCGGGCAGGATTTCCATGCCCGGGTGCAGCGCCCCATCGCCGACCTGGAAGAAGCCTACCGCAGCCTGGCGGACCTGGCGGCGGTGCGGCGCGGCAACGTCACGCTGGGCGCGCTGCCCTCCACCGCGCTGGCGCTGCTGCCCGTGGCGGCCGGCGCGCTGCGGCAACGGCATCCGGCATTGAAGGTGCGGGTGGTCGAGGCCCACAACGACGAGCTGGTGGCCATGCTGCGCACCAACCAGATCGAATTCGCCGTCGGCGCGCTGGCCGAGCCGGCGCCGGACCTGTCGTTCACGGCGCTGGCCGAGGACTGCTTCTGCGCCATCTACCCGGAAGGCCATCGCCTGGACCGCAAGCGCGGCCCGCTGCATTGGCGCGACGTGCTGCGCTACGACCTGATCCTGTTGTCGCAGGGCTCCAATGCCCGCCAGCAGTTCGACCGCGCGGTGCGCGAGGAAACCGGCGCGCCCGCCACCGCCCTGCGCTATGACGTCACCAACATGGGTACCGCGGCCGGCATGGTGCGCCAGGGCCTGGGCGTGAGTGTGTTGCCGCGCCTGGCATTGCCGGAACTAAACCTGGCCGGCCTGCGCGCCGCGCCGCTGTGCGACGCCTCGGCGCGGCGCGCCATCGGCCTGCTGCACCGGCGCGACCGCTCGCTATCGCCAGCCGCCCAGGCGCTGGCGGCGCAACTGGCGACCGCCATGCAGGCCATCTCGCGGCGGCTGTTGCCATTGCC